>Ga0302287_10000677_pt1 | contig 15752 bp, 8 predicted proteins | sample III_Fen_E2_4_FD_200452 | JGI IMG/M metagenome (GOLD analysis project Ga0302287, IMG submission 200452) | Peat permafrost microbial communities from Stordalen Mire near Abisko, Sweden - III_Fen_E2_4 | ecosystem: Environmental > Terrestrial > Soil > Wetlands > Permafrost | place: Sweden: Abisko...
TTATAACTATCCTCTAATTTATGCTTGTTCAACTGAATTAATTGTAAACATATTAATACTAAGCAATCATGTTCCACCAAACTATCTAACTCCAAGAGTGCTGATTTGAATAAATTTCTAATAACACATTGAGCCCCTTCCAATTTTTCTAAGTGTTCAAAGCATATTAATGTAGTATAATTTACTACAAGGTTGCTATGAAAGAAATCCTAAACAAACAAATGTTTAGGATTTCTTTTTATGTTTTTTCCTGCAAACACATTAGCTTTTTACTTAATATATCAATGATGTTTCAATAATGTTTCAATTTTCCAATTGTCGTGTTTCAATTATGTATGTGAATAAAAGCATAATTTAATTTATAAAATACATACATTCGTTAAGTGCGCATCAAGCAATAAACGTTCTTTTTGAGCTGACACATAACGTAATAAATACTACGAGCAGAAATAACAATTACTACATATTAAATTATATTTAATATTTTGTTATGCGAGGTTAATCCCTTAAGTCGTGTTTTTACCTGTATGGCACATTCAATTTAAAAAGATATATCAGATGTTTTGAATTATGTATTTCTTAATTTAAATTATACCATTAACTTATTTAATCCAACAGTTTATGATTTCACAACTACTCAAAGAAGGTGTCAGATCTTCTGACGCAAAAAACAATTACATGCATCCTCATACAAATAAGTTGTATGCACTTTTTATGGAATTTGAAGAACAAGCAGGTGAGGAGTTCTACGACTTGTTTAAGGAACGAAAATTGGCAAAGGGCACCTATTTGTTGACTGAAGGTGAAGTGTCAACAAAGTGCTTTTACATTAAAGAAGGAATTGCACATTCATTTCAACGGAGAGGAAAGCGCGAAATGACTATGTTTTTTACTTTTCCTAATGAGTTCATTGACTCATACCAAAGTTCGGTGCTTAAAGTACCCTCTTCTGTAAGTATTCAATTATTATCTGATGCTACAGTTTTTGAGTTTGATTGGTGTTTACTCAATAAGTATAAGCTTCGGTATCCTGTAATTTGGAAGATTGAAGAACTTATTATTGTGTGTCTGCTCTCTGCATTTGAAAGTAGGCTTGTAGATATGCAGGAAAAGAGTGCTACGGAAAGATATGAAGCAATGTTACAACAACAACCTCAACTAGTAAAGTCAGTATCACTAGCTCATATAGCCAATTATATAGGATGCACAGCAGAATGTATTAGTCGTATCCGTGCAAAGGTTTCTTGCAAAACAAATCATGTTCTTCGATTCCGCTGAAAAATTACCAATAATAACCTCTTCTTTTATTGGCAATTTGCTGTTTCTTACCGGTATTCAAATTCCGCTATTTAGCAATTGTATCATTTTCAACTTATTTTGTTAAGCCTCGGCGTTTAACAGCACAGGGTGTTTTCTTGATTTTTATCAATAAATACCTGAAATAATAGAATAAATAATACACTTAATTTGTAGAACTCAATCAGATAGAGTGGTTTTATGTCCCATAGCTAAATAAAACCTATTAGGAAAGCCTCTTTATTTTTCAAAGCTATTGACATTAATTTTAAGCATATACTAAGCTCAGGACATAATATTGACATAAGCTAAGCTACGAATAATCAAAGAAAGAATTGAACTAATTATGAGTATTGAAAAAGACAGAAAGACATGAAGAATAATTTAATAATTTAAAATACAAAACGTTGTGAGAATAAGAGAAAACATTTTAGTATTATGGTTGCTAATCCTTTTCCATGTTGCAGCTATAGCTCAGCAGGCGGAATATAACATGGGTAGCAACTGGGTGTACCCTACGGCTCAAAAGTATGTGGGGATGGACTTTATCAACGCTACTACAGGGTCGTTGGTAAACAACGGCACAATTTCGTACAGTAAAAACTTCACAAATAACGGTGATGTTAGTTTTGTAAATACGCTGGCTACTAATCCTGCTTTGAGTCAATTCTCAGGAACATCTCAACAGCGTATTTCGGGTACAGGTTCTACGCATTTTTACAGCCTGCAGTTTAATAATCAATTGACTGCAGGAGCCTATAGTCTGGAGCAAAACATTAAAGTGGCTCATCAGGCAGACTTTACGAAAGGAGTTGTAACCACTTTACAAACTACTCCCGAAACAGCTATGAATATGGTACTGTTTGAAACCGGTGCCACCAGCATAAATGCTTCGGATAACAGTTTTGTGGATGGCTTTGTAAGCAAAGTGGGTAATGATGCATTTACTTTTCCTATTGGTAATGGCGGCTTTTACCGCCCTGTCGGCATTTCGGCTCCTGCCAATGCAACCGACGCTTTTGTCGCACGTTACATTTACGCTAACCCTGATAATGCCGGGTATACACATACTCAATTACAGGCTCCGCTAGTGAAGGTAAGTGACAAAGAGTACTGGGTGATAAACCAAACCAACGGGACTTCTACTGGTCAGGTTACACTAAGTTGGGATGTGAATAAAACCAGTGCAACCACACCGGCTTATCTAAAAGCATTGACTGTTGCACGTTGGGACGGCACAAAGTGGATTAACGAAGGCAATGTTTCAACTACCGGCGATGTAACTGCCGGTACCGTTACAGCCAATGTTACTGGCTATGGAATCTTTACGTTGGGTAGTACCCTTCTTAATCCTCCGGTGGCTGTAAACGATACAATCAATTCGTTTGAAAACGTGTCATCGACAGGAAATCTGTTAGCCAACGATCAGGTATCAAATGGCACAGCACTTACTGTGACCGGCTTTGCTGTTGCAGGTACTGCGTATACTGTGGGAGCTACTGCTACCATTGCAAGTGCAGGTACAATCACTGTTGCTGCCGACGGTACATATACATTTAAGCCAGCACTGAACTACAGCGGCAGTGTTCCTACAATAACTTACAGCATCGCTGATGATGCCGGTCTGCCAGCTACTGGTAGCGTAATCATTAATGTCTTTGCATTGCCTGAATTCCAGAAATCAAGCTCCAAGGCTACAATGAACAACGACGGAACGTATAGTTGGATATATACATTATCAGTACATAATAATACAGCACTTGCTGTTGATAATATACAATTAACAGACAATCTGGATGATGTATTTAAAAATAAGAATTGCGCATATACCATTACAAGTATTATTGCTACCGGAAGTTTGAAATCCAATGGATTGTATAACGGATCAAGTGATGTGAATACCTTATTAAGCGGTTCGAGCTTAGCTGTTGGTCGTTTGGATTCTATCCGGATTGAAGTAAAAGTAGATACCCACAGTCAAACTGATTCAATCGAAGTATCTAACCAAGCTGTATTGACGGGTAAGATGGGATTGACAAATGTGTCTATGCTATCAGATGATAAGACTGTGACCGGAACTCAAGACCCAACAAAGACTACGATTCCACCAGTACATATCTTTATACCAAATGCATTCTCTCCAAATGGAGACGGCATCAATGATAAATTGATAATTGTACACGATACAAACTCTAAAATAGAATTGGAAGTATTTAACCGCGGTGGTGGTTTGGTCTATCAGAGTAAAGATTATCAAAACGATTGGGAAGGAAAAGGAACAAATGGATTGCTCGGAGGAGAATTGGCTGACGGTACCTATTTCATATCATTCAAGATGATTAATAAATCGACAGGTGAAATTATAACTAAGGGTGTTCGGTATATAACTCTACGTCGTTGATCCTATGACGGAAAATTCCAATCCGGCAAATGCAATTGCGTTTGCCGGATTGGATAACTTTCCCGATAAGTTTAGCGGAATACCTAAAATTATTCTTACTGAATATTTCTAACAGAATTAATACATAATTACTATGACTCATAAAACTATTTACGCTTTATCGATTATCCCGAATCGCTTAAAAGCACAATTGGTACTTTGTTTTTGCTTTTTGTTTGGATGTACATTCGTTCAGGCACAGCAAGATTTAATGTACTCTCAATACATGAACAATATGTTAAATGTAAACCCCGCGTATGCAGGTAATCGTACAGTGAATAATGTAACCGCTTTGTTCCGAAAACAATGGGTAAATGTTGAAGGAGCTCCTACTACTGCTTCTTTGTCTTGGGATTGTCGTCAGGAAGATAGCCGCGTAGGTTACGGGTTGCAAGTTTATAATGATAAAATTGGTGTTGAAACCAGTACCGGTTTTCAAGCATTTTACTCATATCACATTCCGTTTGAAAGATCGTCTCTGATCTTTGGCTTGAGTGGTGGTGCAATGAATTTTCGCGGAGCCTATCTTACCAGTACTGATCCCACTCAGGGTGGAGGTATAGATCCAACGTTTAGCCAAGATATAAATGTTTTAGTTCCTACCGCAGGAGTTGGAGCTTTGTATTCCACAACCAATTGGTATGTGGGACTCTCGGCACCATCTTTATTGAAAACAAAAGTTCGTAATAACGATGCTCAGGTCGTAACTATCGATAACAACAGGTTTTTTTTAACAGGGGGCTATATCTTTGATGTTTCGCCTATATTGAAACTAAAACCATCTGCAATGCTTAGATCCACTTCTGGAACACCCTTACAATATGATATAAACCTTAATTCCTGGATTAACAATAATGTTGGATTAGGAGTCAGTTATCGTAGTAATGATGCTATAGCTGGGATGGTTGAGTTTCAAATTGCTCCCGGAATTACGCTCGGGTATGCATACGATTATTTGATTTCAAACATGAAAGCCTATAGTTCAGGCAGTCATGAGTTAATGCTTCGGTTTGAATTTTCTAAAGGGAAAACTCAACAGGTTCAATCGCCCCGTTATTACTAAATCATTAAAATAGAAAAAAAATGAAACAGTTAGTATTAGTAAGTATAACCATTGTGTTACTCCTTTTTGCAGGTATTGCAGGCGATGTAGATTTGTGTGCTCAGAGCAGGAAGTCAACAGAGAATCAGCAGAAAGCGATATTGAAAAGAGCCGATCAGGCTTATAAAAAATTGAATTATTCAGATGCATCTAATTATTACGAAGAATACCTGCAGGCAGCAAACAATGAAAATAAAAGTGTATTGTCTAAACTGGCCGATAGCTATTGGCGGATTGGTAAATATGATGCCGCACTTAGTAGCTATAAACAGTTGTTTTCCACGGCTACTAGCGGAGCTCCCAGACAATTGCAGTTGCGCATTGGCGAGTTGTACGCGAGGATTAATGACTATGAACATGCTTCGCAATGGCTGCGCGCTGTAGACGGATACAAGGCTAAAGCCGATGTATACAATAGTGTTTCCGAACTGGAGTTGATGAAAAAAGACTCGTTGAGCTGGAAGATCGAGTTGTTAGACCTGAATACGCTTTATCATGAGTTTTCTCCTTATCTGTCTGATAACTTACTATATTTTAGTAGCAACAGGTCTGATGGTTCACAGAAAAAATCGAAGGAGGAAGAAGCCGGACTTAGTTATGCCCGACTGTGGAGACTACCGGTAAAGGATGTGAATACGAGTACTTCCATTGGCAAAGCCTTTTATAAAACTAATACAAAAGTTGCCTTAGTTGATGGATTTAAAGATATTCGCTATAACACGGCTCCGGTTTCTATAGATAAGAATAAGCACTTCTATTTTTCTACCAACTCCAGTATATCCGATAAAATGGGTGTGAAGCGCCTTTGTTTGATGGAAGCTTTTTATACGACTAAAGGTAGTTTAAAGACGACTGTTATGCCTTTTGGTGATCCTAAATTGTACACGGTTATGCATCCTGCTATTAATGCCGATGGAACATTACTGGTACTGACAAGCAACAAACCAAATGGAGCCGGGGGCTATGACTTGTATTATGCTGAACGAAAAAGCATTGGTAAACCCTGGGGCGAATTGAAACCCTTAGGGCATAATGTAAATACGATGGGCGATGAAGTGTTTCCCTCCATCACAGCGAATGATGACCTCTATTATAGCTCCGATGCAGCTCCGGGTTTGGGTGGATTGGATATTTTCAAAATTCCTCTGAAAGATGCTATAAGCGGAACCGGAAGCCCAGAACATTTAAGTTACCCGATTAATAGCTCGTCCGACGATTTTGGCTGGACACAGGGCGCAACAGATGCAACCGGCTATTTCACTTCCGACCGTTTGGGTAATAATGATATATACAGCTATAGCTACAGTTATAAAGAACCTCTGAAAGCGAACATTATAAATAAAGATGATAAGAAAGAGGTACAAGATATTCAACTGGAAAAAGTCAATCAGGAGCTAAATCAGCTGCCGGTTCTTGACACCAAGTATCTGTTCTCGATATTATTCAATAGCAATAAATGTAATATTACTCCATCCAATTATTATTTGATAAATGCTTTGCTGAAGGTGATGAAGAAATATCCATGTTTGAAATTGCAAATAAAGTCGTACACCGATACCGATGGTAGCGATGCGTTTAATCGGAATTTGAGCAAGTGCAGAGCCATTTATACCCGTAATTATTTAATTAGAAAAGGCATTAAGTCATCCCGACTGGATACAGTGTGTTTAGGCAAAACACAGCAACTAAATGAAAATAAGAACGCTGTAGAAAAAGCGATAAACCGAAGGGTATTATTCGATGCGGCACCTACAGGTTGTAACCTAAGTGTTGACAGCTTATTGTCGGCTGAGTTGCTCGTTAATCACGAAAAGATTTATTCCAAAAAGATATACGTGCTCAGGGAAAGAGGCAAATTCGTGGTGCAGGTGGGGGCTTTTAAAAGTAATGCAAATGCATTTGCACTTGTGTCGAGACTAAGGAAAATTATACCTGAGAATATCTATGTGGTAGACGAAAATGATTTCCACAATGTCCGGGTAGGCTTTTCAAAATCGTTAGTAGAGGCTGAGAAGATGGCAGCCCTGATAGAAGCAATAGGGATACTGAACTAAGTTCAGTATCCAGCTCACAAGAATCGCTGTTTTTCTTGATATAAATCAATAAATGAGCTATTATTTAAATATATATATATCGTTTATTTGTATCATAAAATTAAGCAATCTGTTCCGATAGCATGGAGTTAATGCTGTTTTTGAACTTTGTTCTTGTAATAAGCTGTTTTTGTGAGTATTGTTTGTCTCTTTTTACATTGTTTTATATATACAGTTTCTTTCAACATATTCAATAAAAACAAATATTAATTAATACATAAAGATATGAAAAATAGACACTTTTTGCTAGTTGCTTTTCTCCTTGTGTTTAGTGTATCTGTAATTGCACAAAACAAAATCGGAGATAACCCAGCAGTTATCCAGACCGGATCTTTACTGGAACTGGAAAGCCTGACTAAAGGCTTACGTTTGCCCCGTATTCCGCTGAATGATGTCACCAAATGGACATTGGACGGATCACCAGCCAGCGGTATGGTAATTTTCAACGACAACGGAACAGTACCTCACGGACTGTATTGCTGGAATACGGATACAGCACAATGGGATCAGGTGACCACTCTTTCAAAACTAATATCGGAACTTGCCAAGAAAGAAGATATTACCAATAAGAGTACCGATGTAACTACTGATGCTACATCAGACAGCAAATATCCGAGCGTAAAAGCAGTTAAAACCTATGTGGATGCTGCTGTTACCGGAGCTACCATTCCCGATGCCGATGCTGCTACCAAGGGTAAAATACAACTGGCCGGTGATTTGAGTGGAACTGCCGATCTTCCAACTGTGCCCGAACTTAGAATTAAGGAAAACGTAGCCAATAGAAGTACAGACATTGTAGCTGATGCTGCAACGAATACCAAATATCCGGGCGTAAAAGCCATTAAAGATTATGTGGATGTGGCTGTAGCCGGAGCTACCATTGCCGACGCTGATGCTGCTACCAAAGGAAAGATACAACTGGCAGGCGACTTAAGTGGTACTGCTGCTGCACCAACCGTACCCGGGTTGCTATTGAAAGAAGATCTTACCAATAAAAGCACAAATGTAACTGCCGATGGGGCATCGAATACCAAGTATCCGGGCGTAAAAGCCATTAAAGACTATGTGGATGTGGCTGTAGCCGGGGCTACCATTGCCGACGCTGATGCTGCTACCAAAGGAAAGATACAACTGGCAGGCGACTTAAGTGGCACTGCTGCTGCACCTACTGTACCCGGGCTTGCCCTTAAAGTTGATAAAACCATTACCGTAAACGGACAAGCATTAAGTGCTAACGTTACTTTGACAAAAACCGATATGGGTCTGAGTAATGCAGACAATACCAGCGATGTAAATAAACCGATAAGCACAGCTACTCAAACAGCCCTTAATTTAAAGGCTGACAAATCAATAACCGTAAACGGACAGGCATTAAGTGCTAACGTTACTTTGACAAAAACCGATGTGGGTCTGAGTAATGCAGACAATACCAGCGATGCCAGCAAACCTATTTCAACTTTAACACAAGCTGCATTAGATTTAAAAGCACCTTTAGTTTCGCCAGCATTGACAGGAACACCAACAGCACCAACAGCTGCTGCTCTTACAAACAATACAGAAATTGCAACCACTGCCTTTGTTACTTCTGCTGTTGCTGCTGCAACTCCCGACGCTACGAACCTGATCAAAGGAAAAATACAACTGACAGGTGATTTGGGTGGTACTGCTACCACACCAACTGTGCCGGGACTGCTACTGAAAGAAGACCTTACCAATAAAACTACAAGCGTAACAACTGACGGAGCTTCCGACACCAAATACCCAAGTGCAAAAGCGGTAAAAACGTATGTGGATGCAGCCACCCCCGATGCTACAACACTAGCCACTGGGAAAATACAACTGGCTGGTGACTTGAGCGGTACTGCTATTGCACCAACCATTGCCAACGGTGCTGTAACTAGTGCTAAACTGGCTACCGATGCTGTTACCTCCACCACTATTTTAGACGGAACCATTGCGGCTGCCGATTTAGGTGCCAATGCAGTAACTACCGCTAAAATTACTGATGCTGCTGTAACTACAGCTAAGTTAGAAACACTGACTGACGGAAACATTATTGTGGGTACTGCTACCGGCAATGCTAAAGTGCCTGTAACCGGTGATGTAACTATGGCTAATACGGGTGCTACGACCATTGCTGCCAATGCTGTAACTACTACAAAGATTATTGATGCTGCCGTTACCAACTCTAAGCTGGCTACTGCTGCCGTAACAGGTGATAAAATAGCCCAAATGACTGCTACTGATAAGCAGGTGCTTACCTGGGATAATACCAACTCAGTATGGAAACCAACTACTGTTACCGACTCAAAAGTACAGGTGGCCGGAACAGTAGATCCTAAAGAACTGAATGCAACTGATTTTGATAACACAGGTGCAGATATAGCCATTAAAACCAATGCAGTAACTACAACTAAAATTAATAATGCTGCTGTAACTGTGGCTAAGTTAGAAACGCTGACTGACGGAAATATCATAGTAGGTACAGCCACAGGCAATGCTAAAGTGCCCGTAACCGGTGATGTAACTATGGCTAATACCGGTGCTACTACCATTGCCGCCAATGCAGTTACTACAACCAAAATTAATAACGCTGCTGTAACTGTGGCTAAGTTAGAAACGCTGACTGACGGAAATATTATAGTAGGTACAGCCACAGGCAATGCTAAAGTGCCCGTAACCGGTGATGTTACTATGGCTAATACCGGTGCTACTACCATTGCTGCGAATGCAGTAACTACGGCTAAAATTAATGATGCCGCTGTTACTTTACCTAAAATGGCTAATGTAGCTGCTACTTCACTTATTGGTAACAGTACAGGTGCTGCTGCTGCACCACAGGCTGTTACACTAGGTGCCGGATTAAGTTTTAATGGGACTACGCTTACAGCCATTAATACAAATTTCATTAGTATGAATGCTACGACTTATACTGTAACACCTACGGATTATATCATTAAGGCTATGTCTGGTAGTACACTCGTTACATTACCTAACCCTGCCACATCAATAGGAAGATCATTAATTTTTATTGAAGGGACAGGAGCTGGCGTTATAACTTTTGATAACGGACTTTGTGTCGGTGCTACTCAGTCGGTGGGATCAGGGTTATCTTATCTAATGGTTTGTGATGGTACAAACTGGCGTATATGTGCTCAATAAGTTTTGGGTTGTTTCATTTCATATTGTTTAAATATAAATTATGAAAAAGGTAATTATTCTAATGACTCTTGTTTTAAATCTGTTTTTAGTAACAGCTCAGATTAAAACTAATCAGGCTGTTGGTAACGGATCTATTAATACAAGTTCAGCTTTTCTGGATGCCTCCAGTACTCCCGTTTGGAACTCATCGACCAATACGGGGAAAGGCTTGCTTTTTCCAAGGGTCAATCTGACCACATTCGCAGCATTCGCATATGGTGGTACAGCTGGTTTGAGTACTAATTATCCTACCCGTTTTGATGGTATGATTGTATATAACTCGGCAACAGGTACTGCTGCTATGGGAGGTGCTGCTGTAACTCCGGGGTTTTATTACTATGCCAATACATCAACCACTGTTACCGGAGGTACTTGGATCCGGGTGACTGATGCAAATGACGCTGTAAATGCAGCCTCGGGTACTGCTTACTATGGTGTATTGTCTACCGTCACGCCTACTGCTACCGATATACAGACACTAGCTAACAAAAGCGTGGGGAGTGGGTCGTATACTAATAATTTTGATCAGACACTAGCTGCCGCGGGGTATTTTACGCTTGCTGTCCCTATCTCGTGGCGAAATCCGGCGTTGAAGGTGGATGGCAGCGATACATGGAATGTGTTTAACGCCACTTCGACGGTAGTTGTCAATAACGTTACTTATCAGGTGTGGCAAACCGACATATCGTTGGCTTCGGGGGTGGCGATAGTTGTCAAGTAATTTAGAAAAAGAAACCTCCTTACTTCCGGTTACTTTGCCTCAGCGTGGTGCTGAACTCAGGTAATTGCTCTTAATGAATCTTGATTTTCTTATCCTGTAGGATGTGTGATCCTCCGGGCGGTTGACTGACCTAAAACAGGGCTTTATGCGATAGCTATGTCCGGTAATAACCGAAGTTGAGCTTCGCAGTTGACGGTTGATAATTGATAGTTAAGAGTGGTGGGCAAGCCGAACAACCGCTTCGGGCTTCGGCGTGAGACCTTCGGCGTGAGCTCAGTCGAACGCTCAGTCGAACGGCGGTTTGTCGGATAAAAAAATAAAAAGTGTAGGGACAGGTCGCGACCTGTCCGGTAGATCATAATTTAGAAGGCGAAGGTAGCATACTAGTGAGGGGGTGACTCCAAGTCACCCTCTCACTAAGAAAAGAGAATGTTCCGTTTCTTGCGAAACTCATAATAGATTTAGTTATAATAATTTAATTTAGTAGAAAAATGAAAAAGGTAATTTTACTCGTCGGCGTAGTGCTGGCATTTGCAGGTGCAGTAGCTGCACAAACGACAACAAAAGTATCGAAGCAGATTAAAGTGCTTCCGTGGCTGAACACAGCCGTAATTGATGCAAACGATGCAGCAGGTGGCATGCACACCTATGCTTCGTGGGCTACGCTTGGTACAAACTTAAAAACATCTCAGGTACAACTTGGTATGTTGGTTACTATTGAAGCTGACAAAGCTACTTATCGTCTGAAATCATGGGCTATTAACACTGCTCTTCCTACACTGGGTGAATGGGAACGCGTGGGTGACATGGTAGTTGTTGCTGACATAAGTACCCGCAATGGATTGATTGTAACCGATAATTCTAAAGTAAGCCTTGCACCCGGAACTACTGTTGTGGTAAAAGACAATGGCAAGGGTGTAGCTGAATCGTTTATTTATGCTGCGGGCTTATTCGATGCTAACGGTGATGGCACTGTTAAGACTGACGGTACTGATGATTGGTATTCTGCCAGCGGTACCAGTGCAGGATCCGGTTATGTTTTCTTCGAAGAAGCTGCCCTTGGTACTTCTGCTTCTACTCATGCAACCGGTTGGTTTAAAGGTGCTGCCGCTTCGGGTGCAATTACTATAGGCACTACTGCAAGACTTTCGGGTATGCCAACAGGAGTTAAATTCAGCCTTAATGCAGGAGCTAATGTTCCAGTGGTTGCTTTACCTGCTGCCTGGGCTAACCCTACTTTCTATATTAACGACGGAACCAGCACATATCAGTTACTTGACTGCTGGGTGAAGAGTTACCAAACAATTGATGGTATCTCGTACCAACTTTGGGTTGCCGATACAGCTTTCGAGACAGCTATTCCTGCCGGTTCAACACTTATTGTACAATAAAACTTAATACAACCCGGGAGCAGATGCGACTGCTCCCTCTATTGCAAATAGAAATGACTACCCGATATATATCCTAATGCATCTTGTAGGCTTCGGCGTGAGACCTTCGGCGAACGCTCAGTCAAACGCTCAGTCGAACGGGATTCAAGGTTGGTAGAAAACGGCATCCAAAAGAAAGTTCGACCCCGACGGGGTCGAAGACAGGGAGATGAATCAATCGTTTCTACCGATGTTTAACTCCTAACGGAGTAGCAAAGGATTTAAGATCCTATATCGGGCAGGTGTGTGGTAAAAATTGATTTATACATTTTTACGCCTCAGACCGCAAATCGGTCGGAGGCAAACAAGCCGTGCAACCGCTTCGGGCTTCGGCGTGAAGAGGCCGACTGAGACCTTCGGCGTGAGCTCAGTCGAACGCTCAGTCGAACGCGTTAGTCGAAGTCTCAGTCAAACGGCGGTTTGTCGGGTAAACAAAAATAATATAAACAGATTTCGATAACATGCTTAATCATAAATAGAATATCAACTATGTTTTTTTTCAGAGGAGTTCCTGATGCGGTTTTCTCAAATTCATGTGTTGTTAGCTGCAACAGGGACTCCTTCTTTAAAACCCGAAATACCTTGCCGGGAGAGGCAATGTTATCACATAGGACACATAGAAATAATGGAAGAAAAAGAATGGAACGCTGATCTTACGGATTGGGCGGATATAAACGGATGATACCTGAACGGATCTAAATCTGATTTTAGTCATGCAAGCATGACAGATAAGAATCCAAACGATCTTATTGTTCAACCCACTTCGGGGTTGTGGATGTAGAGTCATTCATATCCCCCAGTTTCGCAAGCTTCACTGGGGGTTATGCAAATTTAGCCACTTCGTGGCAATAGGTAGTAATGTAACTTAAAAACAAACTAATATGCTGATTCAACAAAATACAACAGGAAATCAACTTATGATTGGCGCTGCAGTTGCCGCCAGGCAATTAGAATGTATGAACGGGGTTTTCGCCCGCGCGAATATGCTTGTATCCCGAATCGGTACCGATTAAAAAATAGCAGCGCCTTAGTAATAGCTGACCAATGGGAAGGCTTATAGAATTTTAGAAACAGAATACAACGATGCCCGCTGCGGTTATGCTTACTCTGTGGAGTGAGAAACGCAACGCAGGCTGAAAAAATACAAAATACAAAATCGACCAACAAAGCACGCCGTGGCAGGGAGGCCGATTTACAAACAGAAAGAAATTTCAAACTTTAATAGAATTCCGATAATGAGAAAGATATGTATGTTATCGCTTTTGCTGTGTTTGGGGCTTGGATTGTTTGCACAGCTGCAATCTAAGGTAACCAAAACTCTGACGCCCATGCTTAGTACAATTCCTGTAGTATATCAGGCTAATGTGCAGGGAGGGCTCCATCAGGTGGCTAATCAGACCGAGCGGGATGCTTTACCGGCCAATATGAAAGCCGACGGGATGCTGGTGTGGGTTACCGCCGATAATGCCTGTTACCAATGGAACGGAACCACCGCTGCCTGGGGACAGGTGAGTCTGATTAAAACATGGGCTACGGGGGCTACCTTTGCTGTGGGTGATGTGTTTTTGTACAACAAAACGCTGGTGCAGGCCAAAGCAGCCGGTACCATTACCGGGGCTACCAACCCTGCCACCGATACCGCCAACTGGGACGGTATTGGCAGTTCGGTTCCATTTAACGGGCTTGCTGCTGCTACTGCAACCAATACGCTAGACAATAAAAACCTGGCTCAAACATGGAACTGGACAACAGCTGATGTCCAAAACCCATTAACTATCAATGCCGATGCGCTGACTACCGGTACGGCACTGAATATCAGTTCTGCTTCCACAGGTTTAACCGCAGGAGGTTCTCTGCTGAATGTTGCTTCTACGGCTACGGCTGCCACGGGTAAGTTGTTGAACCTTACTTCGGCTTCTACTTCGGCTTTTGCCAACGGTGGTATAAATTTCAAATTCAGTGGAGCACATACAGGTAACGGATTACAGATAGACGATGCCACCCTAACGGGAAAAACAGCGCAAATAAACGCCAACACACTGACTACCGGTACGGCACTTGATATCAATGTGAATTCGTTGACTAATGGCAAGGGTTTATCTATCTCGTCTACAAGTTCATCTATGACTTCGGGCAGTTTGCTTTCTACTACTTCAAATTCGACCTATTTTGGTATTGGGGGAGTTACCTTTTATTTTAATGGTTCTCATTCAGGTAACGGACTTTACATAGACGACAACACACTTACGGGCAATGCCGCAAAAATTAAACTATACTCACTCACTACCGGTTCTGGCTTAAGTATTACTTCGTCTTCCACCGCCAATACGTCCACCGCTGGCTTATTAAACGTGGCTAATACCACCGCTACTACTACGGGAACGATATTGAGAGCACAGGCTAACTCCACGGCAGGCTCCGGGCTTACCGTACTGGCCAGTGGAAATACAGGTCTGGGAATTGCCGCTCCGGTGGCTACGCTGCACAATGCCGGGTCTACCATACTGGGTGTAACCACGGCTACCAATGCTACATCTACCTATACCGTGCCAGTCACCTCGGTGGATGGTTATTCGGGTGTGGTGATTACGCAAACCGGCTCGGCAGGAGCAATTACCGTAACTCCACCTACAGATAAAACTGCAGGGCGCACATTTACCATAGCCAACGATGGTGTAGGATCTGCCTACCCGCTAACGGTGGGAACCTATACCATACCGAAAGGAAGTGTAGCACAGCTGGTATGGGACGGAGGTGCGTGGAGCATTCCTTCGGCTACGGCTTCTACCGTACCGTTTAGCGGACTTACGGCTGCTACGGCAACTAATACGGCAGACAATAAAAACCTAGCTCAAACATGGAACTGGACCACAGCTGATGTCCAAAATCCACTGACTATCAATGCCGATGCGCTAACGACTGGCACAGCTTTAAAACTGGCCTCTAGTTCTACAGGCCTTACCGGTAACATGCTAAATGTAACTACAAATTCTACTGGGACATTTAGCAGTGGTGGGGTACTTTTCAACCTTTCAGGTGATCATAAAGGTAACGGATTTATAGTAAGTGATGCCACAACTACGGGCACCGCAGTGATTCTTGCCGCAAATTCGCTTACTACAGGTAAAGGGATGTATCTTAGCTCATTATCTACAGCTACCACAGGTAATTTACTGTTCGCCAACTCATTTTCTACTTCTACATTTAGTAATGGTGGGATAAACTTCAACTTTTCAGGAGATCATTTAGGTACAGGATTTCTGGTAAGTGATGTCACAACTGCGGGTACTGCTGCACAAATAAATGCTAACTTACTAACTACCGGCGCGGGACTGGGCATTACTGCTAACGCCCTGACAACGGGTAACGCGCTCTCGGTTGCCTCTACAGGAACAGGAATAACTACCGGTAGCTTGCTGAACGTTTCGGGTAAGGTGGCAGCCACCACGGTTACCAACGGTATTTTTTC
>Ga0302287_10000683_pt1 | contig 15604 bp, 15 predicted proteins | sample III_Fen_E2_4_FD_200452 | JGI IMG/M metagenome (GOLD analysis project Ga0302287, IMG submission 200452) | Peat permafrost microbial communities from Stordalen Mire near Abisko, Sweden - III_Fen_E2_4 | ecosystem: Environmental > Terrestrial > Soil > Wetlands > Permafrost | place: Sweden: Abisko...
CAGGCGCGGGCGCGACTGCGGGGTCTGGGACATGCGGGCTCCTGCTCAGATCTGGTGGAGGGGCGTTGGCGCGCCCACGGTCATTGTGCGCCGACAGCGGTGAGCACGGCCTCGGCCCCGAGCAGCTGGACGGCAGTGTTCGCCCCGGCCGGCGGTACGTAGAAGACGAGCACGTCGGTGTACGTCCGGGCGAGCGACGAGGTCGCCTCGGCGACGCCGGACAGCGCGGTCTCGTACGCGGAGAGCGTGAGCTTGGCGCCGGCCAGCGTGATGGTGACGGTGGAGACCGTCGTCATCCGGCCGACGACGATCGCGCCGCCGTCGACGGTGCCGAGCACGGTCAGCGGGCCGTCAGGGTCCGGCGTGTAGGTCTCGGCGGCCGTGCCGATCTCCTGGACGCCTGCGGCGAGTGCCTGCCGGGCCGCCACGACGCCGGTCCGGAACGGGTCGTCCCCGAAGGCCACGGCGGTGGGGTCGTCGGTGCCGGTCAGCGCCACGGCGTACGCGGCCAGCACCTCGTCGGGGCGCACGAGCAGCGCATCGGTGGACGGGTCGAGCACCGGGCTGCCCGTCGTCGCCTCGGCCGTCTTGGGCATCGACACCCCGGGGAACAGGCGCGCCCAGCCCCACAAGGCGTACTGGTCGCGTGCCGTGGCCTGCTGCAGGACGAGGATCCGGGGAGCCTGCAGATCGTCAGGCTGCTCGGTGACGACGAGCTGCGCCCGCGGCCATGTGGTCGTCTGCGGCACGATCTCGGCCTGTGCCGCGGTCGGCAGCGCGGTCGGCGCCCGGCCACCGCCCGGGGCGCTCGCGTGCAGGTACTCCGCGGTCCGCATGGTCAGCGCGGGACCGGAGACGCGTGCGGCGAGCAGCGACGGGTCCATCGCGGTGTCGGCCGTCGCGAGCACCGTGCCCAGGTCCGCCAGCACGGCGTCGTTCTGCTCGGGCGACATCACCGCGGGTGCGACCGCCGGCGCGGGCTCGGGCTCGGCGACCGGCGGCGGCGTGGCGCAGCCGGCGGCACCGAGCAGCACGGCAGCCGTCACGGCGACGACGCGCAGCGCGGTCCGCGTGGCCGTGGGTCGGCGGGTGCGGCGCGTCATCGGTGCTCCTCCGGCCCGTCGCCCGTCCGCGGCTCCTGATCGGCGTCCGCGTCCGGCGGCGGCGTCGGGGCGTGCTCCGTCGCCGGGAGGCCCCAGGCGCGTCGCCAGGCGTCGGCCCGGGCCGTGTCCACCGCCTCGGCGTGCGGGGGTCGGTCGGCGGACGCCGGTGCAGGCCCGCGAGCGGGGGCGGCCGGGGCCGGGGCGTCCGTGGGCAGGACGGACGCGTCCCCTGCAGGCAGCCACGACGGATGGACGACAGGCGGCTGCGACGGCGTCGGGGGTGCTGCGGACCGCGGGGCCGGGGAGACCGGAACCGGAGACGCGGAGGGCCACACCGGCGCAGCGGAAGCCGGGGATGGTGACGCGGGGGCCGGGGGGCCAGAGGACGCGGAGACCGGGGCAGGCTCGCCGTGACCGGACCTGGCCCAGTTCGGCCGTCCCTCGTGGGGACCGGCACCGCGGGCCGCAGGTCGGACGTCTGCGGACGTGTCGCGACCCTCGGCGGCCGGGAGCGAGCCGCCGGCCGGCGGCGTGGAGGACGGGTCGGCCGAGCCGGCTGCGCGCCGTGCGCGCCGGCTCCCCGGCGGTGCGACCGCGGGTGTCGTCGGCGGCGCGGAGTCGTCTTCTGCCGGGCCGCCCGCGTGACCACCCGAGCGCGCTCCGCTCGGGGCGAGCGGTCCAGCACCAGCCGTCGAGGCGTCACCGGACGATGGAACGAACGGAGTGGGTGCCGTCGGGGCCGGGACCACCGCGGTCTGGGCCGTCGGGGACGGGACCACCGCGGTCTGGGCCGTCGAGACCGGGACTGCCGGGATCGAGCCGGTCGGCGTCCGGCCCGCGGCACGGGCCTGGGCCTCGCGCAGCTGACGCCGCGTCGGAATGGTCGCCGGCGCACCGTCGGCGCCGACCGTGGGGAGCGCGCCGGTGAGCACGGGCGTCCACTCCGCCAGGTCCGGACGACGACGCGTGCGCAGCCAGTCGCGGCCGAACAGGGCGAGGCACACCAGCAGGAGCAAGGAACCCACGAGCACACCCGGCACGAGCCACGGCGTGGTCACCATGCGCGGCCAGGCGAGGGAGAGGGTGGGCGAGACGGCCCCGCCATCGGCATCCGTACCGACGACGAGAAGGCTCCAGCGTCCCTCGCGCGCAGCCCAGGTCAGGGTCGCGCTGCCGGTGCCCTGCGCCTGCGCCAGCCACATGTCCGACCCGGCTGGGTCCGGCACCGCCTCCCCCGTCGGGCCGGGGGTGGCGGTCGAGCCTGGGGTGCTCGTCGGGGTGGGCGTAGGTGTGGGCGTCGGCGTGGCCGTGGCGGTTCCGCTGGGGGTCGGCCCGCCGGTCGGCGTCGGGCCTGCCGTCGCCTCGGGCGCGGCGAACGCGAGCGTGTGCCAGCCCGCCAGACCCGTCACCCGCTGGTGGTCGTCGTCGCCGACCCAGCCGGCGACGTCCGTGTCCCGGCCGATGGCGAGCACCACGTGGCCGCCCTTCGGGACGGTGGCCTGGATCGTGACGGGGTCGCCCGCCATCTCGAGCACCCCGGGGTCCGTGACGAGGATCGCGCCGGACGCGGCGCCGTCGGCGACCAGCACGTCGTCGGCCCGCCACGCCGTCGCCGAGGCGATCCCCAGGCCGATCAGCGTGAGCCCGAGCACGCCGACGGCGGCGTAGATCAGTCGCTTGAGCACACGGTTCCTCTCGGACGGGACAACTCAGGATAGGCGGACGGGCGTCGCCAGGTGGGGCCAACGGATGTCGAAGGCTCGGCTCCGTCGTGCGATCCCGTCAGCTGTGGCCCTGGGAGCGGGTCACCTCATCCGCGTATCCTGGCGGCTGACCATCGGCCGCGGCGTGGTCGTCGACTGCGCGCGGCCGTGGACCATGCGCTCTCGCCTGGAGGATCACCTCGTGCCTGATTCCGCCGCGTTCCCCGTCGTCAACTTCCGTGGCTACGACCGCGATGCCGTCGACGCCCGGTTGGCCGCCCTCGAGAAGGCCGTGGCGGACGCCCGTGCCCAGGTGGAGCAGGCGGACGCCAAGGCCCTGCAGGCGTCGGCCGAGCTGTCGGAGGCTCATCGCCAGCTCCGCGAGGCCGAGCGCCCCACCTACTCCGGCCTGGGCTCGCGCATCGAGCAGCTGCTCCGCTCCGCGGAGGAGCAGTCGTCCGACGTCGTCACGCAGGCGAATGCGCAGGCCGCCGACTCGCTCGCCCGCGCCAAGCTCGCTTCCGGCCAGCTCCGGGCCCGCGCCGAGAACGAGGTGGCGGAGATGCTCGCCACCGCCCGCCGGGAGGCCGACGAGGTCCGGACGTCGGCCCAGGCCGAGGCCGAGAGCCAGCTGACCGCCGCCCAGCGACGCGCCGAGGAGCTCGTCGGGTCTGCGGAGCGCGAGGCTGCGCGGATCTCGAGCGCGATCGCCACCGAGGAGAACGAGCGTCGCACCACGCTCGAGCGCGAGCTCGGCACGCTGCGCGCCAGCACCGAGCGCGAGGCGACCCAGCTGCGCGTCGCCACGGAGCGGACGGCCGCCGACCTCCGCGGCCGCACCGAGGCCGAGACCGCCGCGATGCGGGACGAGGCCGAGCGCTACGACCAGGACCTGCGGCAGGCCGCGGACGCCGAGACGACGGCGTTGCGCCAGCGGGTCGAGGCGGACGCCGCCGCGACCACCTCGCAGGCCGACCAGTACGCCGCGGCGCTGCGGGCCGAGGTCGCCGCCGAGGTGGCAGCCCTGCGCCAGCAGGCCTCCGACGAGGTGGCGACGCTGCGCTCCGCCGCCCACGCCTACGCCGACCAGGTGCGTGCCGATGCCGAGCGTGACGCTGCCGCCCTGCAGCAGCGCGTCGCCACCGAGGTCGCCGCGTTGCGGACCGAGGCCGAGCAGTACTCCGCCTACGTGCGTGCCGCCGCCGACCGCGAGACCGGCGAGCAGCGCGCGGCCGTCGCCGACGAGCTGACCGCGCTGCGGGGCCAGACCGAGCAGACGGTCACCGCGCTGCGCTCGGAGACGGAGCAGTACGCGACAGAGCTGCGCGCGACCGCGCTGCGCGAGACCTCGGAGCTACGGGAGCGGACCGGCGCCGAGGCCGCCCAGCTGCAGGAGCTCACCGACCGCGAGACGACGCAGCACCGCGAGGCCGCCGAGCGCGAGTCGACCGAGCTGCGGGCCCTGGCCGCGCGGGAGACGACCGAGCTGCGCGAGCGCACCCGGCTGGAGACGGAGCGGGTGCAGACCGAGGCCCGGCGCACGATCGCGGAGCTGACGGCGCAGGCCAAGGCCCACGCCGACGCGCTGATCCAGGACGCCGAGCAGCGGCTGGCCGACGCCGACCTGGAGATCGCCGCCCGTCGCGAGGCGGCCGAGCGGCACGACGCGGACCGGCACGAGGCCGCCCGCGCGGAGACCGAGCGACTCGTCGCGGACGCCGAGGCGCACGCCGCCGAGGCCGAGCAGCGGGTGGCCAACGCGCTCGCCCAGGCGGAGAAGGTCCGTACCGACGCCGAGGCGCACGCGCGTGACCTCGTCTCCAACGCCCGCCGGAACGCCGACCGGGTGGTGGCCGAGGCCCGCGAGCACGCCGAGAAGCAGATCTCGGACGCGATGACCGAGTCCGAGCGCGAGCGGACCACCACCCAGCGCCAGGTGGAGGACCTCAACCGGCAGCGCGAGTCGATCACGTCCTACCTCGATGAGCTGCGCAACCTGCTCGGGACCAACCCCGACCACGGCGCGATCGAGCGGGCGGGCCGGATCAAGGAGCAGTTCGACCAGGAGCAGGCGTCCTCCCAGACCCCGAAGGCGGCCGGCGCCGCGCGTCCGGCCCGCGCGGGCGGCCGAGGCAAGGGACGGCCCGCGCCGGTGTCCGCCGCGGCGCCCGTCGTCGCGGCGCCCGTCGACGACGACGCCGCGCCGGTCACGGCCGACGCCGACGAGGTGAGTGTCGAGACGCCTGACGTCGAGGCGCCCGCTGCCGGAGCACCCGACGTGACCGCCGCAGACGACCAGGGCGCTACCCCGGAGGCCGAGACGGCCGGCGACGACGGGTTCGACCCCGTCCCGTCGCAGGAGATCACGGCCCAGATCCCCGCCATCCGGGACGACGAGCCCCAGGACGACGACGCCACCGTCACCTCGTCCTGACCGCCGGCCCAGGGAACGCGAGATGACCACGGGACCGGGGCGGCCGATCGCCGACGGCCCCGACGAGGCCGCACGCTGGCGGGCCGGACGGCGCGAGGCTGCGGAGGCGCACGCTGAGGCGCTGGCCCGCAGCCAGCGCGCGGCCTCGACGCGCGCCCGGGCGATGCTCGCCGAGCTCGTCGCCCGCGCGATGGTCGAGGGACCGCCGCCCGAGCCGCTGCGCGCCCGCAGCTCCGACGGCAGGACCCGCTACCGCACCCCGCTGCAGGGCTGGTACCTGCGGCAGGACGAGACGCTGGCCGTCGACACCGACGGCGAGTACTACGTGCTGACCGCGCCGGCGAGCCTCGCCGCGCGGTTCACCGGGGTCCAGCCGACCCCGCAGGACCCGCCGTTGATCCTGGGGGCCGGCGGGCGCGACGGCGAGTCGCTCGACCTCGACGTGGCGATCGCGCGCGTGCTGGCCCGCGGCACGGGCAGCCGGTAGGACCGCTCAGCCGGCGGCGTCGGCGCGGGCCGCCAGCGCCTCGAGGGCCGCCGCGACCGCGGCCGGGTCCTCCACGGCGGACAGGTGCCCCACCCCGGGGATGACGACGAGGACCGCGTCGCGCGCCGCGCCCGCCGTCCGCCCGGCGACGTCGACCGGCGTCACGGTGTCCTCGTCGCCGACCATCACGGCAACCGGACCGGTGAACGCGGCCAGCACCGGCGTGCGGTCGGGCCGCGCGGCCATCGCGCGCTGCTGCCAGGCCAGCCCGGCGGGCACCTGCTCGCGCACCCAGCCCAGCACCTCGTCGCGCACCTGCGGCCGGGTCGCCCGAGTGGTGACCCCCACCAGCACGTCGACGTCCGGCAGCACCTCGTCGGGCGTGCCGGAGGACTCCAGGCGGGCCGACCGCACCAGGCGGTGCGCGGCCGCCTCCGGCGGGTCGGCCGTCGTCTTGCTGTCCACCACCGCCAGGCCCGCGACCAGCTCGGGATGCCGCTCCAGCAGGGCCAGGGCGACGTAGCCGCCCATGGACAGACCGGCGACGACAGCCCGCGAGATGCCGGCGGCGGTCAGCTGGGCGGCCACGTCGTCGGCGGCGGCCTCCAGCGCCGGGACGGGCAGCCCGTCGGCGTGCCGGCGGCTGCCCAGCAGATCCGGCACGACGACCGGTCGGTCCCCCGGCAGCATCGCCGCGACGGCGCTCCACATCCGGGGGTCGAGCGGGAAGGCGTGCAGCAGCACCAGGGGCAGGCGGTGGCCGCCGCCCTCGCCGGTCATCCTCGGCGTCATCGCTCCTCCGGCCAGTGCGTGGGCAGCGGCGCGTGCCCGGGGAGCACGTGGGCCACCACCTCGTCCAGCACGCGGCGCACCTGCGCCTCGCCCACCCACAGGTGCTGCGCACCGTCGACGCCGATCACCTGTGCCTGCGGCACGCGGGCGAAGCGGCGGCGGGCCTCGTCGGGCCGCAGGTAGTCGTCGTGCTCGGGCACGAGGACCACCAGCGGCCTGCCGAACGCGGCCCACGCGTCGAGGTCGTCGTCGTCCGCCCGGGCGAGCGGCGGGGACAGCAGGATCGCGCCCTGGACCGCCGGGTCCCGGCCGTAGCGCAGCGCCAGCTCGGTGCCGAACGACCAGCCGAGCAGCCACGGCCGCGGCAGGTCGTGGAACTCCGCGTACTCGATCGCGGCCAGCACGTCGAACCGCTCGCCGACGCCGTCGTCGAAGGCGCCGCCGCTGGTGCCGCGCGGGCTCGACGTGCCGCGGGTGTTGAACCGCAGCACGGCGATGCCGGCCAGCGCAGGCAGCCGCCAGGCCGCCTTGCGCAGCACGTGCGAGTCCATGAAGCCACCGGCGGTCGGCAGCGGGTGCAGGGTGACGAGCGTGGCCGCGGGCCGCACCGGCCGCCCGTCGTGGTCCACCGGGAGCGCGAGCTCGCCGACGAGCGTCAGAGCGTCGGCCGTGTGCAGCTCGATGTCCTCCCGCAGCGCGGGGAGCACCGTGAGGGCCCGGATCTGGGTGCCGGCGCCGGTGTGATGGCTCATCACGACGACACTACCCAGCGGCCGACGCGGCGGCCGCCAGCAGCACGGCCACCCCGTCCTCGGCGTTGGACGGCAGCTGGTGGTCGGCGGCGGCCAGCACCGCCGGGTGCGCGTTGGCCACGGCGAACGCCGTCCCGGCCCAGGCGAGCATCGGCAGGTCGTTCGGCGCGTCGCCGACGGCCCAGACCTCCTCGGCCGGTACGCCCAGGCCCGCGGCCCAGCGCGCCAGGGTGGACGCCTTGGTCACCCCCGGCGGCCCGATCTCCCCCAGGCCGCGGGCGCCGGAGTCGCTGGCCTCCGCCAGGTCGCCGACCGCGTCCGCGACCGCCCGCGCGAACGTGTCCCCGTGCGCGCCGAATCGCTCCGAGCGCAGCAGCAGCTTGAGCGTCGAGGCCGTCAGCAGGTCCTCGACCCGGTCCGCCCTGGGGCTGCCCGGCGGCACCACGTGCTCGGAGACGAACCCGCGCTCCGCCGCGAACCCCTCCGCCCGCTCCACGGCCAGGTGCACGTGGTCCGGCCCGCCGCCCGCGGCGCGCAGCAGAGCCGCGAGCCGCCCCACCAGCTCGGGCGCCATGCCGTAGTCCTCGACGACGCGCACCGCGGCGACGTCCACCACCGCGGCGCCGTTGGCGCAGATCGCCACGCCGTGCGCCCCCACGTGCGCCGCGACGTCCGCCAGCCAGCGCGGCGGCCGGGCTGTGACGAACACCACCGCGACGCCTGCCCTCGCGCACGCCGCGAGCGCGTCGACGGTCCGGGTGGACAGGGTGCCGTCTGGCCGCAGCAGGGTGCCGTCGAGGTCGGTCGCGACCAGGCGCGGCCGGCGCAGGCCGGCGCCGAACCGGCCCGTGGTCGTCGCGCCGGTGCCGAACGGGCCGGTCATCGTCGCACCGGACCGCGCCGGCCCCGCGCCGCCCAGCACGCGCTGTGCCAGTGCCGGCGCGCGTCGATGCCGTCGCCGAGCAGCGCGTCGCTCGGCCAGGCCACCACGTGCGCGGTGCCCGGCAGGATCGTCTGGTCGCACCCCGGGCAGCGGTAGGTGCGCTCCGACCCCGCGACGGACTGCACGACCCATTCGCCGTCCGGCGCCGACTCGCTGCGGCGCCCACCGGTGGCCCGGTCGAGGTCCAGCGGCCGGTGCTCGGCCGTGTACGGGCGCTTGCCCGACTTCCGGCTGCTCGGCACGTCCCCATCTTCCCGCACCGCGGCGCGCACTCCTCGTCGGTCCACGACGTCCGAGCGCGGAGCCGCCCCGACGGCCCGGAGGCTCGGACGTCGGATCGGTCAGAGGGTGGGCGCGTCCTCGGCCGGCGGCACCACGCCCGTGCGGGTCAGCTCGCGGAACCAGCGGCCGGAGTCCTTCACCGTGCGCTCGAGGGTGTCGTAGTCCACGCGGACCAGGCCGAACCGCTTGGAGAACCCGTGGGCCCACTCGAAGTTGTCCATCAGCGACCAGACGAAGTAGCCGCGCAGGTCGACGCCGGCGTCCATCGCCTCGCCGAGCGCGTCGACATGGTCGTGCAGGTAGGCCACGCGCGTCGCGTCGTGCACCCGCCCATCCGCAGCCACCTCATCGACGAAGGCCGCGCCGTTCTCCGTGATGGCCATCGGCATGCCGGGGTAACGGGCGTTCAGCGAGGTGAGCAGCTCGACGAGGCCGTCGGGGTCGATGTTCCAGCCCATCTCGGTGTGCGGGCCCTGCGTCGGGACGAACTCGACCTCGTCGCTGCCGACCCACGGCGTGAACTGCGAGCTGCGGTGCCCGTCCGGGCCGAGCGTGCCGTCCGCCACAGCGGGCCGACCGCGCTTGACGAGGGAGGTCGCGTAGTAGTTGACGCCCAGCAGGTCGAGGCGCTGCCGGATCACCTCGAGGTCGCCGGGCCGCACGAACGACCAGTCGGTGACGTGCGCGGTGTCCGCGAGGAGCTCGTCGGGGTAGCGGCCCTCGAGCAGTGGCGCCGTGAAGATGTCGTTGCCGACGGCGTTGACGCGCCGCTGCGCCTCGACGTCCTCGGGGGCGGACGTCGCCGCGCGGACCACGTGCAGGTTGAGCGTGATGGACACCCGGGCCTGCTCACCGAGCTCGGTGCGGATCGCGCGGGCGGCCAGGCCGTGGGCCAGGTGGAGGTGGTGCACCGCGGCCAGCGCGCCGGCCGCATCGGTGACGCCCGGCGCGTGCATGCCCGAGGCGTAGCCGAGGAACGCCGAGCACCACGGCTCGTTGAGGGTGGTCCAGGTGTGCACGCGGTCGCCGAGGGCGCGCGCGACGATGCCGGCGTACTCGGCGAAGGCGTATGCGGTCGCCCGGTTGGTCCAGCCCCCGGCGTCCTGCAGCTCCTGCGGCAGGTCCCAGTGGTAGAGCGTGACGAAGGGCTTGATGCCGGCGGCGATCAACCGGTCGGCGAGGTCGACGTAGAAGGCCAGGCCCTCCTCGTTCGCGGGGCCGGACCCGCCGGGCTGCACCCGCGGCCACGAGATGGAGAACCGATAGGCGCCGACGCCGAGGTCGCGCATCAGCTCGACGTCCTCCGGCACCCGGTGGTAGTGGTCCGTGGCGACGTCACCCGTGTCGCCGTCGCGGATCATGCCCGGCGTGCGCGCGTAGGTGTCCCAGATGGACGGGCCGCGGCCACCCTCGTCGACGGCGCCCTCGATCTGGTAGGCCGCGGTGGCGACGCCCCAGACGAAGTCGTCGGGGAACTGCCGTCCGGACGGGCGGGTGGTGAGCATGCGGGCCCTCTCAGAGGTTCGGGAACGAAGGCCCGGCGTCAGGTGGCGGGCTGTCGAATCGATACGATATCAGGGCCGTCAGCGACGCGAAACCGCCATGGCGGCGTGCCTGGACCCGGCGTGGCCGTCCGGCTCAGACGACCACGAGGACGCCGCCGCGCAGCACCCGGCGCGGCCGCAGATCGTCGTCGGTGACCAGTACGTCGGCGCGGGCACCGGGCGCCAGCACGCCGATGTCGGCGCGGCCCAGCACTCCCGCCGGCGTTCGGCCGGCGGCCAGCACCGCGTCGGCCAGCGGCACCCCCGCCGCGACCACCTGCCGCACCACGTCGAGCAGGTGCGCGGTGCCGCCGGCGATCGCGCCCGCGACCGGCACGCCGGCGGCATCGGGGGTGACGATCCGCGCCACCCCGCCGGCCACCTGCACCGCCATCGGGCCGAGGCGGTAGTCGCCGTCGGCCATCCCGGTGGCCGCCATCGCGTCGGTGACCAGGGCGATCGCGTCCGGACCGACGAGATCGAACACCGTGCGGACCGTGCCGTAGGCCAGATGCGTACCGTCCGCGACGAGCTCGACGACCGCCTCGCCGCGCGAGGCCGCGTCCAGCGACGCCGCCACCGGCCCGGGGTCGCGGTGGTGCAGCGGGCGCATCCCGTTGAACAGGTGCGTGGCGGTCGGCCGGCCCGAGCGCGCGTGGGGGTCGGTGCGCAGCAGGTGCGCCGCGCGGGTGAGCCCGGCCTCGAACTGCTCGAACGACGCGTCGGAGTGCCCGGGCGAGGGCACCGCGCCGGCCACCACCAGCGCCGCCAGCACGTCGTCGGGCGGGCCGACCACCCCCGGGAGCTCCGGCGCGACCGTCATGGTCACCAGGTGCCCGCGGGCCGCCGCGGCCAGCCGGTGGACCAGGTCCGGGTCGCCCGGCACCAGGTGCTCCGGACTCTGCGCGCCGCGGCGTGCGAAGGACAGGAACGGGCCTTCCGCGTGGATCCCCACCAGGTGCCCGGCGTCGACCTCGTCGGCCAGCAGCGCCGCGCGCGCGCAGAGGGTCTCGCCGTCGGCCGTCACCAGGGAGGCGACCAGGCTCGTCGTGCCGTGCCGCAGGTGCTCGTCGGCGGCGCGACGGACCTCCTCGCGCGTGGTCGCGTCGGGGAAGCTCGCCCCCCCGCCACCGTGGCAGTGGATGTCGACCAGGCCCGGCAGGATCGTCTCGTCGCTCGGGGCCGGGACGGCGGCGCGCCAGTCCGGCGGGACCTCCTCGGCCGGACCCACCCAGGCGATCGTCGGCCCGACGAGCACCAGCACACCGTCGTCGAGCACGCCGTCCGGGGTCACCACCCTCCCGCGCAGCAGGTGCGGGGTCGGAGCAGGAGTGTCGTGAACCGTCACGCCCCCATCCTGGCAGGCAGCCGGAGAGTGACCGGCCGTCGAGCAGCGCGTCCTCGACGCTCTCGTCGCTGCCGGACGTGCGCGGATGAGCCGGTGGCCGCGGCCCGGCGAGAGCTGTCGTGACCGCAGGGGCTAGAAGAGACGGGCGCCCACGTCGTCGACGCCGCGCATCTCGTCGTAGTCGAGCAGCAGCACCTCGATGCCGCGGTCGTGCGCCAGCACCCGCGCCTGCGGCGCGACGGTCTGCGCGGCCAGCACGCCCCGCACCGGCGCCAGCAGCGGGTCGCGGTTGAGCAGCTCCAGGTAGCGGGTCAGCTGCTCCACCGCGTCGATCGTCGCGCGGCGCTTGATCTCCACCGCCACGTGCCGCGCCCCGCCCTCGGCCCCGCCGGGGACGCGGGCCAGGATGTCCACCGGGCCGATCGGTGTCGGGAACTCCCGGCGCACCAGCGCGTGACCGGCGCCGAGCATCGCGATCTGCTCGGCGAGCAGCACCTGCAGGTGCGCCTCCACCCCGTCCTTGACCAGGCCCGGGTCGACGCCCAGGTCGTGCGCCGAGTCGTGCAGCACCTCGTACAGCTCGACGACGAGGCGGTCGTCCGACTTGGCGTGCTGCACGGTCCACACCTGCGTGACGCCGTCGGCCGCGGCCGCATCGTCGGGAGCACCCACCACCAGCGTGCACGGCGGGCTCATCCAGTTCAGCGGCTTGTACGAGCCGCCGTCGGCGTGCAGCAGCACGGACCCGTCCGCCTTGACGACCAGCAGTCGCACCGCGCGCGGCAGGCGCGCGTCGAGCCGGCCGCTGTAGGTCGCCGTGCACGAGGCGACGACGAGCCGCACTAGATCACCGACCCGACCCGGGTCGGGGTGGCCTCCAGCCAGGACCGGAACCCGGTGAAGGCGTCGACGGACATCTGCATCGTCACCTCGGACGACCTCGTCGGCTCACGGGACACCCGGCAGCGCACCAGCACGATGCCGCTGCCCTCGCCGGCACCCGCAGGAAGGACGCGGCGTTCGAGCACGACGATCTGCGAGCGGTCCCAGACCAGCGCAGCGCGCGGCCGCAGCGAGATCCGGCGCCACCAGTACAACCGCACCCGCCCGTACTGCGCGACGCCCCGCGTCCAGGGACCGTCCGGCGTCCGGCCCAGGGAGCAGGAGAACGAGCCCACCCGCAGCGCGAGCGTGCGGGTGCGGGACACCCACAGCGCGACGACCACCACGGCGAGCAGGGCCGGTACGCCGAGCGCCAGCAGCGCCCACCGGACCGGCTCGCTCACCGCGCGCCCTCAGCCCTGGTCCGTGACGGGCCGGGCGGCGTCGACGGCGACCGTCACCTGGTCGGAGTCGACGGACAGGAACCCGCCGTCCACCCGCCACCGCATCACCGGGCTGCCGGAGACGTGCACGCGGACCTCACCGGCCCGCAGCAGCGCCAGCACGGGTGTGTGCCCGGGCAGGATGCCGATCTCACCCTCCGCCGCCGGGACGGAGACCTGCCGGGCAGCACCCGACCACACCTTGCCGTCCGCGTCGACGAGGTCGACCTCGAGCTGCGCCACGTCAGACCCCGTACTCCTTCTGGATGCGCGCCCAGTTGCGCTCCAGGTCCTCCAGGCCGCCGATGTTGAAGAACGCCTGCTCGGTGATGTGGTCGAACTCTCCCTCGGCGATCTTCTTGAACGCCTCGACCGTCTCGGCCACCGGCACGGTGGAGCCCTCGACGCCGGTGAACTTCGTCGCCATGTAGGTGTTCTGGGACAGGAACTGCTGGATGCGGCGCGCCCGCGCGACGACGGTCTTGTCCTCCTCGGACAGCTCGTCGACGCCGAGGATCGCGATGATGTCCTGCAGCTCCTTGTTGCGCTGCAGGACGGCCTTGACCTGCGTCGCGACCGCGTAGTGCTCCTGGCCCACGTAGCGCGGGTCGAGGATGCGGCTGGTCGACGTCAGCGGGTCCACCGCCGGGTACAGGCCGCGCGAGGCGATCTCCCGGGACAGCTCGGTGGTGGCGTCCAGGTGCGCGAACGTCGTCGCGGGCGCCGGGTCGGTGTAGTCGTCGGCCGGCACGTAGATCGCCTGCAGCGAGGTGATCGAGTGGCCGCGCGTCGAGGTGATCCGCTCCTGCAGCTGGCCCATCTCGTCGGCGAGGTTCGGCTGGTAGCCCACCGCGGACGGCATCCGGCCGAGCAGGGTGGACACCTCCGAGCCCGCCTGCGTGAACCGGAAGATGTTGTCGATGAACAGCAGCACGTCCTGGTGCTGGACGTCCCGGAAGTACTCGGCCATCGTCAGCGCGGACAGCGCCACCCGCAGCCGGGTGCCCGGCGGCTCGTCCATCTGGCCGAAGACGAGGGCCGTCTTGTCGAAGACACCGGCCTCCTCCATCTCGGCGAGCAGGTCGTTGCCCTCACGGGTGCGCTCGCCGACGCCGGCGAACACCGACACGCCACCGTGCTCCTGCGCGACGCGCTGGATCATCTCCTGGATGAGCACGGTCTTGCCGACCCCGGCGCCACCGAACAGGCCGATCTTGCCGCCCTCGACGTACGGGGTCAGCAGATCGATCACCTTGATGCCGGTCTCGAACATCGTCGTCTTCGACTCGAGCTGGTCGAAGGGCGGCGGCTTGCGGTGGATCGGCCAGCGCTCGGTGATCTCGAGCTTCTCGCCCGGCTTGAGGTTGAGCACGTCGCCCGTCACGTTGAACACGTGACCCTTGGTGACGTCGCCCACCGGCACCGAGATCGGCGCGCCGGTGTCGGTCACCTCCGCGCCGCGGACCAGGCCGTCGGTGGGCTTGAGCGCGATGGCCCGCACCAGGGAGTCCCCCAGGTGCTGGGCGACCTCGAGCGTCATGCTGTGCGACGTCTCGCCCTCGCCCTGGTTGTCGAGGTTGATCCGCACCGTGAGCGCGTTGTAGATCTCGGGGATCTGGTCCGGTGGGAACTCGATGTCGACGACGGGCCCGATCACCCGGGCGACACGCCCGACGCCGGGGGTGTGCGCGGACTGGGCCGCCGCGTCGGCGGTGATGGCGGTCATGCTGTGCCTGCCTTCGGTGGTCGGGAGTGCGTCAGGCGGTCGCCGAGAGCGCGTCGGCGCCCGAGACGATCTCGCTGATCTCCTGGGTGATCTCGGCCTGGCGGGCCTGGTTGGCCAGCCGGGTGTACGTACGGATGAGGTCCTCGGCGTTCTTGGTGGCGGTGTGCATGGCGCGCTGCCGGGCCGCCAGCTCCGAGGCGGCCGCCTGCAGGAGCGTCGCATGGATGCGCGTGCGCACGTACCGGGGCAGCAGGGCGTCCAGCACGACCTCCGGGCTGGGCTCGAACTCGTAGAGCGGCAGCGTCTCGGTGGCGCCCGGCTCGACGACGCCCTCGATCACCTCGAGCGGCAGCAGCCGGACGACCCGGGGGCGCTGCGACACCATGTTGACGAACTGCATGTGCACCACGTGCAGCTCGTCGACGCCGCCCTCGGCGGCGGGGGCCCGGAACGCCGCCAGCAGCGCGCCCGCGATCTCGTCCGCCAGCGCACTGGTGGGCGCGTCGGACTGGCCGGTCCACACCTGCTCGAGCGGACGCTGCCGGAACGTGTAGTAGGACGCCGCGCGGCGGCCCGAGACGTACAGCACCGCCTCCTTGCCCTCGCCGCGCAGGCGCGCGATGAGCCGCTCGGTCTCGCGGATCACCGTCGCGGCATAGGCGCCGGCCATGCCGCGGTCGGACGCGACGACGAGCACCGCGGCCCGGCCGGTGTCCTCACGCTCGACGAGCAGCGGGTGCGACACGTCGGAGTGGGTCGCCAACGCGGACACCGCGCGGGTCAGCGCCCGGGAGTACGGCGTGGCCATGGCCATCCGGTCCCGGGACTTGCCGATCCGCGACGCGGCGATCAGCTCCTGGGCGCGGAACATCTTCTTCAGCGCCAGTGTGGAGTGGATGCGCTGCTTGTAGACCCGCTGGGAACCCGCCACCGTCAGGCCCGCTTCTGCCGGACGATCTGCTCCTGGTGCACGTCGACCTCCGGCGAGACCTCGGCGACCGCGACCAGGGGCGCGCCGTCGAACTTGAGGAACCCGTGCCGGAACTGGTCGATCGCGTCGGACAGCGCCTGCTCGGTCGCCTCGTCGAGCTTGCCCGTCGAGGTGATCGTGTCCAGGATGCCGGTGTTGCGGCGCAGGTGGTCGAGCATGTCCTTCTCGAAGCGC
>Ga0302287_10000691_pt1 | contig 15468 bp, 17 predicted proteins | sample III_Fen_E2_4_FD_200452 | JGI IMG/M metagenome (GOLD analysis project Ga0302287, IMG submission 200452) | Peat permafrost microbial communities from Stordalen Mire near Abisko, Sweden - III_Fen_E2_4 | ecosystem: Environmental > Terrestrial > Soil > Wetlands > Permafrost | place: Sweden: Abisko...
CGCCTGCCTTTGGCTTCACGTAACTATCGAGCACAGCACTTGAGTCCCAGCCAGATTTGGTCTGCTCGAGTGTATACGTCGAAGGACCGGCGTTGGCGGCAAACGTCATCGTGACCCTTCCCTGCTGGTATGCGACCGCGCCACTCAGTGAATAGCCGGTCGGTTGGTAATTTGGATAGCTCGCCGCGATGCCGGCCTGAGAGGCGGCGACGCGTGTTGAGATAGATGGCATGCTGAGATAGGTGAAATAGCCGCCGAGCATCAGAATTGCGAAGCTTGCTGTGGCGAGGCCCGCGAAACGTTTCATCTTCGGGTGGCGCGACGGAGGAGTCTCTTGGCGATCGCTCTTGGCTGGTGTCTTTGCCATTGCCTTGGCAATCGCTTCTTGCTTGATGATCTGAGAAGGCTTAATGAGTGTCTGGACTGGAGCTTTGGCGAGCTTCCTCGATGCATTAATCGCAAGCGCATGAGGTGCGGGGCCGATATCGCTGATGACCTTATGGTGATGGACCGGTGCGGCAGTAGAAGTGAAATGCGTCACGCCTTTAACTGGGGTGACCACGTGGGGCGTCACGCTTGGGCGGTGTGCGCTGATCGTGTGAGCAACGATAGGCTGAGGTGTTGGTTGGACGTGAACTGGCTCAACTTTGTCGAGTTTGACGTACTTGCGGTTGAGTGTCTTGGACTTTTGGAGGACATGATGCACTTGCTGCGCGTTCTTGGTATGTTGTTCGCCGCGCTCTAAGTGAAGCGGCATGCCAGTACGCTTGTCGTAGACGGTTCCCTTTACGCTGACGGTCTTTTCGCTCATGAATCCCCTAATGACGAGCTACCCTGCTCGTGCTTATCACTATAATATCCACTATTTGGTATTTAGGCAAGTATTCTCATTACTTGCCTTGCGCAGTATAATTATGGATATGCACCACAATCCAAGCAAGCGTAAGAGACGCGCACGACTTGTATTCGTCTATACGTTGATGGCAACTTCGATTATCGCCGGGGTTGTGATTCTTATGCTCATCATTCAGGGGTATCGATTTAATCGTTATGATGGCAAAGTCGAGCAAGGTGGACTTGTGCAATTTGACTCGAAACCATCGGGTGCGACCGTGACCCTCGACGGTAACTCTCTTTCAGCCAAGACGGCGAGTAAGCTCACTGTCTCGGCGGGCACTCATCAGGTAACGATGAGCCGGGACGGCTACTTATCATGGACAAAGAGCGTCAGCGTCAAGGCGGGCTCGGTCCTGTGGCTCAACTACACCCGTCTCTATCCTACACACCCAAAGATTACCACTGTCGCGAGCTACGACACGCTGACGAGTGAGCTCATTTCGCCAAATCGCAAACTGGCCGCGCTTATCGCGACACCAACTCTGGGTGTGCTCTATGCGATACCGCTCAACGACGAGAAGCCCGAGGCGCGAAAAGTAACAATCGAGACGGATACAATGACGACACCGACCGACCCAGCCAGCGCCGTCTTTAGCCTCGTGACGTGGGATCAAGATAGCCAATATGTCATCGTGAAACATAGCTATGACAATAAGACTGAATATCTCTCGGTCGATACGTCAAACGGTAATGCGACTAACATCACGAAAGTGCTTGGTGTCTCGGCGACACGCCTCGAGTATGTGCTCGGTGACCACAACGCAATCTATCTATTGACCGATGCGCACGAGCTGCGACGTGGCGACCTCTCTGCGGCGACGATTTCAGGCCCTTTGCTCACAAACCTTACGGATTTCGCACAGGCAGACCGAAGCACGGTGACGTACGAAACAGTGCGGGCGACTGACGGTACTCGGAGTGTCGGATATCTGACAAATGGTGCATCTCGACCACGCAGCGTCCACACTATTAAAGATGACGGGAGCGCGAGCTTCAAGTTCCGCATGGGAACATACTACGGTGATCATTATCTCATCCTCGCCTACGGTGATACGACGACGATCTATACTGCCGACGTGCCCTCGAGTGACTCATCGTCGACGTTAAATTGGCAACGCGTCGGGTGGCTGGCGACAAAAGGTGGCGTAAGTGCCCTCGGCTTCTCGCCAGATATCCAGCGGTTCGTCTATGCACAAATGGCGAATAGTGCTGCGACCTATGATCTTGAGACAAATGTCGTCGCGAAGGTTACCTTCCAGGGTACTCTCGCTCGCAGCATCGACTGGATTGACAACTTCCATATCGCCTCGACTTCCGGCAATGCCAGCTACTTCTATGACTTCGACGGCACGAATGGTCGCGCAGTCGCTTCGAACGTGGTCGATGTGCAAACAGTCATTTCTGAGAACGATAAGTACTTCTACTACACCGCTTCAGATAGCGGTAAGGTTACACTGAAGCGCGTTCAACTTATCAACTAGTTATTGATGCCGAACAGTCGCTCGAAGAATGTCGAGGAGTTACTCGGCATCTTTGCGGCGCTTGCCGATGTCGATGTGGTAGTCGTGGTCGAGGCTTTTGCTGGATCGGGGCTGGTCTGCTCGCCGAAGACAAGGAGACGATTGAGCGCGGTACCGAGTGGCGTACATGTCAGGAGTGTGATGGTCGGCTTGGTGGTCGGCTGTGTCAGAGCGCTGACATCAGTAGGCTTCACGACTTGCTTTCTTGTGATTTGGTAGGTGTAGCGTGTGCCATTATAATTGACGTAGACGGTGTCGCCCTCGACGAGCTGGTCGAGGCGTGCGAAGATGAACTTATAGTCGCCCTGGTCAAGCCAGTCATTGCTACTATGGCCTGAGAGGACGAAGTTGCCTACTTCACCTGGTTTCGCGCTGGCGCCATTGATATTGAACCACGCGACTCCCTTGTCCATCGCGGCGTTGAGCGAGTTTTGATCGGCGGCATTGGCGTTCCAGATGATTGGCACTTCGACACTGATACGCGGCACGATCAGCACGGGGTCGGGCCCTACGGCATTTGATGCAGTTGGATCGACGATAAGCGCAGTGTTACTCATCGTGCTCGGCGCCACGTATGCTTCGACTGCCGCAAAGAGCACGCGGTTATACTGGAGAAATGCAAAGATGAGCATGACTGTCAGCGCAGACACGAGTGGCAAGAAGTGGCGACTCTTGCGAACTTTTGTGGCACGCGCATGGATTTTCTGGCGAAGTTTACTGCGCAGATCATACATCGCCTCGTCAGTTGAGAGTGTTGCGTCTTTCATATCCTTCGCGTCGTCGTGAACGAAGTCTGCCTCAAGGGACTTCTTGGCCTCATGGACTTGGCTCACATAGTAGCGCTCGTAGTACTGCTGGTAATAACTCTGCCATGCACTGTGGTACTTTTGCCATGCGCTGGCATCTATCTGATGCTTGGTTTCGTCATGGGTGCGCTCGTAGGGGCTGGCGACGTCTGCGTCTTGGTGGGCGTATTGGATGTTGCCCTCCGTCTGCACGTTTAGAGTGGTCGTAGCGGGTACGGTGACGGTTGTCGTGGGATCTTGCTGGTAGATGTTCTCAATTTGTCCACGGACGACATTTGCTGCTTCATCAGGGTTATGCGAACGAACACCAACGTCATCGGTCGACTGACGCGGCGGTACCACTACGGGCGTTGTAGGTCGGTTTTCATCTGGTCGCATAATGAGTATCTGTCTTGATTCTAGTATAACGCACTATACGAATAGCGCCTACGCTTGGAGGCATGTGTACTTATATATGCATCGCTTTCTGGTGCCGCGGACCGGACTTGAACCGGTACGAGCTATTGCTCACAAGATTTTGAGTCTGGCGTGTCTACCAATTCCACCACCGCGGCACGAGAGAACGATTCATACGAGATGCTCTTTTTTCGAATTGTAGTTTCTAGTATACCAACTGACGGGCTTCTCTTCAAATAGAAGACCCGCCCGGTTGGGGTGGTCGCCGAGCGAATGGCTCGAGGCGGGTCTCCCTGGGGGGCGGGTTATGTGCGGGGGCTAGCCCGCTTGAGGAGCACGATCCGTGCCCTGTCTCCGAGTGAGTCGCGGCCAACTGAGAGCCACTTGAGCTGCTTCCTGATGGTGTCATCAGTGCGCCAGTTGTCTCTCGGAATCGTTTCGAGCAGGTCGCTCAACCACTCCTCATCAGCACTACGGTCGCCGAAATTGCGATTGACCGCAGCTGACAACTCCGCGAGTGCCTCTTCAAACGAGAGCTGCAAGAACGCGGCTCTTGCCGCATTATCGTAAGCCAAGATGGGCTCCTTCCATCAATGTAGGGGTACGTAATTACAATTATAGCACATCAAGGAGGAAAATACAATCCCCCCACCCCTGTATCTAAAGGTTGACGAGGCTTGCGGTCACTGCTTCAAGTGGCTGGTTTGGTGTCCACATCAGATAACACGACGCACGGGTTGCGGTCGTGCCACGCCAGATGGCCATCGGGGCATCCCAGGCGGTTGTCGTCACTTCACCGCCACGGGCGATGACGAGCGTATCTTTATGGAGGACAACCAACGTCACTGGGTAGGTTATGGTGAACTTATGTACTGCTTCAACGAGCTGCATGAGTTGCATGCTGAAGGTCAGCACTTTCGGATAGTACACTTCTTGGAACAGCTTCTGAAGCTGTGCAAAGGAAAGAATAAGTACGGTTGATGGTCGTGAGACAAGTTGCTGTGAACCGCTTCGGATGAGGTCAAAGGCGTCACGAGAGATGACGAGTGGGCCCACATAGCTTTGCAGGAACGTTTCGTAAGTGATGGCCGTCTCGCTATTGCGACCCGCATCACCGATAAGGAGCATACATGATGACCACGCAGCGAGCGCGCGCATGTCGTCGAGTGCGGCCTGAGCGAGACTCCCGCTTGGATTACTTCCGCCGAATACAACATCAGTCATCGTCGCGGGTACCGACGAGCGTAATACATCAGGGAGAAGTACGCGTACCTCGCCTGCGCCTGCTTCGTGAGCCGCCTCATAGCTGGCTGCGACGCCGGCGAAGCCGAGTTTGTTGCCACCGACTATGCCAAGCCTGCCACGGGCGCTGCGTTGCTCGGGCTTACTCCATTCGATGTCGGGAAACAGCGGCTTAGCTGGGTCTTGTCGCTTCCAATATTCATGCATATGTAGCTATTATTGCACGTTCACCTGCTACACTAGAAGCATGAGGGAGATCCACCGGCGTCATCGCTATGTGCTCATGGGTGCAATTCTTGCAATTGTGCTGATAATTGCAACGGTGATTACCCTGCGACTCACGCTGAAGCCGGCCAGTGAGGTGAGCCACACTACTCCAACTTCTGCGACGACGAAACCCACGCCAGTCGTGCATACCGTCACCTTCTCTGCCATGGGCGACATGCTCGCTCACGATGCGGTTGATATCTCGGCGCGCACCGCGAGCGGGTATGATTTTACTCCGTACTTCACTGACGTGAAGTCACTCTATGAGTCTACTGATGTGACATTCTGTAATCCTGAGACGCTCGTGTCCGGTAGTGCGTATACTATCACTGGCTATCCGCAGTTCAATGCGCCTACTGAGTTTGCGCACGACCTCGTCTCGGCCGGCTGTGATATCTTCAATTATGCCTCAAACCACGTCGCCGATAAGGGCCAAGCGGCACTTGATGCTTCGCTCGATAACTGGAACAGTGCGAAACCACTTGCGATCACTGGGGCAAATCGCAGCCAAGCCGAGCAAGATACGGTCGCCTACTTCACGAAAAATGGCATCAAGTTTGCTTTCCTCGCTTTCGCGGATTTCAGTAATCTCGCATTGCCTCACCCGTACAGTGTCAATCTCTATCACGACCCCGCGCTGGTCGAGAAGCTGATGAAAGAAGCGCGCGCAAACGCGGACGTCGTGCTTGTCTCGATGCACTGGGGTACCGAGGATTCGAGCTCCGTCAACGACGATCAACGCGAAGCAAGCCAGCGCGTGGCGAATCTTGGTGCCGATATCATCATCGGAACTGGCCCCCACGTCCTTCAGCCTGTCGAACAATTGACGCGCCCCGATGGAGGTAAGACTCTCGTGTGGTACTCGATTGGTAACATGCTCTCGACTCAATTATGGATTAACGAGCTCACTGGTGGTGTCGCGAAATGGACGGTCACCAAGCGCGACGATGTCGTCTCGGTATCGGATCTGGCATTTGATGCGACATTTATGAGCTATTCGTATAATTCCCTTGCTGATGGCGGCAAGCTGACACTACGCGGTACGTTGAAGCTGCAACCGCTCGCTCAGGCATCAAGTGGCATAGCGAAGTGGGGCGGGACAGTCGCTGAGCGCACGCAGTACGTGCACGATAAACTCGGCAGTGCGGTTTCTCTCAAAATTACTCCGTAGTTACTGTGGATTTGCGTCAGTCAACTGATACACACCATCTTTCCTCTCGAGGGTATACATCATGTTTTTTCGCTCGATAGCGATGGTCCAGCCGTGCGAAACGGCTTGGTTGTAGAGCTCAGCGGTTGGATTAAAGGCAATCGGATGTTCGACAAGCTCGAGCATGCCGACGTCACCGTTGCTATCCCCTACCGCATAACTTCCCTTGAGGGTCAGATTATGTCGTTCCATGAGGTCGTGCAAGATGAGATCTTTGTGAGTGTGTGTCTTGACGACATTGCCGGTGAAAAACTCCTCGCCCCGCTCCCACTGCTGGCCGATCCAGGTGTCGAAACCGTATTTAACGGCAAATGGCTCGACAAGCTCAATCTGTGAACCACTGATTGCGATCAGGAAATACCCCTCAGCTTTGAGTTTCGCGATGAGATCGCGGGTGTAGACGTAGATGTTATCGGCGCGCTTCTCTAGGACCATCTGAGCGGCTTCTTCGTAGTCGTCGATACGGAGTTGCGGCAACGCGTGGTCGACGCGGTCGACGACAAGCATATCGAACTCTTCGAAGGCGTTGCCGTGACTTCGGTGACGCCATTCACGGTTCTTGGCAGTAGTCTCCTCGAGGATACCAGGAGGAAGCGCACCCATCTTCATGAGTTCATAGGCCACTTCGCGGTAAAGCCCGCTGCGAAACAGCGTACCATCGATATCAAATGCAGCGAACTTTTGCTTTGTTTTTGCCATAGTTTAGCGTAGTATACACCCTTCTCGGGCGAATGTCAGGCATAAGTGGGATATGAAAAAGCGCCACATCCACATAGGGAGTATGGCGCGTTCCGGTTTGATGGTTACCCGAGGTACTGGATGACGTGGACTTCGTTTTCGTTACCGGTTGGGTAATAGGTGACGCGCGCTGCGCTTCCCTCCTTCAGGAAGAGGCACGCCCGCCCGTTACACCGGTATGTCGCTCCGTCACCTTCGACGTGAAAGAGCGTGTACACCCAGCTTCCCGATGTCGGTCGTGCCACGTCAGTGATGCGTACGACCTTGGTCGTATCGAACCCCATGTCTGCCCAGTTGACGAAGGCCTTGAAGCCGTATATGAGGCCAGCTGATACCAGGAGGCCTGCAACGACAAGCAGTGCAGCTGATGACCGCACGTGGCGGTCGATCCACTTCCTCATCCAATCTCCTCTCAAGGAACGTAGGAACATGGTTATTATACCCATGATTTTACTAAAACGCCAGAGTAGTACCTCGTACTTAGTAGGTACGAGTGTCGGTGAGTATCATTTCGCCATCGCGGGATTCGAGTATGAGCGCGACGTTTTTGCGTTCGATGACGATTTTCCAGCCGTGTTTCTGGGCTGCTTCGAGGAGCGTATCGTTTGGGTTGAAGGCAATCGGATGGTCGACCAGTTCGAGCATCGAGATGTCGCCACCGGTATCACCTACCGCGACGCTGTCAGCGAGCGTGAAACCATGCGTGTCGGCGTATTCCTTGATGTAAGTATGTTTGTGGCCAGGGATGAAGCGCAGGATGGTACCCGTGAACTTATCTCCGTCGCGCTCGTAGAGTGAGCCGATACAGTCGTCGAACTCGAACTTACGGGCGAATAGCTCAGCCACTTCCTGCTGAGAACCACTGACTGCGAGCAAGAAATACCCCCGCTCTTTAAGCTGGCTCATCAATTCAAGCGTGTAGCGGTAGGTTTTGCGACCTGAGCGCTCAGACACTTCCCTCGCCGCTTCATCGAAGACGTGCGGTGGGATATCGGTGAGTGAACCGACGAGCGTATCGATGACTTGTCGTTCGTAGACATCAAATGATGTTTGACGGTTGGTCCACGCGTCGTAAGCTTGCTCAAGCTTCGCGGTCATCTCAGGAGGAAAGAGCCCCTTCTCTTTGAGGACGAATACGACCTCGTGGTAGAGTTGCCAGCGATAGACGGTGCCGTCGAGGTCGAAGATAGCGAGTTTGCGTGGGGTATCCATAGGTTGATTATAGCGCATAGCTCGCATACCCCTGATATACAAAAAATCCCACCGAATGTGGGGGTGTTGCCCGGGTGGGTCGCGATGCGCGACCCACCCAAGGCGTGGTACTGCTAGCCGACGGGCGCGGAGACGTAGATGGTCTTCCAGTAGTTCTCGCCACCGTAGACCCACGTGTCCCACCGCTGGACGGTGAGCATCTGTCCTTCCGTGAGGTTGGTCAGACGCAGGTCGGTCGTGTAGTAGGCCTCCGTCTCGCCCTCCATCCAGAAGGCGATCTCCTTGGTGAGATTTGCCTTCTCAGAGCCGTCGGTGATGACGCGCTGGGCGACCTTCACGACCTTGCCGGTGTGCTGGTCCAGTACGTGGTACTGGGGCAGCTGCGGGAAGGTGAAGAGGGCGATGCCAGCGAGGAAGACACCGCAGAACATGAGGACGATGGTCCAGCCAGACATGGTCTGGTAGCGGCTCTTCTTGGTGTGGCGGATCATGTAGACGCTGACGATGGCGAGAGCGACCACGATGACGAGGAGGACGAGTGCCCAAGCTGTTCCTGCGGTAAGCATGGAGTTCCTTCTTTCGGTTGATGAGGTACTGTGCAGTTCCAACTATGTATTATAGCAAATAACATATATTTTGTCAAGTATCCATGAGCAGTATGCTCGCAGGAACGCACGCGAGTGACCCTAGTGACTAGCTGTTGAGGACGTGCTGATAGAGTGTGCGCGCGAGTGCTTCATCGCGAGGTGGAGTGGGGCTTACTGGCGCTGTCGCAAGCGCATGAATCGCGCGCGCTGCGTGCTCTGGTTTGCCGGGGATATTTGCGATAATGGCGACTTGGGGATTGTCGATGAGCCACTGGAGTGACGATGCAGCCTCACCGATACGTGCGGTGCGGTCTGCGGGTGAAGAGAAGACACGGCGGTCGAACCACTCAGTCCACGCCTCTGGTGTGGTGACAAGCCCCGTGATAGGCATAGCCTGGAATGGGAGTCGTTCAAGCCCGGGGATACTGCCACTAAGGGCTGGCAGCAGATTATACGTGCCTGGATAGCAGTCGAGCGTCGTCGCGTAGATATCATCGGTCTTGGGGTGGAAGACGTATTGTACTGCCTCGCCCACCTCAATCGTGTCGCACATATCTTGCACGGCTCGGTTCGTCCACGGGATATTACGCATCGTCGCGGGCGTATCATCTGGTCGAGGCTTGCGCGTGCTGAGGCTATACACTTGCGCGAAGTCTGGGTAGTTAGCGATGAGCGTCTCGATAACGTAGCTTTTGCCGACGGCGCATGGTCCGACTATCGGGATGAGTACCTTGTGTGCGAGGCGTCGCTTGATATCGTCGTTTGGCTCATATGTCTTCTCAAGTTTCCTGACAAGGTCGAGCTGCTCTTGGACGATTTCGGAGACTGATTCGAGGGGCGGGTTGAGCTCAATCATCTAGTTTACCTCTATACTTACCGGGCAATGGTCGCTGCCCATGACGTCGGGATGAATCTGCGGATTGGTGACTCGAGGTGCGACTCCGTGGCTTGCGAGCCAGTAGTCGATGCGCCACCCAACGTTGCGCTCTCGTGCCCCACCCCAGTGGGTCCACCAGGTGTAGGCGTCGGCTCTATCGGGAAACGCAGTGCGGAATGTGTCGATGAAACCGGCCTGCACGAGTTGGTCGAACCCCTCGCGCTCTTCAGCGGTGAAACCGGCATTTTTGACATTATCTTTTGGTCGTGCCAGGTCGATTTCCTTGTGAGCTGCGTTGAAATCGCCACAAACGAGCACGGGCTTGGTGGATTCGAGTTGCTGGAGATATGCCAGGAATGCTGCATCCCAGTGGTTGTGACGGAGGTCGAGTCGCGACAGGTCGCGTTTGCTGTTTGGCGTATAGACGGTCACGACCCAGTAGTCGGCGAACTCAGCCGCGATGACCCTTCCTTCGGCGTTTGGATCGCCGTAGGTGTCGCCCGTGACGTGGAATTGCGCGATGATATCCTTGGGAAATCCATCGATATAGTGGAGTGCGGGGACCTTACTAAAGATAGCGGTACCCGAGTAGCCTTTTTTGACGGCGGAGAAGAAGTGTTCGTCGTATTGTGGTAGATCAAGTTCGACCTGTCCCCTCTCGGCCTTCGTCTCTTGAAGGCATAGGATATCGGGGTCATGCTGCACGATAAATGATTGCAGTGCGCCTTTGTTAAGCACGGCGCGAATCCCATTGACGTTCCACGAATACAACCTCATATGACTATTATAACCTGAATCTGATATGAAAGTAGCCCCGCCTCCTCTTTCGAGGAAGCAAGGGCTAGTGAGGGTCACGCGAGGCGACCTTCGTAGTGCCTGGCGGTGAAGCCGTTGGTGCGCCGGACGACTGTGAGATTCTGGTCGTGGTGCAGATCGTTGAAGGCTTCAGCGTACGAGGCCTTGTAAGGGATAGCCGTGAGGGCGAGCTCACCGTAGAAGGTGACGTTGGCGATGCGCTGGCCGTCGTGGTTCTCTTCGTATGCCACCTTGTCGACCGTCAGTCGCTCCTGGTGCCACTGCCGATTGAGATCGATCCCGTAGCCCTCGAGGCATGCGAGTGCAAGGACACACCCTGCCATTACTGCCCAGGCATAGATCATGATCTCGCTCGGGATGAGTATCCCTACGGCGAGTCCGCCGAAGACGCAGAGCACGACGATGCCGATGATGGTCATCGCGAAAATCTTCATGCTTCTGAGAATGTTGTTCGCGCCGGTGAAGATACTGGCCAGCATCGGGCTGGTCTCGGTGTGTTTCACGGTGCCCCCTTCCAAAGGTGCAAGTGTCTCGATGATGATTATAGCATGAAAGCATGATTATTACAAACAAAAAACACCCCTGGCGGGGCGAGTAGGAAAGACAGCTAGGAATGGGGGTGGTGGCGGGGGCCGGTAAGGGCCCCCGCCGAGCGACTTAGCCTCAGGCTGTCATCACTTGTTCTGGGCATTCAACGCACGAGTTACCTCTTCATTGAACGCGTAGTCCGTGATGACGACATTGCCCAGCTCGATGCCGAACTGTGCCTTCAGTCGGGTACCGACTTCAGTCCGCACAGCCTGTTCGATGCGCGCATCGCGTCGCCAGATCTCCGCGGCCGTGAAGCCTTGGAGTACGATTTGCGTTGCGTTTTCGATGGTCCTGTCGACTTGCGTGCGGAGCACGCCCTGCGAGCCGTAGTTTTGCCAGTTGGCCTCGATATAATCGAGGTTTTGCTGACGGTACGTGGCTTGCATGTCGACGAGCACCCGCACGCTATCGTGCGTTGCAGCCGAAATCGGCTTCCGGCGATCATCACTATCGGTCGATGTGAAGGACCATGTCGACATCTGGAAGGATGTCGGGAACCGGTCAATCGATTCCCAGGGTGCCTTGAAGTGCACTCCGGGGTCGTAGACAGATGTGCTGCCGCCGAAACTGGCGATAGCAACTTCCCCGATGTTGACGAGGAAGAGCGAGTTCCAGAGTGTGACGATGAGCACAACGAGCGCGATTCCGGTAACCCGCATGGTTACCACGGCGCGATCGAGACTCATGCGTCGACGCGGCTTCGGCTCGCTGACCGGCTTGGCGCTTGCCAGCTTGGTAGCCAACTCCTCCTCGGGTGAGGGGTTGTCGACTGCCTGCTCGGAAGCAGCTTGGGTGTCGGGGACCGTCGCGGAGGTCCCTGGTGTGTTCGCCGGCGCCGGGTAGCCCGGCCACGGGGTGGTGGTGAGGGCTACTTCGACGGTTGCGGTTACTGACATGGGAATCTCCTTGGGTTGAATTGAATCATTGGTCGCTCTCTATGCGCGCTATGCGCACAGAGAGCGACCAATGCCATTCCTAGCTTGTCAAAGGTCGGTGTGGAGGGTTACCTCAACACACCATGATACCATTATAGCATAAGCGACATAAAATGTCAATATATTACCCTTCTCCAACTAAAAAAGACCCCTGATGAGGCGAGTAGGAAAGACAGCTAGGAATGAGAGGGACGGTGGGGGCCGATGAAGGCCCCCACCGTCTTGGTATTACTTCGCGGCGCCGCTGGGCACCACGACTGCGGAACTGCCACCTGGCCAGCAGGAGAAGCCCGCCGGGAGGGCGGCCTTGCCTTCTGCGACCATGTCGAGGCACTTGCTCACGAGGACGTTCGGCGTGTTGGACACCGATGCCGCCAACTTCTCGTTGGCGAGCGCCTGCTGCGCTGCGGTCTGGACCGCCTGCTCAGCGATGCGCGTCTGCGCGACCTGGCCCTGGAGGGCATTGATCTTCGCCTGCGTCGCATCGTCGTAGTTCAGGACGGTGACGGACAGCTCGAACACCTTGATGTTGTTGCCGACGGCCGTCTGGGTCTGCGCGAGCGCCTGCTTGCTGAGGACCGACAGTTCCGGTGCGTTGCTCGCACCGGTCCGGGGGTCGACCGATAGCGGGTCGTAGCTCGCGAAGACCTCGTTCAGGACCGACTGCAGGTTCTTCGTCACCAGGGAGTCCCTGATGTTGTCGAACGCGCGGTAGTTCTGGAACAGGTTGTCGACGCTGGTCTCGTTGACTTGCCACTTCACGTAGGTGTTCGCGCAGGCGACGATCTGGTGCGCGATGCGCACCTTGATGCAGAGCTCCTTGTCAACTTCCTTGTTGTGGGTGTCGGTCTGGATCGCGCCATCCATCAGCGTCACGTCTTCCCAGGGCGCCTTGAAGTGGGCGCCGTTGGTGAGGTAGCCGGTGGGTGCACCGAACGCCGTCGTGATGCCGATGTCCTTGGTGGGGATCGTCGTGAAGGTCGAGAAGAACCCGACCACAGCGAAGATCACGAACACGACAACGGCGACGATGGCACTGATGCCCTTCGTGTCGCTCGACTTGCTCTTGATCGCGCTGATCATCGCCCCAACCGCAATCAGCAGCAGGACGACCAACACAATGGTGATGAACATTCTCATCATCTTCCTTCACCTGGGCATACGCATCCCAGAGTGAAGTACGGCTTGGACTTGGGGGTCCAAATAGCGCTTCACTCTGGGAATGTTTTCATTCCTAGCTTGTCAAAAAACAAGACGGGGCGAACCCCTGTCTGTCTGAAATACTTTAGCACACTAATCATAAAATGTCAACAGCTTATGCCTAGAGAATGCGGGAACGAGTGGAGGTATGAAAAAGCTCCCACCACCTCTTTGGACAGAGATTGATGAGAGCAGTAGTGTTAGCCCTTGCCGACGATGCGGATCCATGAGTATTCATCGTTACCGTGCTGTTCCAGGCGGGTGGTGACCCACGTATTGTCCGGTAGTGCGAGGCATTCTGCGGCCACGCCGCACCGTCTGGTTTCGCCGTCGTTGAGGACGATGTAGGCATTGCCTCGGCGGTCCTGCGCAACAGTCTTCACGTAGGTCGGTCGCGGCGTGGCCGGTGACATCTGTGACCCAAAGAATCCTAAGCTAGCTACGGCAAGTAAGGCGCTCGGTATGACCCAGAGCAGCCAGCGTGACCCGCCAACCAGTTTCATCGTCGTCTTGCCCCTGGGCCGGGGGAATCGCTTGGTGGCGACGAAGAGAGCTATGACGCTGAAGAGGATGAACATCAGCATGCTGATGACAGCGAGGACTGGTGAGAAGATCACTCGAACTCCTTTCGGAAGGTGCCGATACGGATGTATCGAGGTAGTTATACCATGATATGTCACCACTAGTCAATCTGTCAGCCGCTTCCCTATCTGCTACACTAAGGGCATGTATAGACGAATACTTCTCAAGCTTTCAGGTGAACAACTTTCAGGCGACGCGGGGCATGGTCTCGACCCCGAGCGTATCAAATGGATCGCTGGTCAAATTAAACCAGTTATCGACAAAGGCATAGAGGTCGTGGTGATGGTCGGGGGCGGTAATTTCATCCGTGGCGCAGAGGTCGCGGGTCATGGTATCGGTGACGTGACGGCGCACAATGCGGGTATGATGGCGACGCTCATCAACGCGACAGTTGTGGCAGATATCTTCAACGCAGCAGGTGTGCCGGCACGCGCTCTGACCACTGTCGAAGTGAATCAGTTTGCTGATCAGTATACTTTCCGTCGGGCAAATAACCACCTCGACAAGAAGCGTGTCGTCATCGTCGGTTGTGGTACGGGACGACCATTCCTCACTACTGACACCGCGGCCGTCAACCTCGCGCTTGAGATGCAGTGCGACATCGTCATCAAGACGACTAAGGTCGACGGCGTGTACTCGGCCGACCCCGTCACCCACCCTGACGCGCAGAAGCTTCATGATCTGAGCTACGATGACGTTCTCAATAACCCCGACATTACTGTGATGGACAAAGCGGCAATCGGGCTCGCGATGGAAGAGAAGAAACCAATTCTCATCTGTGCACTTTTGACTGACGGCAACATCGCTCGCGCAGCAGACGGCGAACAGGTCGGCACGCGAGTCTCATAAACGCGCAAGCGGCCACTGCTACCCCTGACAACGTATTGATTTAATATAATTGTTGTGATATAATATAAATATCTCATATCGGCCGCCTATCCCTACGAAAGGAGTTGGCCATGAAGTACCTTGCGGATATTCTCACCGCGACCCGCGTCGTGATGGCTTTTGCGTCAGGATGGGCGATTCTCACGCAGCAGTGGCTACTCGCCATCATCTTCATGAGCATTGCCGCACTGTCTGATGTGCTTGACGGCTACTGTGCGCGTCGCTGGCCTTACTCGGCTGAAGATGAGCAACGCCTTCCCTGGCGTCGCATCGATCCCCATACGCTCGACAACGTACCCGATCTGCTGATGCAAGTCATCTCGATGATTGCGCTGGCCGTCGTGTTGCCGTACTGGTGGTGGATCAACCTCATCTTCTACGGCATCGGTGTAGCATTTTTCGTCAGTGTCGAGCTGTTAGCTCGAGCTGGCAAAGTGCGTGCTGCCGAGACGACAGACGTCATCTACGGCTGGTGGTATGGCCTCGGCATCGTGGCAATCATCGCGGAACTCACGTTCCGAATTGGTTGGCCGTGGCTACTGGTGGCGCTCGAGCTGATCACGATCGCACTGATCATCACGTTCAAGTGGGATCGTGCGATCACACGCCCCGAGACTCGTGCGCGTGCAGAGAAACGCCGTGCGCAGCTTGCTGCGTGAGTGTATAACAGGTCGTTGGAATCGGGCATACCCGGCTCCAGCGAC
>Ga0302287_10000700_pt1 | contig 15358 bp, 11 predicted proteins | sample III_Fen_E2_4_FD_200452 | JGI IMG/M metagenome (GOLD analysis project Ga0302287, IMG submission 200452) | Peat permafrost microbial communities from Stordalen Mire near Abisko, Sweden - III_Fen_E2_4 | ecosystem: Environmental > Terrestrial > Soil > Wetlands > Permafrost | place: Sweden: Abisko...
TGCGACAGACGATCCAGACGCTCCCAGCGATCCTGTAATCCTTCCGACATCTCGGCCTCCTTGGAAAGCCGACAACGATCGTATTCACAGCGAGGAAATGACAGAGCGGTTTACCGAGCACTTACTGGTTAGCGCCGAACCCACCTCACCCCGCCCCTACGGGGCACCCCTCTCCCGCTCAACGCCGGAGAGGGGGCAACATGAAACGCCGGCACGAAGCTCCCTTCTCCACCCGTTCCGGGGGGAGAAGGGGCAGGGGAGCTAACACTTGCCAGAGAGGGGGCTTGGGGGGTGAGGCCCGGGTGCAGGGCGGAGCGCCTGCAAACGCCGTTAACATGACAACCAGCCTGGACCCACCTCACCCCGCCCCTGTCGGGGCACCCCTCTCCTACGGCAACCGCAGGAGAGGGGGCAGCATAGAATGCCGTTGTAAAGAAGCTCCCTTCGCCACCCGTTCCGGGGGGAGAAGGGCTGGGGATGAGGGGGGGCGCCAGGGATGCCGCCCGCAGGGACGGGACACCCGCCGTATTGGGGCGGGGGCCCGGCAGGCAGCCCGGCCCCGAAAGGGGAGGCGCCCATCTTGCGGTACTTGACTTTTTGATTCGGATTCGTATTATATGAATCAGAACCATGAAACAACTCGATCCCATACCCAATCCTCAATCGGCACTCTGCCTGCGCCTGATGCGCGTCTGCGGGGAGCTCTCGGCCGCCGGAGACGCCTGTCTCGCCGGAACCGGGCTCAACCAGACGCGCTTCGCCATCCTCTACCACCTCGCCCAGGCTCCCGAGGGACTCAATCCCAAGGAGCTGGCGGCGCGCCTGGCGGTGCCGCGCGCCACCATGACGGGGCTCCTCGACGGCCTGGAGAAGGAGGGCCACACCGAGCGGGGACCCGACCCATCCGACCGCCGAGCCCTGCGCGTGCGGCTCACCGCTTCTGGGACAAAATTTGTCAAGGCCACGGTACCAGGCCACTGCCAGCGGCTCTCGCAGGTGATGGAGGCGCTCTCGGCGGAGGAGCGGGAGTTGCTCGGGACCGTGCTCGACAAGATCGAGACGGCCGTACGTTCGATGGAGGAGATGCCATGAAAATCGCCGCACTCTCCCTTTCGCTGATTTTGCCACTTTCCGTCCGAGCCCTCACGCTGCAGGAGGCCCTGGAGCACTCCGACCGCGGCGGCTATTCCGGCAGGATCGCCCGCGGCCGCCTGGAGGAGCGCTCTGGACAGGAATTGTCATCACTGCAGGGGATGCTTCCGACGGTGCGCGCCGAGGGCGGATGGAGCGCCACCGACGATCCGCTGGGGGCCTTCGGAACGCGGCTGCGCCAGCGCTCGATCACCATGGCGAGCTTCGACCCGTCCGCGCTGAACGACCCCTCGCGCGCCTCGGGATGGAACGCCGCCCTGGTGGCCGAGGTGCCGCTGGTGAACGTGGACGCCTGGAAGGGACGGGCAGCCGCTTCCGGCGCCGTCGAAGCCGCCCGCCGCCGTTTGGAAGCAGAACGAATCCGCGCCCGCAGCGAAACGACGCGCGCCTACTTTGACGCCGTGCTGGCCCAGGCCGCCGTACGAACGTGGCGAGGCGCCCTAGAAGCGGCTCAAGCTCATAGCAATCAAGCCGCCTCGGGAAACCGGGAAGGCACCGTGCTGCGATCCGACCTGCTGCTTTCCGAGGTGCGCGTCGGAGAGATCGAGGCATCGCTTGCCAAGGCGCAGAGCGACTCGTCGCTTGCCTTGCGGCGGCTCGCATTTGCGATGGGGGCATCCACGGCATCCGCCGGCCCCTTGGAAGGCTTTCCCGCATCCCAAGCGCTGCGGGAGGCGGTCGCTGGCCTGCCCAAAAGCCGTCGGCGCCCCGAAGAGGAGGCCGGCCATGCCGAGTCCAAGGCGGCTGCACTCGATGCCGAGCGGGTCGGTGCCGCGCTGCTGCCGCGCCTCAACGGCATCGCTCGCATGGACTGGAACGCCTCGGGATCGCCTTTCTCAAAGGATCCGTCCTGGACCGTCGGAATCCAGGCGAGCTGGACGCTGCACGCCACCGGCGAGGCGGGAGACCGCCGGGCGGCCCGCGCCCGCGCCGAGGAGGCGCGCGCCATGGATGCCATGACGCGGGCCCGGCTCGATCTCGAGGAAGAATCCCTGGAAAGCGACCTGAAGGTTGCGCTGCGGCGTCTGGAAATCGTCGAAGCCGCCGTATCCCAGACGACCGAGGCCCACCGGCTCACCGGACGCCGCTACCAGGAGGGCCTTGCCACCATGGCCGAGACGCTCCAGGCCGCGGCTCTCGAGACCTCCTCGCGGCTCTCCCTGGAGAGCGCCCGGCACGACGTCGTCCTCGGCCTTTCCGACCTGTCGGCACTACGGGGACTTAACCCCGACCGCCTCGAAAATTTGACAAAAACCGCACGCGCGAGGTAAACATGAATCCCAAGATCCCGATGACGGCGGCGCCGCTTTTGGCGCTCGCCCTGCTCTCCTCATGCCAAAAGAAGGAAGCGCCGCAGGCCGATGCCTGCCGCCAGGAACCAGGAACGGCCGTGGCCGCACGCGACTCGCTGATCCCCGACGGCATCCTGGCCCAGGGAACCGCCGAGGCGGTGCGCCGGGCCGACCTCTCCACGCGCCTGATGGGACGAGTCCTTTCGGTGGCGGTCCAGGAAGGGCAGACGGTGCGCGCCGGGCAGATCCTGGCGCGCATCGACGCGGGCGAACTTTCGGCACGCTCGCAGGGAGTCGCGTCGGCGCTCTCCGGCGCCCAGGCCCAGGCCGATCTCGCCGGCGTCAGCGCCAAGCGCATGCGAGCCCTCTATGCCGACAGCGCCGTCACCCACGCCGCCCTGGACCAGGCCGAGGCCGAACTTCGACGCGCCGATGCCGGGCTCTCGCAGGTGCGCGCCCAAGGCGCCGAGGTCCGCTCGGTCGCCGGCTACGCGAACCTTGCGGCGCCGTTCGCGGGCCGGCTCACGCACCGTTTCGTCGATCCCGGCGCCTTGGCCGCGCCCGGCACGCCACTGCTCACGGTGGAGGACATCTCGCGACTGCGAGTGCGGGTGAACGCCGCCCCCGAGGCCGTCGCCAACCTGCGGATCGGACAGTTATTGTCAGCCCAGGTGGGTGGACGCAGCGTGTCCGCCCGGGTGGAGGGGATCGTGCCCGCGCCGGTAGGGAACCTCATGATGGTGAACGCCCTGGTGGACAACCCGGGCAGCGTCCTTCCATCGGGCGTCTCGGCAAGCCTCCTGCTGCCGCGCGGCACCCGCCGGGCGCTCTTGGTCCCAAGCCTTGCGCTGCGACGTGAGGAGGAACTCGTGGGCGTACTGGTGCACAAGGGCTCCTGCGACGCGCTGCGCTGGGTCCGCGTCGGCGTCGCCGTCGGCGACCGCGTCGAGGTGCTCTCGGGGCTCCGGCCCGGAGAATCCGTCGTCGTACCTTCCCAGATGGCCGGGAGGTAACCCGATGGGAATCGCCGGCCGCATCACCCACGCATTCCTCAAGTCAAAGCTCACGCCGCTGGTGGCCATCGCCTCGCTGGCGGCGGGAGTCCTCGGCATGATGGCCACCCCCCGCGAGGAGGAGCCGCAGATCTCCGTGCCCATGATCGACGTCTTCGCCGCCACTCCCGGCATGTCCCCCGAGGAGGCCGAAAACCTAGTAGTGCGCGGCCTGGAGCGGACGCTCTGGGAGATCCCCGGCGTCGAGCACGTCTATTCCATGGCGGGCGACGGACAAGCCATGATCACCGTGCGCTTCAAGGTCGGGGAAAACCAGGAGAAGAGCATCGTCAAGGTGGAGTCGAAGCTCGCCTCCCGCCGCGATGCGCTGCCGCCCGGGATCGCCCCGCCGCTGGTGAAGCCCCACTCCATCGACGACGTCCCCATCCTCTCGCTCACGCTCCACGCGCCGGGTGGTAGCTCGAATCAGCTGCGCGAGATCGCCCTGCACCTAGAGGACAAGATCCGCACCTTGCCCGACGTCGCCTCCACCTGGGTGGTGGGCGGATCGCCACGACAGTTCCGGCTGGAGCTCGACGCCGCGCGGATGGCCGCCTCCGGGATCACGCCCGCGGATATCTCGCAAGCCCTGTCCCGCTCGGCGGGCGCCGCGACCGTCGGCGAATTCTACCGCCGAGATTCGGTCTGGAGTGTGCGCGTGGGCGCCCCCTTCCACTCTGCCGCCGATCTGGAGGCCGTGGTGGTCTCGCGCCGCCAAGGGCAGTCGGTGACGCTGCGCGACGTGGCCCGCGTCAGCGAAGGTTTCGGCGAGCCCGACTCCTACGTGAGCCACCACCAGCGCGGCCGCTCCGAAGCGGCCGTGACCATCGCAGTAGCCAAGCGCCCCGGAGCCAACGCCACCGTGGTCTCCCGCGCCGCCCTGGAGCGCGTCGAGGCGGCCCGGTCCCAGCTGCTGCCTCCGGAGGTCCAGTTGGAGGTCACCCGCGACTACGGCGAGACGGCCAAGGAGAAGGCCGACGAACTCATCCTCCACATCCTGATCGCGACGCTTTCCGTCACGGTGCTGATCCTGCTCTTCCTGGGATGGCGCGAGGCCGTGGTGGTGCTGGTGGCCGTCCCGGTGACGCTTTCTTTGACACTTTTTGTTTATTACCTGCTGGGCTACTCGCTGAACCGCATCACGCTCTTCGCCCTCATCTTCTCCATCGGCATCCTGGTCGACGACGCCATCGTGGTGGTGGAGAACATCTATCGCCACCTGCAGAAGGGCAAGCGTTCTCCCGAGGAGCTGGCCGTGGAGGGCGTGGACGAGGTGGGCAACCCCACCATCCTGGCCACCATCGCGGTGATCGCGGCCATCCTCCCGATGGCCTTCGTCTCGGGAATGATGGGTCCCTACATGCGCCCCATCCCCATCGGTGCCTCGGCGGCCATGATCGCGTCGCTCGGCGTGGCCTTCGTCGTCACGCCGTGGCTCGCCTTCAAGCTGCTCAAGGGACACATGGCGGCGGAACATGACGGAGCCCTCGTAGAAAGCCGCTTCGCCCGCTTCTACCGCTGGCTTATGGAAAGCCTGATGGCCAAGCGCTCGCGGCGGCTCTTCCTCTATGGCGGCGTAGTGGCGTTGCTGCTGCTCTCGGTCGCGCTCCTGGCGGTGCGGGCGGTGCAGGTGAAGATGCTGCCCTTCGACAACAAGAGCGAGTTCCAGGTGATCCTGGACATGCCGCGCGGCACCACCCTGGAGCGTTCCGACGCCCTTGCCCGCGAGATCGCAGACGCCCTGCTGCGCCTGCCCGAGGTGACCAGCACCCAGGCCTATGCCGGCACCTCCTCGCCCTTCAACTTCAACGGCCTGGTGCGCCACTACTTCCTGCGACGCGGCGGGAACGTAGCCGAGGTCCAGGTGAACCTGCTGCCCAAGGGAAAGCGCCATCGCCAGAGCCATGCCATCGCCCTGGAGGCGCGCGGCCTGGTCGAGGCCATCGCCCGGCGCTACGGTGCCGCCGCCAAGGTGGCCGAGATCCCGCCGGGACCTCCCGTGATGTCCACCCTGGTAGCCGAGGTCTACTCGCCCCACGACAGCCTGCGGCTAGAGACGGCACGGCGCGTAAAGGATGTGCTGACAACCACGCCCGGCGTAGTGGATGTCGACTGGAACCAGGACGCCCCACAGGCCGAACGTTTTTTCCGCATCGACCGCGACGAAGTTGCCCGAGCCGGCGCCGACGAGGAGGCCATCGTCCAGACCCTGGCGATCTCGCTCTCGGGAGCGCCGGTGGCCCAGGTGACGGCCCCCGCGGCCCGCGAGCCGCAAATGGTGGTGGCGCGCCTGCCTGCCACCGCGCGATCCTCGGAAAGCTCGCTGCTCTCGCTCTCAGTTCCCACCGCCTCCGGCCCGATGCCACTGCAGCGCTTCGTTAAGGTGGACTCGACGACACGGCCAACTACCCGCTACCACAAGGACCTGCGCCCCGTGATCTACGTAACCGGAGACGTCGCCGGCTCCATAGAATCACCCGTGTACGCCATCGAGGCCATGAACAAGCGGCTCGACTCGCTCAGGATGGACGGGAAGGTGGTGACGCGCTACAACTCAACGGCCCCCAAGAAGCTGGAGGAGACGGCCCTCAAGTGGGACGGCGAATGGCAGGTGACCATCGAAGTCTTCCGCGACCTGGGAATCGCCTTCGCAGTGGTGCTCCTGCTCATCTACGTGCTGGTGGTGGGATGGTTCCAATCCTTCTCCATTCCCCTCGTGATCATGGCGCCCATTCCCCTCACGCTCATCGGCATCCTGCCAGGACATGCCCTTTTCGGGGCCTTCTTTACGGCGACCTCAATGATCGGCATGATCGCCCTGGCCGGCATCATCGTGCGCAATTCGATCCTCCTCGTAGACTTCATCCAGCTCGCCCAGGATCGCGGCCTGCCGCTAGCTCAGGCCGTAATTGAGGCTGGCACGGTGCGTTTTCGACCTATCGCCCTCACGGCTGCGGCCGTGGTGGTGGGCGGCATCGTGATGGTGCTCGATCCCATTTTCCAAGGACTTGCGGTGGCACTGATGAGCGGTGCCGTGGCCGCCACCCTACTTACCATGGTTCTGGTGCCACTCCTTTACTGGGAACTTCGCAAGCATGAACCCGAACCCGAAGAGGAACTGCCATGAAGACCGAACCGATCGTCCGCTGCGTCGCCGGGAGCTTGGTGCTCCTCTCACTCGCCCTCGCACACCTCGTCCACCCGGCCTGGATCTGGCTTGCCGCCTTCGTGGGGGCGAACCTCTTCCAGTCGAGCCTCACCAGCTTCTGTCCGCTGGAGTTGATCCTGAAGCGGTTGCGTCCGGGAAAGTAGGCGCATCCCGCCGAAGCGGCAGCTCAGCTCCGGAGGGAGTCCCGCGCTCCCTCCGACGGCTCTCGGAATCCCTCCCGAGACTCCGGCGCACCCTTGCGTGACTCGCGATTCCTCTTGCGAGAGTGATTTTCACCCTTCCATGACTCCTTTTCCCTCTCTGGAGGGTCAGCTGCACCCTCCGGAGACTCCCGCGCACATCCCAAAGAGGAATTTTTCCTCTCCAGAGAATCTTCGGCACCAACGCGCGGGTAAATTTCTCTCTCCCGAGACTCCCGTTTCCTCGTGCGAGAGGGAATTTTCCTCTCCGGAGACTCCTTGCCACTCTTCCGAAAGGAAGCGGAACCCTCCCGAGAGTCCCGGCTCCTCTTCAGAGCCGGGGACGATCTCTCCTCTTTCCCGATCAATGGTCAAAGGAGGTCTGTCGGTCACACGATCAAGCTGGCGTAGCGGTGCTGCGACGCGAACGGCGGAAGTAGCTGGAAATGTCGTCCTGGAGCACGTCCATGCCGGGAACCTTGCCACTGGAAAGCTTCATGGCACCGTAGATCTCCATAGACGCGCACAAGGCATCGCTGGCGACGGCGGTCATGGTGTCGTTGACGGCATCGTTTAGCTGGGCCAGACTCTGCTGCACGGGGCGCAGCGCATGCAGAAGTTCCACGTCGCGGCGATATTCCTCGCGGTCGAAGGCACGCGGCAAGATCTCGGGATGCTCTTCGGAGACGGCGTAGGCCTTTTCCACCACCGGCAGGAAGCCGTTTCCGGCCTTGAAGAGCCCTCGGACCTCTTCGGGAGTGAGATGGACGAGAAAATTGAGCGTGCTTCGGATCTCGGCGATCTTGGCAAGCACAGCGTCGCGGTCCACGCTCGTCAACTGCGCGGACACAAGGTTTTGGGTCGGCATGGGTATCCTCTTTCCGATTGGGTACGAATGTCGCCAGATGGCGGCTCCCTGGGTGCGCGGGATTGCGCCGGGGAAGAGGGGTAAGGTAAAGCAAACGGGAGGCCCCTTCAAGGGGGAATGTGGCCTCACGCGACGAATGGGCCGTTTTTCTTGGGTACATGGCAGATCTGCCAGACTTTGGGGGCGCAGAAGACGTTTTGCTTCTATAAATCGGCCAGATTTTGCCTTTCCCCTATCTAGTCCGAGGGCTAGGTTTCATTCAAGAACCGCTCAACCATCATCATCTCTTGTCGAGGAAGCCGATGCCCGCAGCACTTTCCTCTCCTGCTACGGCAGATGAACAGGCCTCTTGTGGTGAAAGAGGAGGGGCGCTTGTACGCAGAGCTATGCATTTAAGAGGGCGGTTTGTAAGCTGGTTAAAAAAGTTATGTACGCATAATTAAACACAAAAAAGGAAAAAATCAATGCCTAGTGTACTTGGAACAATAATTGAATCCATCATAGACATAATGAAAGAAATGGAATGGGATGGAGAAATGTACTATCGCGGCGAAACGAAATCCCATTACAAGCTTGTTCCTAAGTTGCTCCGAAATAGTGACGAGTATGTGAATAGCATATTCTTGCGTGAAAATGAAATCTATTGCCGCACAATTGTAATGGCTGAAAAGGAAGCACCAGTCGGCGCTTCAAGCTGGCAAACACTTGCATTATTCCAGCACTACCAGCTGCCTACACGGCTCTTAGATTGGTCATCATCGCTAATCACAGCTATTATGTTTGCAATTGAGCCCTGCCTTGAGTGCAAAAAAACTTTATGTGCAACTTCAGAAAAATGCAGCAAAAAAGATTATTCACCGCGAATTTGGATTCTCATCCCGCGGCTAATGCATTCGAATCTACATCAAAAGACTAGCCTAGAAAAATTGTTTGCAGTCACCATTGGCGTAGATGACAATAAGATCCAGGACTATTTAAGCATTTTCGTTCAGAATAAAAACCAAGAATCCAAATGGAAATACAAAAACGGTCCAATCTTTCTAGAAATTCCATGGAATAATCCACGAATCAGAGCTCAAAAAGGATTTTTCACATTCCACGCCAATGCTACACCACTTGAAGATGTTCCGGGATCTTACAAATGGTTAACGCGTATTGAGATATCAAGAGATCTGATTTTGACTCTAAAAAAAGAGATCTCATTAATCGGCGCAAATGAATTCGACATTTATCCCGACATTTCAAATCTAGCAAAGTACTTTGATCGTCAACACACAAGAAAATCTGCCATCAACGAAACTATGGTTACTGATAAAACAGCTAAACGCACAAAAAGTAGCATTTCTAGCGGAACAGTTATACCGACAAGAGAACAAAAAATCTAGCAGGCTTCTTCCTCCGATCTATTCACTATTGTTAATGCTAGTCATTCTGGTCTGTTTAAAGATTCGATAGATACATCGACGAAGCAAAGAAAACACATCAAAGCTGGATTCACGCGCATCGATATCGAAAAAATGCAAATCATATAACAAATCCCATAAACTGATCGAGAAAGGTTTACAAATGCTTGATTGTTCACGCGGCACAGAATGGAGAAAGTGGGATTTACATATTCACACTCCAGGAACTGCGAAAGCAGATCAATTTGGAGCAAATTCTTGGGAGAAATACATTGAAGTCGTGGAAAGCAAAGATGTAGCAGCTATCGGCATAACTGATTATTTCTCAATCGAAAATTTCAAAAAAGTAATGACTTTGCAAGCAAATGGAAAGTTAAGAGATAAATTTATACTGCCGAACATCGAACTAAGAATCCTTCCTGTTACAGCCACAGAAACTCCCATCAATTTACACGTATTATTTGACCCTTCAGAATCAACATTATCGATACTTGATCGTGAATTTTTCCGCAACCTTAAATTCCAGTATAAGGGATTAAATTATTCATGCGTCAGAGGGGACTTGATTCAATTGGGGCGCATTTACACAGGTAATGATACGTTAAATGAAGACACAGCATGGAAGGCCGGAATCGGGCAATTTGTTGTGTCTTTCAGTGAAATCAAAGCGGTACTTGAGAAAGAGTGCTTAATAGGAAAATACATAGTTGGCGTTTCAAATAGCAACAAAGATGGGAATAGCGGAATTCAGCATTCATCTCTAGCAGCCACGCGAGAAGAAATATATAGATTTTCAAATTTCATTCTTTCAAGCAACCCCAAAGATCGCGAATTCTTTCTCGGTAAAAGTACACTGTCAGCTGAAAAAATTATTGAAAAATACGGTTCTCTCAAGCCTTGCATTGTAGGAAGTGACGCACACAATCTTGAATCAATTTGTGTATTCCCTGGTGGCAGATGCACTTGGCTAAAATCTGATCCAACATTCCAAGGGTTGACCCAAATCCTTCTTGAGCCAGAAGAAAGGGTATACATTGGAGATCATCCTGCACTATTTGACCGAATAAAAATAAGTCGTACAAGATTCATTACAGGGCTGACGCTAAATTCTACGAACGGGTACAATGGGCAAGTAGGCAAATGGTTTGAAAAAATTCAAATTCCATTCAACAAAGAACTTGTGGCAATAATCGGCAATAAAGGAAGCGGCAAAAGTGCAATTGCTGACATCATTGCATTATGTTCATGCGTAACTAAGGATGAAGAATCATTTACATTTTTAAATAAAAAGAAGTTTTGCGAGAAGAATGGACGTATAGCACAGAACTTTTATGCAAATTTAGAGTGGGAATCTGGATATAAATCTGGCGACATTCCTCTTAGCTCAGGAACAGTACCAGGTGAACCTGGGGTAAAATACCTCTCCCAAGGCCAATTTGAACGACTGACTAATGAGATATCATCGGCTGATCATTTTCAGAATGAAATTGAATCAGTAGTTTTTTCCCACATTCCTCAATCTGAGAGATTAAATGCTACATCATTTACTGAACTCAAAGAGGCAAAAACACTCTCTGTTGAGCAGGAGAGGCAAGCATTCGCCCCGATATTAAAAGCAGAGTGCCAAAAGTTATTACTGCTTGAAAAGAAACGCAACCCTCAATATCGCATTGATCTAGAGCAAAAGCTAGAGAAGAAAAAAGCTGAGTTAGTTGCATTACAGGACCCCCCTCCTGTAATCGACCCTAATACAGATCCAGAACGGCAAAAAGAGAATGGCATTGCCCAGAAAAGCATGGACATGTTACGAGAACAGATCAAGGAAATCGAAGCGCGAATTACCGCTGAAAATGAAAAAAAGAAAACTCTTCTAATTCAACAATCGATAATTTCAGATTTAATTAGAGATCTGGAAGGTGAAAATAAGCGAATTCAAGAATTTATTCAAGAAAGTCAAGACAAAATCACGCATGCTGGTTTGGACATTCTTGTTGAAAGATTGATAAACTTCACATACCAAACAAATCCGTTACAAGATAAGCTTTTAGAAATCACTAACTCCATTAATGATACCCAGATCATACTAGGAGAAGTTCCGACAGAAAATTCCCCATCTTCAATCAAGCCACTAAGCACAATACTTGAATCACATCAGAAAGAACTAAATTCTGCAAATTCTAAACTAGATGGCGAGCAGAAGGCGTATCAAGACTACCTAAGCAGCAAAATAATCGTTGAGCAGGAGAGAAAGAAAATCATAGGCTCACCTCAGTTACCTGATACAATTGAATATTACAAAAATGAACTTGAATACATCAACCAATTATTGGCGTCTGATTTAGCTAATACATTAGCTAAATGCCTATCGATGGCAAAAGACTATTTCCAAAAACTGTCTGAGATTGTGAATGTATACAAAGATGCCAGAAATCGGCTCAACGCAATCATTGATCAAAACTCAGACATACTTATTGATTATACAATTTCAATTGATGCCGGATTGGTTAAAAATGAGACTTTTATGACTGATTTCTTAGGGATGATTTCAAAGAACAAGTCGGGGACATTCAACGGAAATGAGGCCAGCGAAATCGAATTCAAAAGACTAATTTCTGAGACCAACTTCGATAATTGGGATTCAGTACAATCTTTACTAGTTGATCTGTTCAGTGCTCTAAAAGTATGCAAAAAATCAACTGGAAATATTGATGCTTATATTGACGATCAGGTGAAAGATCCTCAAAAATTATTTGAATATTTGTTTTCTGTGTCATTCCTTAAGCCGAATTATCAACTTAAGCAAGGTGATAAAGCTCTTGAGATGCTGTCTCCAGGCGAACGTGGTGCTTTACTTCTTGTATTTTACCTTCTGCTGGACAAAAGTGACATTCCACTGATAATTGATCAACCCGAAGATAATCTCGACAACCATAGCGTAGCCACAATTCTAGTGCCATTCATTCGCAAAGCTAAAACCAAGCGCCAAATAATCATGGTTACGCATAATCCAAATTTAGCGGTAGTATCTGATGCCGAACAAATAATTTATGCATCAATAGACAAGAAAAATGGAAATCACTTTTGCATTGAGTCTGGCAGCATCGAAAACAACAAAATCAATAATCGCATTATTGACGTTCTAGAGGGAGCAATGAAAGCGTTCAATACAAGAAAATCAAAGTACCATACAAGCTTATTGCAACAGCATTTTGTTACTAGGCGAGACAATTCATCTAGCGCCAATTCCACCGAAACCTAATGTTGTTAAATCAACGCAACAGCCCCGTGAACTGGGGCGTTATGAACTCGCCTGCGGCAGGGAAAATACAACAAATGCAATGGATGAGAATATGAATGATACAGCTATTGCTCCAATTATCGCAGCGGCGATTACTACTATTGGTGGAATAATCGTCACCATTTATGCCTCAAGGAATAATCCTGGAAATAAAGTCTCTCATGAGAACATTCCCGATGACAAAATAGTGAGAAAAATATTCGACAACAATGAAGATTATCTCTATGCACTGAAGCTTCAAAAGCAAAGGATTCTATTTACTAAACACTATAAATATTTTTTTGGCCCTAGCGACATGAGTTTGATCGTACAGTTTCACAAATTGAACAATTCGCGATACTCGTTCCAAGAAATCATTAACAATGCCGGATGGATTGATGACTTACCGAAATGGCTAAACGGAAAAAGATGGCGGCAGACCATTCGTATATTGGCAAGAAAGCTTTTGTTAATGCTACTTTTGCTACTTGCAGCAATTTTTCTATATGACTTTTACTCTCTATTTAAAACGTTCATAACAATGAAATTACTGAGTTTTGAATTTGCAATCAGCCTTGCTATATCCATAGCAACACTTGCTATCACAATATTCGAAATCATGTATTTAAGAAGAGAAGCCAGAGGATTGAAAATTCAAATTGATTTCTACGCTTCAGCCAACAAGGACAAGGCTGATAATTTATGAATACATACTGCAAACTGAAGATGAACACAAAATCCATAGCACACGCCTTCCATGCTGATGGCTACTCGTTGCTTTGCCATTGGCAACATAAGCAGCGGACATTAGCCACCCTCTAGCCGCTGGGGCCAGAAATAGGAATTCATTAGACCTAATCTGTTAAAATCACTCTAGCAGCGCCGTTCGTTAAACTAACAGAAAATCCAATGTCAAAAAATCCCACAGCAATCGCTCTTTTATGCATGCTCACATTGTCTGGTTTAGCACCCGCTCAAAATATCGCATTAACGTTCGACGATGGCCCCAAAACAGAGAAAGATGCGATTTTAAGTCCGAATGAGAGAAATTCTCTTTTATTGAAAAAGTTGGATGATGCAGGAGTCAAATCAGCCCTTTTCGTAACTTTGCATGGCATCCCAAATGACGGATTTTCTCTGATAAAAGAATGGGGAGAAAAAGGGCATCTCATCGGCAATCATTCAGCAAGCCATCTGTCACTGTCAAATGATTCCATTGGCTTAGACTTTTTTGAACACGATCTGCTGGTCTGTGACTCGGTCATTCGCGTGCTGCCTGGCTACTCAAAGCTGTTTCGTTTTCCGTTCCTAAAAGAGGGAAACACCATTGAAAAACGAGATGGGTTTCGTTCCTTTATGAAAAAAATAGGCTACAAACCTGCGCCAGTCTCAGTAGATGCGAGTGACTGGTATTACAATTCCAGGCTTTTGGCGCGGCTAAAGAAAGATCCCAAAAGTGATGTCGCCGCATATAGGAAGGCATATTTGAATCACCTTTGGAACAGAGCGAATTATTATGACAGCTTGTCGAAACTCACCATCGGACATTCCGTGAATTATGTTTTGCTTCTTCACCACAACACGATTAATGCAATGTTTGCAAATGATGTCATCGCGATGTTCAACAAAAATGGATGGAAAGTCATCGATGCTAAAGATGCATTTCAAGATCCAATTTACCAAGTTGAGCCAAAAATTTTGCCCGCTGGCGAAAGCTTCATTTGGTCCATTGCTAAAGAACATAATTGCAAAGGCTTACGCTACCCAGGAGAAGATGACATCTATGAAAAACCAATTCTTGACAGCTTGGGACTATGAAAACTAGCCGAGAAGTATAGGCTATTGGCAATAGATATTGCAGCAAACTTTGGCTAACGTCCCTCCACCGTGACGCCACCTCGTATTGTGCCGATGTGCGGCGCACAGTGACGCACAGAGAAAGTCAATTGGGGAAACACCCCAACAACAAAAAGGTATGAAATGCTGAACAGAGTCGCAGGAATATTATTGATGGTTATCTCAAGCACATTTGCTTGGTCTGATTGTGATTTAAGCACAATCCCTCTCGACCTTCAAGGCACATCGATCAGCCGAGTGGTTATTTATGATCAGCGAGAAACCATTCTGCTTAAGAAAGAGAAACCAAGCTGGCTTGGATATGCACATAGTGCTGGCGGACCGAACTGGAATATCACGACAATTTCAACGAAGCCTGTTGTAGAGGAGATTGCTAAAGTCTTTAGAAAGCAAACGGGACTCGTCCATTCTGCGGAAGGCTTTGTTGGTATTCCAACTCAAGAAAGCCTCAAAGCATATATTCTAGAAAATCGAGTAAAAAATTTGCTAGCCATACACGTTCAGGAACTGAAAGTGGATAAAATCTTCGATGCCAGGCTGACATATTCGATCTCTTTTGAAAGCTATGATTCATCTGGAAATAGGCACGACAGCATCTTGGTGAATGAAAAGCGGATCATCAACCACGCAGATTTTGAAACAACCCTTCCAAAGGTGCTTGGAATCGTAATATCCAACGGATCGCATTCCGTCATGGAACCAGCAAAGCCAAAAGAAGCGCAATCCGGATTGATCGACTCCATCGCACCAATTGACAATGGGAAGATAAACATTGCCGAATACAAAGGCGGCTGGAGAACTTTCCTAAAGACGACAATCATTGTTGGATATGTAACTGCCGCAGTATCCTTATGCCTCTGCACCATGTTAGTTCTTAGCAAATAATTGGATGCACCGACGGCCTGCCTCCGGACAGCGCCTGACCGAGGCGTTTAGTGTCTCGCAACATCGGATGTCCGGATGCTCCAGCAAAGCGCGGGAGAAGACGCTACACTCATCCCATGCACTTCCGTCTGCTTCTCTCGTCTCTCCTTGACCCGTCCCCCTTTTAGCGGACAAGTTTAAGCAGCAATCCTAGCTTCAAACTCGGCCGGGCTGCATCCCCCGAG
>Ga0302287_10000701_pt1 | contig 15340 bp, 14 predicted proteins | sample III_Fen_E2_4_FD_200452 | JGI IMG/M metagenome (GOLD analysis project Ga0302287, IMG submission 200452) | Peat permafrost microbial communities from Stordalen Mire near Abisko, Sweden - III_Fen_E2_4 | ecosystem: Environmental > Terrestrial > Soil > Wetlands > Permafrost | place: Sweden: Abisko...
AGTTGAGAGAACCTAGGATAGCTGCGGCAGTGCCTGAATTCTTGCGCGCTAAATCAAGCGCTAAGGTAGAGATCGATGGAAAGCAAAGTCCACAACAGCACAGCAGCAAAAACAAGGCAACTTCCAAAGGCAAAAATCCTGCATGCGAAACCAAGATGATGGAGACGAGAACGCTAACGACAAATAATCCGATCACACCAGTAAGTGCAGCGTGCTCTGTCTTTTTAAAGATGTGATTCGTGGCCAAGAAGCTGCCGATAAAAATACCCACGGCATTCAGCGCAAAGCAGATGCTATAAATGAAAGGCGATGAAGAAATGTATGCGAACATTACTCCCATGGATGCCGAGACAGACAAGACATAGAGCATAAAGCACTTATTCGCTAAGGCCGGTTTGTACAAAAGCAACAGAGAAAATACAGACGCTTTATGGCGCCTTTTAAACGGATGAGATTCTTCGAGCTTGTAGCATAGGAAGAATAAAACAAGGCCCATGATAAACAGGAAAATGAAGATTCCTCGCCAATCAGAAAAGTTCTGAAGTATGCCTCCCAGCAGTGGTGCTGCAATGGGAGCGATTCCCATAATCGCAGCAATCATACCGAGCACCTTTGCTAAAGTTTTTCCACGAAATAGATCTACGGAAACAGCACGTGAAATTACCACACCACCAGCCGCAGCCATGCCTTGAATAAGCCGCAGAATAATGAACGATTCAACGTTCCATGAAAAAATGCAGCCTACGGTGGAAATCAAAAACAAGACAATGGAAATGAGCAACGGCTTACGACGCCCATACTTATCGCTCAGAGATCCAACGAGGATCTGACCCAGTGCGAGACCCACCATGCTTGACATTAGGCTCATCTGAATCATGGAGGGCACTGTTTTAAAATAGGTGACCATGGCTGGCAAACAGGGTAAATAGGTGTCGGTAATTAAAGGCGAAAACGCGACGAGATACCCGAGGGTTACGAATAGCTGCTTCTTGAACTCTTTGAACGCATAGGCTTCCTTGTTGTTTACTTCCAAGTTAGACTTAGCGAGCGCCCCTACTTGAGTCTATTTTTGCATAAGATGACTCTATATTTGCAGGCTTTTTTATGAAGTCAAACATAACCGAAACGCGCATTGAATATCAAGCGAACTCCGCGTTTGATTATATCGATGGAGAAAGGAAATTCCAAGATTCTGGCCGTAAGCAACACAGCCACGATGGATATGAAATTATTGTCATAATCAGCGGAGCGGGTCACTGCATTTTGGGGGGTCATATTTTTGAATATAGCGCTGGCGATGTTTTGATGTTTGGCGTAGATGTCCCTCACAATTTTCTTTTTAATTCAATGGACACCTCTGCGGAAACCGGGCGAAATCAAGGAAAGATTTTGCATTTCCAAAAGCATGTATTTCCCATGAATATGAAAAGCATTGCTGAGTTTCGTTCCATACATTCACTTTTACAAAGAAGCCGCCACGGAATCGTTTTCCGCAATGATGCAACTCACCAAGAAACCCGAGAAAATTTAATCCGGCTCAATAACGCAAAAGGAATCGAGCGAATTCTCTATTTATTCACAATTCTGGATTCACTGGGCCGCAAAAAACACTTTGAACTTATTTCGCAAGTCGCCTATATCCAAAACGCATCAACCAATCGGGTACAAGAATCATGGCAAAGAGTCTATGAATATTTGTATTCGCACTTTCAAGAAAACATCACGTTAAAATCGCTAGCGAAATATGCAGGTCAAAACGCAACAGCTTTATGCAGAATTTTCAAGCAGAGAACAGGCAAGACAATTTTTGCACAGCTAAACAAAATTCGAATAACATTTGCCTGTGATATGCTGGTCTCGTCAAGAATGGAAATTGCACAGATCGCGTTTCAAGCTGGCTATTCTAGCTTGGCTCATTTTAACAAGCAGTTCAAACTTTATACCAAGCAGACTCCAACCGAATATCGAAAAGTCGCTCTGGCCTAGAGCCTTGAGTTGCACGGGATCTTGAATACAGCGATGAGTTAGTAACTAACGAGTCGCTTGCGTACGCGGGTGTGCTTGTTCTTGGTAATCCGCAATTTCTGTTTTCAGCGTTGCATCGCCAGGTGCGAATCGCTGTGCGGTTTTTAAATATGCGACCGTTTGATCAAGCAATTTGCGCTGAGCAAATTCGTAAGCGAGATTGCGCAAGCCCTGTACCGCTTCAGCATTGCCTGCTTCTCCAGCCTTGATGTAGGCGTGTTCTGCGCGGTCCCACCATTGGGCTTCAAAGGCCAAGTTACCTAAGAAGACCGCAGCATCAGAAAATTTTGGTTTGATGATCAAAGCTTTTTCGAGGTAATCGATGGCTAAGAAATTGTTACCACTCTCGGCCAAGGCATCAGCAAGTTTATAAAGTAATTCAGTATTTTCGGGTTGCAAAGAAACGGCTTCGCGCCAAGCGTTAGCAGCATCATCGAGACGATTGCAAGCTCGGTATACATCACCTAAGTACACCAAGAAATCAGTTTCTTTAGGATTGCGTGCATAACCTTCCCGCACAAGGCTTGCTGCGCGATCTACTTCATCCATCGATACATAAACTTCAGCGAGTTGATAGATCACACTCACATCGTTAGGATCGTTGCGGCGAGCGTTCTCTAGGGCGCGTTGCATTCCCACTTTATCGCCCGTGCGTGCATACGCTTCAGCAAGATACAACCATGCAGAGGTATTTTCGGGATCTAAGCGAAGCGCTCTGTGATACGCGGCAATGCATTCAGGATATGCACCTAGGCGATACAACGTAGCGGCGAGGTTAAAAAGCGCGGGAGCAAATTCGCCATTTGAATACGTAACTGTTTTGCGATATGCAGCGGCAGCTTGCGGAATTTTCCCAAGTTGGAAATAACTATTCGCAATATTGAACGAGCATGCAACAGGATCTGCACCACGCTGTGCGGCCTTGCGATACAACAAAATTGCCTGAGAATATTTCCCTGTACCATACAACACATTCGCACGATCCAACAACACTAACGCGGGCTGCGCTGTTTCTTGCACCGGCGCAACCACAGCCGCAGTAGGCTTCGCAGCGATTGCAAAAGAAATCGCAAATGCAATTACCAAAGGGATAGCCTTAGTAATCAAGGCCGTCGTATTGAAATGACCCTTTGCAACTCTCCACTTTCGAACTATAGAACTCTCCACTATTTAATCCCTGAATTTGATTTCAAAAGGTTGCTCTAAACCACAAAATGGCACTGGGGTTCCAGACTTACGTGCGGGCTGAAATTGCGCGTGGGATAAAGCTTCGCGGCCAGCATCGCCAAGGCCCTTGCCCGCAGGAGACTCTTCGATCACACGAATATCGTAGGGACGCCCATTGGCATCAACACAGAAAGACAAACGCAAATGCGCATCGACTTCTGAATTCTTAATCGCATCAGGGGCTTGGAATGCAGGGCTTCCACTCATACGCGGTTTTTCATCAACATCGCCATTAAGCACACCGCCTTGCGCACCACCACCGCCAGGGGCTTTCAACAAGTCGGTGGAGATTGCCGCACCAGATCCACCAATGGCTCCCAAGTCCATAGCAAAACGAGGCCCAGACTTTAGGGAGCGTTGTGTTGGCTGCGCGCGCTTAGGTTCGTGATTGGCTTTCTGTTGCTGCTTTTGTTCGGGTGGTAATTGCTTTAAGCTGACTTGCGTTTTGGTGTAAGTCTTGGTAACACCACCGCTACGCAACCACACATGCAACAATGGAATCGAAATCAGCAAGCCGAAGCTCATACCTAGGGCGAGCAACACGACAGCGATTTTTCTTACAAATTGAAACATGAGATCCTAATGCGAAAGAAAATTTTGGAAGCAAAACAAATACAAGGTCTCACGCGGAGCCGCGGAGTTCACGGAGAATACTGAATCAATAATTTTTTGTTCATTCATATTTTCTTTGTCCACTCCGTGTCTCTGTGTCGCCGTGTGAGTCAATGCTTTAATGCGTTAAAGCCGCGATGGAAACTTTCTTTACACCCGCAAGATTGCACGCATCCATGACTTGCACGAGCGTGCCGGTTTGTGCGCCTTTATCTGCAATGATCACAGCCTCTTTATCTGGGCTACGCAAAATCGTTTGGCTCAAAATATCCTTAAGGCCTGCAGCATCGACTTGGCGTTCGTTCAAGTGAATATTGCCTTCGCGAGTAATTGCGATTAAGATATTTTCCTTCTCAAGAGCAGATGCAGATTGCGCTTGGGGCTTAGTAACCTCAACTCCCGTCTCGCGATTAAATGTTGAAGACATCACAAAAAAGATGAGCAAGATCAGAATAATGTCGATCATGTTGGTGACATTAATTTCGACTGGCTTGCTGACTTTTTTAGGTAACAGAAAAGCGCTCATACTTGGCTCCTGTGTTCGCGGGACCCAGCCCAGTTCAGGATAATGGTCATGCCGTGTTCCAACTGCTTGCGGACCCACAGACTGCGGTCTTCAATGCGATGCTGCATAAGCATCAAGGGGATTGCAACAAGCAACCCCGATTGTGTCGCAATTAAAGCTTCTGAAATTCCATCGGCGAGCAATAGCGGATTTGAATTTCCAAAGGTGGTTAAGACTTGGAAGGTAGACACCATACCAGCCACCGTGCCAAGTAAGCCAAGCAACGGCGCAGTTGTGGCCATAACACCGGCAAGGTGCATTCCCTTGTCGAGCTCCACTAACTTTGCAGATAAACGTTCGGTCATGATCACGCGCAAATGATGTTCGGACCAATCAGGGTGTTCTAGCGCATCTTGCAACTGTTGCGAGACCAAGCCCTTATTGGCACGTAAGTAAGCTCGTGCGCCATCAACATCGTTCGCAGCCATAAATTCACCGAAGCGCTCCATTACCACTTTCAAATCGCGTGCAAACATATCGCGCCCAAGTTTATTCATAGCACTAAGCACAAAGTAAAAACCAACCACGCCGCAAAGGAACAATGGAAGCATTACGTATCCACCGGCCATTGCTGTTGCGTATAAAGTATCGTAGAGCATAATTAGTTCACATGAAATTCGTTATTAGTGGAGAGCTCGATAGTTCCAGAGTGGAGAGTTGCAAAGTCTAATCCTTGAGAGTGCATGTGAAATCGCAACTCTCCACTCTCCACTAGGGAAGCGGGTTGGGCAACTTGTGTAGTCAAGACGTTGCAACTCTCAACTGTTTTAATTCTCATCCTTCACCTTCTTCGCCTTCTGGCCACAGGTGATTGAGCAATGCCATGCTCTGGAAGCTGAGAGAGCTGGTAATCACATCGAGTTTTTCGGTTAACCAACCATGCAGCAAGAGCACAGGAATAGCAATGATCAAACCGGTTTCTGTACACACGAGCGCTTCTGCAATACCGCCCGCAAGCATCTTGGCGTCGTTAGTTCCTACATCGGTGAGCACAGTAAAGAGCGCAATCATGCCACCCACCGTTCCCAATAATCCGAGCAGAGGGGCTGCAGTGCCTAGAGCGCCAAGCATTCCCATACGACGTTCAAGCAGAGGCTGTTCGCGCATTAAGGTTTGACGCACTGCTTTTTCTGCGTTGGTGCGATTGCCATCTTCTGCATGATCAAGGATCGAGCTAAGAACAGCACCTAGCGCAGAGCCATCACCACGGCAGTATGCACTGGCTTCGCGGTATTGTTTGAGTTCGACCATGCGATTCACTTGTTCCACCAGTTTTTTAGAAATGCGACCACGGCGAATAAAGGTAAGCCAGCGTTCTAAGCTGAACAAGAGTGCAATCAAAGCAAGGCCCGCCAAGGGGTACATGATTGGACCACCCGAATGGAAAGTCTCTTGCACCTTTTCTTTAAACGATGCTTGTTGATTCTTGCGCGTGGTTGCCTGCACATTCTTTGTTTGCAGCACATCGAGAGGAATCCATGCGTCGCTATGTCCTTGTTGCGCAGAAAGCACAGCCTCGTGTACCTCTTTGCCAAAGGCATCCGATAGGTCAGCGCGCCATTCATATACACGGCCCTGCACGGCACCCGTACGTTGCAAAGTCTGCGCGGTTTTGTCTGCGCGGGCAATCTCTGCAAGAAACACTGTTCCTAAGCGCAAGCGGTACACGGGCACTTCGGCTTTGTCACCCAACTGGCTATTGCGCGATTTGAATTCTTGCGAAAGGGTTAATGCATAACGGTTGGCGAGAGCGTCGAAATAAATTCCAAGCGCCTTACCCGATGCTTGCGGACCACCGGCTAAAGCCTCGCGAGCCTTAGAAAAATACAGGTTACGCGTCTCAAGGTCTACAGGGTAATCGGCGCTCAAATCGTTGGATGATTTTTCCACCGTCTGCTGCACTTGCATAGAGAGCTCTGCCAAAGATTGCTTTGCTTCTTCGGCTTTCGTTTTCATTTCTTCGGTGGCATTCTTAGCTTGCACAAGCTCATCGTTAAGACGGCCAAGATCCGTAGAAGACTTGGTGTAGCGGCCATCAAGGCTGCGAACCGCTTCTTGGTGTTCTTGTACCTGTTGATTTTCGCGATAGCGCTCTTCCCAGCGCTTGGTTTCGAGCTCTTCAATCTTATCGAGCTTTTCTGCTCTAATCTTTTTCAGAGCTTCCACTTCGCGGCGCAGCGAATCGACCATCGCTTGCTGTTGCGCTTCGAGCTCTTTGTCTTTTTTGCTCTGCGCTGCAAATGTACTTGGAGCAAACAGCGCAAAGCTAATTACGAGTAGGGTTACGAGGCGTTTCATTATTTGGCCTCCTTGTTTTCAACTTTACTGTTTTCAATGGAAAGCGAAAGAGGCATACGAACCATCTGTGGTGGCTTGCGTGCCATTTTCACTTCAATGGCAAGCTTGATAGCCGTACGCTCATCGAAGTTCAAATCTTCTTTCCAAGTGTATTCGACTTTGCCTGTTTTACCAAGCTTGCGCACTAGTACGCCGTACTTGGTTCCTTCATCATCGCTATACACCATCCACTGGTTGCCAATGCGCAAAATGCGAGCGTTCACCGTTTCACCATCGATGCGAATTATGGGGTGATTAATTAACTGAACTTCGTCGCCGAAGCGAGTTTCTTCTAGGTAAATGGCACGTAAACGACTCAAGCCCTCTTCTGCACTCGACGATCCATTTTCAAGATCGCGACGCAAAGTGCGCACATGTTCTAAGCGCGTGTCTAGTTCCCAAGGAAGACTCGTGAGCATAAGGTCTTCGAGAGCTTTGCAGTAATTTGCAAGGCTCTTATTGATGCCATCGCGAAAGGCTTTAGTGTTCTCGACTGCAAGCTGCTGTCCACTCTGGCGGCCTTTTTCAGATTGCACATCTTTGGCAATCACAGCGATCTTCGCTTGCAAAGAATCGAGTTCCACCTTACGGCGCGTGAGGTCGTCTTGTTCGCGCTTCTGCGTGAGTTCAAAGCGTTTCGCCTCTTCTTTCACAAGAGAATCGGTTTGTGCAATGCGCACGTCAAGCTTCTTCAGCTCCGTTTGCAACGCCGCTCTTTGATTCTTGTAGTCCTCAATATCACCCTGCAAATCAGCAAAGGCAAAGCCTGCTCCCATCGCAATAAGGATAGAGGTTTTGATCAGTCGTTTCGTCATAGAATCTCCACTAAGGCAATTCACATTCATTTAAAAGCACATTGCGGATCGCTCGCATGGCTTGTACACCATTGATTGCGGACACGCGTAAAGGCAACTGATTTTACAGAATCAATTCTCATCCAACTCACCAACGCTGTACCACATTGTGCCAGCGAATCAATAGGCCAGTGCTGGTCTTGGCAATAATTCCACAAAGCCGTTTTACATTCCGAGGAGTCACGCGAAGCTTGGCAGCTTTGGTAGTGCTGGGCACAGACCGTTTGCTCGGCAGGGAAATTATGGCGAATGCAAAAGTCGCGTTCTCCCTTTGCGCGGAATTCGTCACCCGTGATGCAAAGCCCTTTCCCATAAGGACAAGAGCCCCCGCCATTTCCTGGAACACTCGGTGTCGCACTCATCGACAACATCTTCGCATCCCATGCAAGGCCTGACTCCAACGCAGTCACAATCGCAGGCTCGCGACAATCAGCAGCCGCACTGAGACTGTCAACACAAAAGGTTTGTTGCAGACCACGGCAAAGGCTGTCGTCGTCCCAGCCCTTTTTGCGGCAATGAAGAACCTGGTCTCTCCATATTGGATATGCAAGCAAACCGGGCAAGGAACGCACATTCACATCAAAGGAATCAACCAGCATTCCTGCAAAAATTCCCATGCCGCCAACGATATTGGTTTTTGGAGATGTTCGCGGATCATCAACCGATTCGATCGAAGTGCTTTCATAATCCACATAGTCTTGTTCGACTCCATAGAAGTAAAAGCGTTGCCAGCCAATAAAGAACGAAGCGGACATATGATAAATCGAGTCCATGAGATTGGAAGATGCGCCTGGCAAAACTTGCCACTGGGTAAAGGAAACACGATTCTGCGAACCAGCACGCCATTCATCAGAGGAATCAGGAGCCTTTGAGGTCCCTCCAATATAGGAGAAGGTATTGTCACCAATCGAATCGTGCTTGACATCATAATGTTGCGTGAACAAAACACCTCGTACATCATCACTATAACTCGTCACGTAATAGTGGGATTGGAAATCCAAATGATTCACAGGCTTCAGATAATCTACAGTATCCCCCGACTTATAAGGCACCAGCAAGGGCGACGTCGCTGTAAAAATGGCTTCTTGATTCTGCCCCAGGAAGGTATCCCACTTGGCTGGATTCGCATGGATTGCATACAAACTATCCCCCAAGGCTTTCTTGATCGAGTCTTGCCAAGTTGGATCGCGGAACAGAGGCTCTAGGTTCGCAACAGCTGGTGCAACCGCAGTGGAAATATGGAATTTTTGTGGCGTGTGCGCACTTGCCGTAAAATGACTGGTCACGTTGTGTCCTAGGCTATCCCAATGAACCGTCGCATCGAACTTATATGCGGCATTGATCTCGGCAACAAGGTCGCTAGGGCCGTCAAAGCAGTTCGGGAGTTTCTTGTTCATCACCAGTGTGATGTTCGTGTCCTTGCCACTGAAAGAGCCCGAGATATGAACGCTTGCGCTGTCATAGAAAGCAAAATCATCTGTCGTCGCATTGCTCAGAGGCAATGTCGGTTCAAAGCATACGTTCTTCAAAGGCCAACCCGCAATCACATGCGCATAGACCCAAATCCCGCTATAGCGTGCAGGATTTTTGGGCCAAAAGGTCCACGGCCCCTGAATGAAGCCACAGCCTGTAAGCCATAGAGAGCAAAGCAGCAGTGCCTTAGAAATAGTATTCATAGTTCAACAGCACCGGGAAAAAAGGGAACTGATAAATCTTTTTTTCTGTTGGCGGATTTGTTTTGGTATCGGTTGTCACCATGAATAAATTTTCATGGTTGGTCACATTCAAAATTGTCCACGAGAAATTCCAACGGCCTTCGCGCCCTATATCGATAGGCTTTACATCGATGCGGAAGTATGAAGGACGCAGCGAAGTATTGCGATTGCCAAGACGCGTCGCGAGGTTGTCAGGAACTCCAGCATCAGACAAACCACTGCCCTTGCCGTTGTCGCTTTGATCAAGATCTTGCGTCTGCTGGTATCCCAGGTATTCCGTGTAAGGTAGACCCGAGGCGTACTTTACCGTGGCAGAAGAGCGGAAGAAGCGTCCCTTGATCGGATGCGGCATCAACGCATTGCTGTCACCCTTCCAGTTGATTGACACATCGCCCTTGAACGCAAACGGTTGGTGCCAGTTTGGATAATAGGGCACAGAGTCGCCGGCCTCTTTCACCACCGACCAGCCTTGGCTCCAATTGATTCCGCCTGTGATCACACCCTCATTCCGCTTTAAAGAAAGTTCGTAACCCAAGGAATAACCACGGGCTTCCTTGAAATAATCAGCAAGCATCTGAGTTTCACTGGTACTTGAAGTTGAGTTGGTATTAAAAATGATGAGATGATCTTGGGTCTTGTAATAGGCTTCGGAGTTGAAAGTCCACTGGTTAAAAAGTTTTTCTCGTGTGTAGCCAAGCGTTGTGAGGATTGAACTCGTAGGCTTGACCGTATGAGTTGTGGCCTTGCGCGATGGGTAGTAAAACTCATTCAGCATTTCTTGATCAGAAAACTGAACTGAGTTCAGGTATTGTTTGTAATAGCCCAGATGCGCGTTAATCAAATTATTGTCTTCATAACGGTACTGGGCCGAAATGCGAGGTTCAAAGGCAAAATCATTCGCAAGGTTTTGATACGTAAGACGCGCCCCGTAGTTGATTTCCCAAGGACCCGGACGCCAAAGGTCTTGTAAGTACACGCTATTCATCCACACCTTGGAGGTATCGACATAACTCGATTTCATGATGTTCACCTCTTCGGTAAAATTCACGTTGTCGTGTTCCAAATCCCAGCCTGCAGTGAACTCATGATCCTCGATCCAGTTGCGATTTGTCATGGATTGCTTTAACGACAAGGTGGTAATCGCATTGTAGAGAGTGAACAAATCCGTTAGCGAAAATGTCTGTTGAAACTTACTGTATGACGCTGTTGCGTTATAGATCCAGTCATCATTCAAGCGCCACTTGAAATTCAAAGGCACAGCGGTATTACCCCAGTTCACATCAATGGGGTCAAAGAGCAATACGTCTGAGCCCGTATACCACGAAAGTCCAAGGCTTCGATCTTCACCCAAGGATTGCACCACATTGCCTTGTATATCCGTGAAATGATAATCGAGAGTAAAGTCAATGACCTTTGCCGCATGTAGCCCATCAAGGATCTGTTTAATGTATGTAGAACGAGCAGCAACAAGCCACCGCGTATCGCCTTCATGACCCTCCGTATGCACTTGCGAAGCAAATGATGAGATCTTCACGGAAGAGCTGTCGAAAATACGCTCAACGGTATCTTGCCCACCCACGCGTGAACGCAGATCAACCACAGAGCTTAGGCGATTGCCATATTGTGGCGCAAAGCCCGACTTATAGAACTTTACATCGTCGATCCCCTCAACCAGGAAGGTGGAAAAAAGTCCAAAGAAATGCACTGGGGAATACACAACACTGTTGTCAAAGAGGAACAGGTTCTGATCGGCACCACCACCGCGCACATAAATTTTGGTGCTAAAATCAGAACTAGCCACCACACCGGGCAGAGCCTGCAAAGAACGAATCACATCAGCTTCAGCAAGGCCGGGCAGGCGCTTGATCTGCTTAGACGATACCACCGATTCACCCATGCGATGCTTTGGCTTCTTGCGCAGTTGCACAACAACCTTGCGAAGTTCCGTCGCTTTCCCATCACCTGAAATCAATTTGGAAACATCCACGGTATCGGCTTGACCGGCCTGAGATGAGTCAGGGAGCTTGGCGACATGGGCAACCGTGCTATCTGAAAACCACGTCACCAGTTCATCGCCATTGATCACCATGGAAAAAGCAGAATCGTGACCAAGGTATTTGATGTCGTAACACTTCTCAATGAGTTTAGATGTAAAGCACAGATTCCAAAGCGTGTCCATGGGCAAGTTGAACTCAAAGGGTGCGCCCAATTGCACGGAGTGCTTTTCACCACTCTCCACCAACTCAGCAAGCAAGGAATCTGCAGGTTTAAAAACTGTATCCGTGAGCGATCCCTGAAAATGAATGGTCGAAGGATTTTTAACAGCAGGAATTTGACCTGGCGCCTCGGTAGCAGCAAACGCACACACCCCGAGAAGGAGTATTGCCGCAGCTATTCGAGTGGAGGTTGTCATGGCAACCATAATAGGAATTAAAAGAGCCATGGAGCTTACTGAATGCTTGATTTCGTCGATGAAATCAACGGGTTAGGCGATCAACGTGATGCCCATCATTTTTTTGAATTTAAAAGTGACACTTGTGTGTAATTGCGGGGTTATAAGAGGTTAGGGCTTTTATTCTACCGTCCATACGTCGGCTAAATTGCGATACTTCTCTGCATAGTCAAGGCCATAGCCCACCACAAAGAGATCTTCGATCACAAAGCCTGTAAAGCGAGCAGCAATATTGTGCTCGTGGCGGCTTACCTTATCGAGTAACACACAAAACTCGACATCGATTGCACCCTTGTCGCGCAAGGCTTGCGAAACTTTATTCAAGGTACGACCAGTGTCTAAAATGTCGTCGACCAACAGCACACGACGGCCGTGCAAGTCAATTTTTTCAAGGCCTTCGAGCTCTACTACCCCGCTCGATTGCGCCGCTTTCCCATAACTCGATGCCTTTAAAAATGCAATGTCTTTGGGCTCTGCGAATTGCCGAGCAAGGTCTGCTATGAAAATGAACACACCGTTCATTAATCCAACGATCACAAAATCATCGCAGCCATAAAAAGCATGAATCTCTTGTGCAATCTTTTCTACCCGCTCAGCAATCGTTGCACGCGTAAGCAAAGGCTTTGCAGATAATTTTCCCAACACGTTAGCTCTCGATCTTTGGCAATGCGAAATTCAACCACTGGAACATGGGGCGAAGCGGCTGGAACGAGGTTGCTGGGTTCTCCAAGAACGCCTTGTATGCAGGATAAGCGAGGTTTTCTAGGCTCGTCTTATCGATGTCTACATGAATCCAATCCGCAAGGGTAATGAGTCCGGTAATCTGCCCCACCGTCTCGTTGTCATGCTGCTCGGATGCATGCAGCAGTAAGGTGCGAATGCGATTGTGAAACCGTTCACCTAGGCCTGCAAACGAAAGATGAATCCCTAATGTCTTGACTTCATCCACAAGCTCTTTGCCATGGGAGAGTAAGTCAGGGGTCACGAGCTCAAGGGAGCGTAAGGCTACGCGGTGAATCTCGGTATTTAAAAGCACCGCAAGGCTTTCGCGAATGGCCCCAGGCAAGCTTCCCGAAGTGTCGGCAAGGCAATCAAGACTAAGCGAATAGCGACGTGCAAAGTCGCGAAAATCTTCGGCGACGCGTTTTAGATTGCGGTCTGCAGCGAGCAAGTTGATGCGTTGCAACGAGTCGTTAAATAGATCCTTAACGCGCATGTGCAAAGCCTTGGGAACAGCACGCGTAATCGCTTCAATGCTTCGCGTGTTGTCCACTGGAAATTTTACACGGCTTGCGGCATCGGGGCCTTCCATAATAAACAAATGCGTTCGCTCTAACGAGTCATTCACGACCAGTACAGCTGCATCGTGGCGCTCTTGCGTTTCAGTCAACTCCAGGTGGAATTGGTATAGCGACTGACTTTCTGCACTTTGATGCGAAAGGATATGCACCTTACAAGAATCTAAGTCGAAGGAGTGTGGCGCATCGAGTTGCATGTGCAAACGCGCAGCGGCCTCGCCCAACAAACGAAGCCATGCGGGCACCTGTTGGCGCACATCGGCCACAAAAATTTCTGCGCCATTGCGCTTCGATTCATTGCCCTTTGCGCGAGCTAAAATTCCAAGCGTTTCCGATTCAAGAGAATTTCCCCAAAGATGGAAGCGCTGCAGCAGCTCAATTGCGCGTAGGGCGTAACGCAGATTCTGAATAGGCTCAATGCCTTCGATGTCGTTAAAAAACCAACCGCAACTGGTAAAACTAAACAGGCAAAATTTCTGAATTTCAAGGAGCGCTAGAGCATCAGCTTGATCTTCGGAAGATTCCAAATTGCTTAGGTAACGCGCTAAAAATGCTTGTCGATTTTGTGGATCGTTTGGATGTAATAGCACATCGATATATGCATTGCGCACAGCCCAAGGATCTGTTGAGGTAAGGCGGGAAAGCTCGGCTACAAAAACCTTGTCGGCCTCGACCTTCAAATGATTCAAGGCGTCGCGCAAAGGCCCGCGCCACTTCTGATCCCAGCCTTCGCCGCCACCGGTGGAACATCCGCAATCGCGATACCAGCGACCCACACCATGCGCGCAAGACCAAGCACAGCCTTCACCGTGCACATTCTTGATCATCGCTTCATGAGTCGGTGGAAAGTGCTCCAAGAACCAGCCATAGTTCACGGGCACCATGTTATGCTCGGGAGAGAAATACTTAAACATCCAAGCCGCACACATATCGCCAAAGGCTTCGTGATGCCCGTACGATTCACCATCGGTGGCTACCGAAATCAGTTGTGCTTCGGGGCGCTCTGGGTTCCATGCATCTTTGATCTTGTGGCCAAAGGTGTCTGCATTGCGCAATAAATGTTCAAAGCCCACCGCACTTGAAAGCCATGGATGATAAAAGAAAACATCCAAATATCCATCGCACAACAAACGACCATGCTCGTCGCGCGGATAGATTCTATAAGGTCTGGTGGTATCGATATCGGTATTCGAAGCATCGGTCCAATCAGAGTCGCCCAGTGCGCGAAAGCTCTGCGCTTGTGTGGGTGAAAGAATTGTGAAGCGAATGCCTTCTTGAATCAGGTCCACCACGGTGTCCATATTGATCGCAGTCTCCGCGAGCCACATGGCTTCGGGCTTACGGCCGTAATGGAATTCAAAATCGCGAATGCCCCAACGAATCTGCGTAATGCGATCTTGCTTCGAGGCGAGTGGCATAATGATGTGGTTATACACCTGTGCGATTGCGTTGCCGTGCCCCAGGCGCTCAAAGCTTGCGCGGTCTGCCTGCTGAATGCGCTCGTACACTTCGGGCATGTGAAACCGGATGTACGAAAGCAACGTTGGCCCCATGTTGAAACTCATGTATTCGTAATTATTCACCAACTCACGAATGCGCCCATATTCATCGAGAATTCGCGAAGCAGAGTTAGGCCCATAACATTCCTTGGCAATGCGCAAATTCCAGTCGTGGTGCGGCATGGCGCTCGGCTGGTGCTCAATGGTTCCCGTCCAAGGATTCTCTCGTGGAGGCTGGTAAAAATGGCCGTGAATCGTGTAATACAAAGGGTGCTTTTGCGCGGTCATGGAGCTGTCCAAGGATAAAGGGAGCCATCGGTGGAATGCACCTCGTGGCTAGCAAGTTGCATCTTCAGCAGGTCTAGTCCTTGCTGGATAATTTCAGCGCGATTTGTGCTTAACGCAGTGAACCAAAATTCAGATTCTTGATTCACGCGGATATAGCAGCGGTCAGCAATGCTTTGCACACCGATCATGATCTCTAACGACCCCGGCTTCCCGTCGATCAAAACATTCTGAATCCAGCGAATACTCTTCATGTGTGTAAAAATAGGCAATTAATTGAAATAACGCTTGGCGGGTACATTGTTAGGGGGTGCCTTTTCTCAAGTGCATCTTCGCGGTGACACCCCCAGGGCCTCAATTGCTATCGCAATGATCGGCCTCCCCCAAATGCGGACATGAATGCTGATGGTGTTACGCGATGCTTTTAGGGCCTGAGTAAGCTGTTCAAAAGTCTTTCCCGCTACGCCTCGT
>Ga0302287_10000702_pt1 | contig 15334 bp, 12 predicted proteins | sample III_Fen_E2_4_FD_200452 | JGI IMG/M metagenome (GOLD analysis project Ga0302287, IMG submission 200452) | Peat permafrost microbial communities from Stordalen Mire near Abisko, Sweden - III_Fen_E2_4 | ecosystem: Environmental > Terrestrial > Soil > Wetlands > Permafrost | place: Sweden: Abisko...
GATCCAGACGCTCCCAGCGATCCTGTAATCCTTCCGACATCTCGGCCTCCTTGGAAAGCCGACAACGATCGTATTCACAGCGAGGAAATGACAGAGCGGTTTACCGAGCACTTACCGCACAGCATTCTCCGCAATCTCAATCTTCTGAACTCGATTCTGATCTTTGGAAGAATCAAAATCATACACCCTGACCTCAGCATTCTTGTTACCATCGTATGCAAGCTTCTCAAAGGCTTCGATCTTGATCTCTGTACTCTTTGTGCAGAACCCTTGTTTTAGTGAGTCCTGAATGAGCGCGGCGCGTTTGTCTTTTTCGGTGCCACGAATGCGCAGCGCCAGTGCTCTGCTCAATCCCGCGATAAGACGGTGTTTCTTGTCGAGGATGATCGGGTAAAGTTGCCCCACTTTACCACGCATGCTTTTCATCATGCCGTAGACTTCAGCTAGAGTTGGCACATCGAAGAGTCGCTCATGAACCGCCCATTTAATATCCTGAGCATTGATGACTTTCAGGCTTGACTCAGACTCTGCTACAAAATCGGTGGAAGCTGTTCCATCGCTTTTTTGCTTCGTCGCCTTCTTCGCTAGACGTTGAGCGTCATGGAGTTCTTGGCCGAGCATCTTGATCTTCCAGTTATAGTCAATAGGATGAACTTTAGGAGATGCGGTGGAAGGCGTTCCATCGCTCTTTTCTTCCGTCGGGTTAGTGACTGCGCGAGTTTTGCGCTTACCCTTAATATTTGGCTTCTTCATCGAATTTCTCCTCAGTTATGGAAGTGGTTTGTACAACGCTGGGGATCCAAATACGGATCACCAGATCTTGAGTGCAGAAAAATCTTGCAGGCATTCTGATCTTGAGTGCTATCACGAACTGTCATAGGATGAAAAGGCTACTTGTCTTCTCATTTCGTAACCTCCTGTTGACTGAGTGTTAGAAGCGGATGATCGCGCTCTTCTCCAAGAATTCGTTTACGGTTTCTGCATACGACTGCACACATCAAACAAGGGCTTGATGTTGGTGCGTGCGCTGAATGATGAGGATCACCTAAACTGAATGTCGCCGGACACTTCAAAGTGATCCATCCGTGGACACTTGAAAGTGATTCACTGGCCGATCGTGGGTAAAGTTAGTCAGTAGAGCCAGTCGCCTCCTTCCTGCGTCCTGTCCGGTAGGATTTTCCTTCGATGGGGATGAGTTCGGCCAGGTCGAGGAATCGATCGAGGATGGCGGAGGTGGCCGCGTTGTCTCCCAAGATCTTGCCCCAGTCCTCGACGGGTCGGTTGGTGGCGATCAGGGTGGCTCCCTTGCCGTGCCGTCGGTGGATGATCTCCAGGAAATCCTCCGCAGCGTTTGCCGGGAGCGAGCGCATGCCGAATTCGTCGATGATCAGAAGCTGTGCCTGCACCATCGCCGCGATTCGCTTCCTGCGTGCCGTCGCTGAGATCGTGGCGGCCTCTGCAAGCTCGTCGACCAGATCGAAGGCGCTGCGGTAGGCCACGGTGTAGGCCTGCAGGATCGCGTTCATTCTGCGCCTCCTTGCCGGGAGAGGTCGAAAGACGAAGGAAATGCTGCGGGGAGCGCTTGCGCAACTTGCGCAGGTAACGACGCACCGAGTTGTCAGAGCCCGCGTAACCGTGGTCGTCCACAAGCTTCTGCCAGACCCAACGGGCCGAGCCATCCGGCGCCTGCTCCAAGAGGTCTGCGATCACCTCGACCAAACCTTCCAGCTGCACACTGCGGGTGATGGCAAGCCGTGGATCAGCCAAAACTTCGGTGGACACTAGCGAATCACTTTGCCCCAAAGGGGGCGGAGAAACGAATCCCATGGTGTCCACCGGAGCAATCAAGTCGGTGGACACTTGTGGATCACTTTGAAGACCGATGGCCCATTGACGCCGGTAACTGGCGATCGTCTTGGTGTGCAGGCCGGTGGCTGCGCGGATCTTCCGAACCGTCCAACCGGCGGCCAGAAGCGAGCGCAGATGCGCTTTCTTGTCCATATGAAGGTGGTTTCCCATGAGGGGGAGTACTACCTGCACCCCCGACCTCTGTCAACCGACCTAGCGAATCACTTTGGGCGCTCCATATGTGTCCAACACCGAATCACTTTGGGTGTCCAGCGACACTGAAACGGGGTCTATCTCTTGCTGAGCTGAGCGAACAGGAATTATCAGAACAAAAGCGAACGACAGCTGTCTGTCGCTTTGAAAAACATGATGATCTCTACAAGTTTCAGTGCCAATGACTCAACGACATCGTTCCACTCCACCTCACTTGTGTTGGCGGCGCTGATGTGATGGCCGTCAACCGACGAAGCCATGCTCGCGTGGCATGCAGATGCACACCGATCATGGTTGTCAGTACACGTCCAAGGCTTGGCGAGATGCGTTGGAAGCCCATGGGCTTCACGTTATCTATGAGCGGGCGTGAACAGTGCTGACAGTGCTGGAACGGAAGCATGAAACGCGAATCCACAGTGGTCCGCGTCATGAAGGAAGGCAGAAGAGGATGAAGTGAAGGACGTAATTTTCTGATGGATCAAGGGCTGATACAACACCCCGCCGTCGACACTCCGGAATCGGATACGATAGCCCCGCCGCCTACGAACAAAAGTGGGGCGCTAAACTGTCCGCTCTACCGGGAGCAGGTCAACTCCACAGCAGCAGGCAACATTAGAACTGATCAGCCCACGCGGTTTTGAATTTTCCAGTTTCTGTCCCACAGGAATTGGCACGCGCAAGTTTGCGAGTTCACTCCATAACTTTTTCACGGTGTTATATGACCTGTACTTGTGCAATCTTAAAGTTGTCATTTTTCAAGAAGGCACAGTTCCGGCTACACCCATAGTATAACTCCTTATTCAGATTTTTCAAAATCACATTCAAGATGAAGTTGAAGCGGAGCCATTTCAAAAAGCATCCGTGATTTTTGCTTCGTTACTCATCCCTCCCCGTCTCACCTACACCCCGGTCCTATTCGCCGACAAAGCCGAGCCTACAGGCTCCGAGGTCTCACCGGATGCCGCACCCCGGCAGTTGCCGTGCCAGCAGGCGAGGGAACAAGACGGGGGGCGGCGAAAGCGACAGATCAGAGATCCAGTCAGCAAAAGTCATTGGAGACGTCAGAGATCAAACCGATCCGCCGGGCCGAGAGCAAATACGCACAAGTGCAAGAATCCCTCGCAGAGTTGCGCTCACGGCTTTACCATTTCTAGATGGCGTTCAGCGAATTCGAGATTGCCCGTTACCAAAAGTTGTGCGAGGAGTGGGGACGCAGGAAGTTTCCGCCTGCAGAGTGTTTGGGGCTACTGACGATGACCGTCGCGATCGAAGGCCAAACAATCCGGCTTGCAGAGCGACGGCCACACTGGCGAGATTCAGAATTTGTCGATCACGAGTTCGCCAAGCTCACCTGGGTCAAGACATCCAAGAGTTGGAAGCTCTACTGGCTGCGTGGAAGCACCATGCAATGGACGCTCTACGAACCTCATCCCATCTTCCCCACGCTAGAAGCTGCGCTCACCGTGATTGAGAAGGACGAGTGCGCTTGCTTCTTCGGGTGATGAGCATAACGCCGAGGCTTTCCTGAAACGCACACCGTGACAGTAAACGACAGCAGCATGAAAACCCCGCAGGCACCTTCACTACGGGGTTTTGCCGTTTCTATAGCACGAGGTCAGCCAGAGCGTTGACCTAGACTCCAAACTCAACGCCTCGCTTTGGACTTGCCATCGGCTAAACACTTTTCTTGACCTGGCATGCCTAACTTTGAAGAAGCAGCCATTTGACTTCGCAAAAACTCTTCTTGACTTCTTGACGCCGCCACGTAAATTACGACCGGGTTAAGAGGCTGTCTGCGCGGGGAATTGTTAAACGACACCTTTGGCCTTCGGCTTCGGTGCAAACGCACCGAGGCCCTTTTTTTTGCCTTGAGCAGATCCATCATTCGGCCACGCTTAACGACCAATAGCACGCATCCACATCGATCTCAAGAAGCTCCGACCAGCTTGTGGTGTAACGGCGTGAGGCATGCTCCCGACGCAACGCCCACGCACTGGGATTGTCCTGCACAGCCAAACGAATGGCACCTCGCCCCCACTTCTGCGAAACAGCGTCCAGACTTACTTGAAGACGTTGAACTTTTAGGCGATCGGAGCAGTCGAACAAGTTCCCCTGAACAACTCCTTCCGGGACAAGATCAAGCGCTTCTACGCCGGCCTTCTTGTACGCATAACCATCCCTCCACGCTTGCCGCAGAAGCTGCAAGGCAAGGCTCACGATCTCCTGAGTATTGTTCGTCGGAACCGATAGCGCGCCAAGCCGAAGTCCACAATACCGAGATTCATCTTCGCGGAAACGGTTTGTATGCACAAAGACAAGAAGTGACGTTGCGATGAGATGTTGGGTTCGCAACTTCTCTGCCGTTTGCGAGGCGAACGTTGCAACAGCAGATTCAACGGCAACAATTTCTGTCAAACTCTTTTCAAAAGAACGGGATGTCCTCAAGGATTTTCGAGGCGGCTCCACTTCGCAGAGGTCGAGACACGCAACGCCGCGTAGCTCTTGCCATGTGCGCGTCGTAACAACGCCGAAGTGGCGGCGTACCCAAACCTCTGGACGTCCCACAAAGTCTGAGGCAGTCTTGATGCCGTAGGATTGAAGTCGATGCTCTAAGGCCCGGCCAATCCCCCATACGTCACCAATCGCAAGCCATCGCAAAGCCTTCTGCTCAAGCTCTTCATTCTCCAGGATATGCACGCCGACAGTCCGTTCCTTGAACTTCTTTGCAACACGGTTTGCTGCTTTCGCCAAAGTTTTGGTTCGAGCAATTCCGACACACACGGGGATGCCGACATTTTGCCAGATTCTGTCACGAACGTCACAGCTCCATGCCTGGAGGTTTGAAATTCCGCGCACATCACAGAACGACTCGTCGATTGAGTAGGCCTCGATGGAGGGGCTCATTTGGCGCAGGACGGTGGTTACGCGTGCAGAAAGATCGCCGTAAAGGGCGTAGTTGCTTGAAAAGACATGGACTCCAGTGCGTTTCAAAAGATCTTTGATTTCATGAAACGGCACTCCCATTCCAATGCCGCACGCCTTGGCCTCGTCGCTGCGAGCCACGACGCAACCGTCGTTGTTGGAAAGAACGACGATGGGCTTACCTCGTAACTCAGGACGGAAGAGCCGCTCGCAGGAGGCATAGAAGTTGTTGCAGTCCACGAGCGCGTACAACTCAGCCTCGCCCGTGCTTACGATGCAGCACCCAAGTGACGACGCCCCAAACCTCGAAGCTCTGCTCACGTGTGATGCGGATCACCTGGAAACGAGAGTTGGCCGGATGCAGTTCCACATGGTCATCACGCCGGAAGAATCGCTTGACGGTAAAGCCTCCATCCAACAAACAGACCGCCATGCAGCCGTCATAAGGAGTGATGCTGCGATCTACGACGAGAACGTCTCCATCCGTTACATCATCCTCAACCATGGAGTCACCACGAGCACGCACACAGAAGGTGCTCTCAGGCCTAGTCACCAACTCACGGTTGAGATCGATGGTGCCCTCCTGGTAGTCCTGGGCCGGGCTAGGAAAGCCGGCGGCAACTTCATCAGCGAGGAGCAGAGGCTGGCAGATCCCGGCCGACACCGGGATGGCTTCAAACTCTTGGCAAAGTCTAGGCATTGACATGCCTTAGAATATACTGCACATATGTTCAATGCAGCAAACAGCGCACGAACTGATTGGCTGATAAACTGCATGCCCGCAAGCTTTTGCTCATGCTAGACGCACACAATCAACCGGACCACAGGAACTCCCGTCCTCTTCCGTACTCTCTGCGAAAGCGAGATCACTGCCATTTTCTGCTGGAGAGCCAAATTCACGGATGGCATCAACCTCCTGGAAGTCACGTACTGCGAGGGGCCTGACACCTATCGCGTACAGTTCGGCAAGATCCGTGGCGGTTCTATCACCAGGCAGCCGGCCATCGACGATGTCTACTGCGACATGCTAACTCCTATGTTCCGGGAAACTACGGGGCTAGCGCCGCAGCTCATCAACTGACGGCCGGGGGGATGCAGAAAATGAAACTTGCAACGCGAAATGGATTGTTCTTGACTTCCGCCTTCTAAAACTATAGCTTACATACTCAACGGTTGGTATCTAAATGCACGACACACGAAACCACATCATTCAAGTCGCCTCGCGGCTCTTCCTGCAGAGGAACTACGAGGGCGTGTCCATCTTGGACATCACCCAGGCCGTGGGAATGACCAAGGGTGCGCTTTATCACCATTTTGCCAGCAAAGAGCAATTGTTTGAGGAAGTCGCGAGGCAACTCATTTTGTCTTATCGGACGGATTTTTCCAGGATTCCTTCAGATTCTCTCAAAAATTTTTATACGAGTTTGGCCGCTGAAATCAGCACCCAGGAAAATTCTAATGGGAACAAAGAGTCAGGAGTTCAGTTGTATGGAATGAATTTCTATCGGCTCATATGGGATGCCCTGCGTATTCTGCCAAATTTTTGGAATTCCATTGAAGAATTTACCAAGCAGGAAACAATTGCGTGGAATACTGTCATTCAGAAAGCAATCGACATGGGTGAAATTCGTACTAATCTGGATGCAACCAAGATCGCTAAGATTTTTATAACAGTTGCCGACGGGATAGGAATTTCCAATCGAATGCTCACGGAAACCTCGGTTGCAACGAGAATGGATGTCCTAGACCTGTGGCAAGCCCTTTACCAAAGCTTGAGGCCATGATGATTATGTTTTTGTCACAAAACATACCAATCGTTCAGTATCAACGGAAGGAGCTTTCAATGTCTCATGATGCCCGGACGCGAGAAAATCGAACTTCTTTTCTTTGCTTTGTAAGATACCAAACGATCAGGATCTTTGCTGGCGGATCGTTACTGCTTTTGCCAACAACGGGGGCTTGTGCTCAAGACAGCCTTCATCTGAGCCTGAAGAACGCCGTGGAATTGGCCTTGGAAAGCCATCCCGACATCCAAACAGGCTTGTTTGAACTGCACCAATACGAGATTCAGGCGAGGGTGGCAAAGAATGCGATGTTACCTCGAGTTCAAGCGGTTGCCGAGTTGGACAATGCCTTGAAGATTCCGATCAAGGCAGCTCCGAACGGAAACGGAGATCTGATTTACGCCAATACTGTCGCGCCCCTCCAGGCATCAGCAGGAATTCAAGTGAGCCAACCTCTGTTCGATCTTGCCTGCTGGAAGGGGCGTTCGGAAGCCCTCGCACAAACCCAGGTGGCGTTACAAAGCCTTGACCAGATGCGCGAGGCCACGGCGGCCTCTGTCGTAGATGCTTGGTGCCGGGCATGGGTACAGGAACGGGTGGTGGAGCTTTCCGCAGAACGGGTAGCCCAGGCCGAGACTCTGGAGACGATCGTCCAGGCCCAGTTGGATGCCGGAAGCGCACGAGAAAGTGATCTGTCTCGAATCAAGGTGCAGCTTTCCAACCTGCAGGGAGATCTTGCAAACGCGCGAAGGAATCGCGAAGAGCTCGTGAATCGGCTGAACTTGCTGGTCGGCAACAGAGCAGGACTGGCCGTAGTCCTGGATGGGGTATTGGACGAGGCGGCCCCCGAACGAGGTGATTCTGATCGAATTACTGAACGATCTGACTGGAGGCTTCTGGGTGATCAGGAGGAGCTTTCTAAACGTGCGCTCGAACGGACGCAAGCAATGGACCTACCTGTGCTATCACTCAAGGCGAGGGTCGACGAGCTTTCGTTCGCGCAGAAGGTGGGGGCGCTAGGAGGACGCTGGGATGCTGATGCCACGGTGGGGCTGGCTCTGGTAGCACCGATCTTTGAGGGTTTCGACCACCGCAATCGGAACGCCCTAGCGCAGTTGCGCCTAGAGGACATCCGCCGGAAGCGCCGACGAGTGGAATTCGAGGCACGGCGGGATTTAGAAGATGCTTGGCGAGAACTGGCAACCAGCGAACAGATCCTTGAGATTCAAGCGCACAACCTGGAACTGGCAAGGAACACCCAACGCGAGATGGAAGCGCGGTTCCAGGCTGGCAGCGCATCCCTCTCCGACCTGCTGGAGGCGGAAGGCGCTGTGGTTGAGGCACGTCGCCAGCAGCTCGATGCCATCGGAAGGCGTTTTCAGAGCATTATGGCTCTGCGACATGCCAGAGGAACGCTTCTCACCGATCTCAAATTTCCAACATCCGCGAGGAACTGAAGATGAGCAAGAAAACTTGGAAGAGCGTGATTCTTCCCGTCCTTTCCATCCTAGCCCTCGTGGCCAGCGGGACCCTTGGATGGAATCACTATTGGCAGTGGAAGAGCCTAGTGTCCACAGACAACGCGCAGATCGACGGGGAGATCACTCCGGTGAATGCGCGGACGAGCGGAGTGGTTCGAGACATCCGTTTCTCCGACGACCAGTACGTGCGGGCAGGAGATACCTTGCTGATCCTGGAGAACCGGGAATCCGTCTTACGGTTGGAAGACGCCATGGCAACTCTGGCTGCGCAGCAGGCCAGCGTGGTCGTGGCACGCACGACGGCCGTGGTCACGCACAGTGGGGCATCCCCGACGCAGTCAGGAATCAACGCCGCCAAGATCCGCCTCGAGAACGCCAAACGAGAGCTTACCAGGCAAAAGCAGCTCATGGAGCATCAAGCAACCACAGGCGAAAAGGTCGAGGCAGCAACTGCGGAACTGGCCGCGGCAACGGCGGAGCTGGCAAGCGCCCAAGGTCGCATGAAAACTGCCCTGATGCAATCGGATCTAGCCGATCGGCAGATCTCAGCAAGCCAGGCAGCCATCCGCCAGAAGGAAGCGCAGGTCGAAATGGCCAGACTCCAGCTCGCCTACACCACAGTCATCGCTCCGACAAACGGATTCGCATCCAAGCGAATGGTGCATGCCGGTCAACTGGTCGCATCGGGAACAGGTCTCTTGAGCATCGTGCAAAGGGACTCCTTGCGAGTCGTGGCCAATCTCAAGGAAACGCAGCTCGAGGGACTTCGCATTGGAGCGATGGCAGACGTGAAAGTCGATGCCGTCCCGGGACACGCGTTCCACGGTAGAGTCGCCTCCATTTGCGGCGCTTCTGGAGTGAAGTTCTCGCTGTTCCCACCGGACAACGCCACGGGAAATTTTGTGAAGGTGGTCCAGCGCGTGCCGGTACGGATCGTACTCGATCCGGATCCATCTGTCGGATCCCAACTCAGGCCGGGCATGAGTGCCTCGGTCGATCTCCACCTAGACTGAAGGGAGAAATCAAAATGAGTGACCTGATGCGGAATCGATGGGTGGTGACATTAGCCATCATCGTCGGAGTATTGCTCGAGGTGATTGACAGCACTGTGGTAAACGTGGCGCTGCACGACATCATCGGAAGCATGGGGGCGACGCTGTCCGACGCAAGCTGGGTCGTTTCCGGATACACGCTGGCGAATGCGATCGTCCTTCCCATCTCCGGCTGGCTGGGTGCTCGATTTGGCAGCAAGCGGTACTTCTTCGTCTCCATCGCGCTATTTACGATTTTCTCCATCCTGTGCGGGCTATCGACAAACCTTGGGGAACTCGTGACGTTCCGGATCCTGCAGGGCTTGGCGGGCGGTGGACTGCTTTCCACAGGCCAGGCGCTTCTAATCGGCGCCTGGCCCAAAGAGCAGATGGGAACGGCAATGGCGGTCTTTGGGATCGGCATCATGTTTGGCCCCGCCATAGGCCCGACCCTGGGAGGCATGATCCTGACCCACCTTTCCTGGAGCTGGATTTTCTTCATCAACGTGCCGGTGGGGATTGCAGCGGGGCTGCTCGTACTTTTTTCAGTGCGCCCGGACAGAAAATCGGCAGAAGCCCAACCTGTGGACTGGTGGGGCATAGCACTGCTCGCCGTGGCGATCGGATCGCTCCAGTTTGTAGTGGAGAAAGGCCAGTCTGAGAACTGGTTCCAAACGTCATACATTGCGATTCTGTCCGGCATGTCCCTGATGGCATCTTTGGCCTTCATATGGCGAGAAGTGTCCATTGCCCATCCTGTCGTTGACCTCTCCATGCTTGCTTCGCGCAACTTTTCCCTGGGAACCATTGGCACATTTTTCCTGGGGCTTGTCCTGCAAGGGTCGATGATCGCCATGCCGCTTTACTGCCAAAACGTCCTGGGATGCTCCGCGCTGCAGGCTGGGCAACTGATGCTTCCGGGAGCCATGGCATCGATGTCGGGAAGCTTTGCCGCCGGATTTTTTTCCAAGAAGAACGTTTCCGGTGGAATCCAGGTGTGTGCGGGAACTTTCCTTGTTTTTGTATCCATCTTCCGCATGGGAGGCGCCACAATACAAGCTGATGCTGGCTTCTTCTATGTCCCGATGATCCTAATGGGATTCGGGCGAAGTCTGATCTTCGTTCCTCTCACGACGAGAGCGATGTTGGGACTTCAGGGCAGTGAGATCGGACAAGCCAGCGGCATCAACAGCTTGGCTCGCCAACTTGGAGGATCGATGGGTGTCGCGGTCTTTGCCACAGCCCTAGAGACCCTTGGCTCGACATTCAGTAGCGTACTGACCGAGAATTGCAGCCTTTCAAATCCAGTCTTTTTGGAGCGTTTCCAAGCCATGGGTGGAGATGTCGCCTCAGTGGCAAGTGGCAGCGGCTTGACGATCCTGCGCCTTTTGTCCTCCGGAGCTTCTTTACAGGCCCAGGTGCTGGCGTTCAATCGGATATTTCAAGTGGCGGCGGTTCTGTCGTTTGTGGTACTACCCTTGTTCCTGCTGATGAGAAGCGAACAAGTGCGCCTTCAGCCCAAGTCTTCGCAAGGATGAACAGAAAGTGTACCTCCCGGGCAGTGCTGCATTGGGCACGACAGCACAAGCCTACATCATCCCTGATCGTCCCTGGCAAAATGGTGCCGCAGAAAGCCTAGTGGCGACATTGCGTCGGGAATGCCTAGACGTGGAGCTGTTTACCTCGTTGGAGCCTCGAAGCTCTCTCCGTCTGTGGCGAGCACGAAGCGCACCTTCCAACGGTCGTTCCGCTCGCTCGTGCGCACTTGTTCCATTGCCACGCCGACCTGGCCAGCGGGCGCGACCAGGATGTGGATGTGGTTGCGCTGAAGCACCCCACCCACGTCCGAGACGTTCATGCCCCCTGTACGCAGGCGCTTGAGAGTCGCGTCCTTGTTGCCGAACGCCTCCAAGAAGGCGTAGGGGAACTCAGCCCCGTCGAAGGGTTGCGCCGCTAGGTCAGTGACGGCCTGTTCGATCTCAACTGCGTTCATAGCGTTTTTCAGAGGGCATTTGAAAAAGCGTTTATTGTATTTTCAATACGGAACAACTTATCTGCTTGTGAAAGCTGAACCACGAAGTGTTTCTCGTCATTCAACTCTAATGGGAGCTTGTCTTTTAGTATAGATGCAACGAATTGAATTCCGTTTTTACTGACAAGTTCCGCAATTTTTACAAGCTGATTATCATGCATGAGCTCTTTTTTGTCATTCAGTAAAAAGTGAAAAGTTGGAATTTTTTCAGTGTCAGCAAAAAGGATATAGGCAATATCGAAACAGGAGATTTCACCCTGTTTTTTCCCAGAGCTAAAATTGAGATTAAATGACGAAAACTTATACACTTTACGGCCTGCTCTATTTGTGACGATGTCGTATTTAAGAGCGTATTGTTCGCCGTATAAGGTGCGAGACACATTTGAGAAATGTGCGTTAAATTTGTTGATTTGGTCCTTAATCTTGATCTCAAACTCGTCGGAAAATAGGCCGTTGTCAATAACGCCAAGGTCTTTATTAAGATCCTTGATTATTGTTTCGACTTCGGAAAGCTGTTGAATGATACTCTGATATTCACCTTTTTGTCTGTATTTTTCATTGAGGTCAATGACGATTTTTTCCAACGCTTCGAATGACTCTGTCTTTGAAATCAAATCTGCCTGTTTCTTTTCTTCATCTAATAATCTTCGAAGCTGACTGGATTTTACAGATATACTCTGTTCGACTTCTGGCAATTCTTTTGAGATATATCTAATTTTTTCATCAGCCATACGGTTGTGATACTGTACCAAATCTTCAAACTCTTTTTGGATGCCGGAAATTTTATTGCTAGCCTGCTGATAAATTCCATAAATCTGATTTAAATCAATAGTACTTATGCTTTCAGAAATGCCGGCGACTGCCTCTGAAATCAAATCCCTCTTGATTTTCAGATTGCTGATCTCGGAACTCAATCTATTTATTCTGTATTTTATCTCATTTAGTTGATCGAGATCAGATTCGAATCTTTCATTAAGGTTGAATTTCTCCTTCTTTTCATTCAATGAATTAATGTCATTTTCAAGCAAAGCCAAAGCCGTTTCGTATGCTGTCCGCGTTTGCTTTTTTTCTAGCCGAGCCCGGAACGCATCTTCTTGTTTAAGTTTGGCCATGATAGATTGCCGTTCATCGCCATTTTTAAAATCAACACCAAGCATGAATAAATGAAGAGTCTCATACTCTACATCTGTTGTGAATTTATCGAGAGTTCGCAGTGTATTGTTGATAACTTCGTCACGATATCGAATATTGTGTGAAATGATCTGTCGAAATGTGGGTTTCTCGACAATCAAACTAGGGAAAGCCAACCTTGAAATTTCAGGCTCGAATTCGACTTCGGTTTTGCTTGCGCCATTTACGCGCCTGATGATCTCTTTTCGAGAGAGAAAGTTTCTCTCAATGACAATTTCCTTAGATTGCGAATCCGTAAGATCTTCAACCAATACCAATGTGATCAAAATCTTATTCTTGATAAGGAATTCTTTAACCAAGACGTACTCATTCCGCTTGGTTTCCGGATCAAGATAGATGCCTTTGGGATTACCTCCTAGACAGAAATCGATCAGTTGCAATACTGTCGTTTTCCCGACATTATTACCTGTATTTGTCTTGTTGGCCAGAATCGATTCAGGTGTTTCATCAACAATAAGATTTAAGCCGGAATGGAACGGAATGTCTCGAATTACCCTTCCATTTGAGGATATGGTGAGTTTTTTTAAGAACATAGCTCAATCTCCCCTTTGCCATTTAGCGATGCCGCGTCAATTAGATATAACCAATCAAGACATAGGACAAGAAGAGAAAATGAAATTTGCCGTTCATCTTTAGTTGCACGATACAAGTCGAAAATTTTCATTGGGCCATGTTTTTGCAAAACGCTTAGAACGATAGCGCCATTATAATAAACGGTGTTTTGCGGATGGATATTATCAGGCAAAAGCATCAGCATATCCTTCGGGATTGTCGAAAATTTTACAGCGAATAAATGCATCCACTACAAGAATTTTTACGCACAAATCCAACTCATCGATAGGAATCGGTTCAAAGTTTGCGCTAGCTATAACTTTTTCTCTAATCGCATCAAGCACATCAAGCAACAATTTGTCAGATGTGATTGATTGATTCCTCACTTTTGATTCTACGTAACTGGATTGTATAGCGTGCAAGACCGAAATGCTTTTATTTGCGCCTTGAGCATCGAATTCTGAATATTTTCTATCTAGCCGTGCATGATATTTTGCAAAATCTTCTATTATGGATTTTGTGACGATTAGATCGTTGTGTGAGATTTTGCGATCTATTTGAAATTGGTTATTATGAATAATTTGAGCCTGACTTAAATTTTCCTTTGAGAGCACATTAATGATAACGGCTAGGTTGGAATCGAGCTTAATTACATCGACCGGCCCGCCGAGCTCTTCTTTAACAAATTCATATACAGCACGCAATGAATTAATTTCCAAGGAACGTATTCCGTCAAGGATTCTATGATTATCTAGAATATCCTCGTTCGGAGAGAAGTCAATGCCTGCGGGTATGGTATATGCTTTTTCTCGCAAATCTCCCGCGTCCTTTGAAATTAAAACAAATTTAAACCTGTGCGATTGATAATTGCCAAAAATAGGCTTGGATAGAGAAGTGTCGATTTTTTGCTTGGTTGCTGTTGCTGAAACTTGAACAACCAATTTATTCTCGTTGTCAACCAAATCAATTGCTTCAACATTTTGCTTTGCGGCATTGAGGTTTGATGACTGCCATCCGTATAGTAAATTCAGAAAGTGGGAATAGAAATTTTCTGAATGATTGTGCAGGTCAAGAATATTTAGCCGCCCCCTTGCATTGATTCGGAAAGCAAGTACCCCAAGTCTTTCTTCGATGTAATTGAAGTAGACGGCGCGATTCATTTTGACCTTCTAATTTGAATGATTGCCACCTGGGCTAGGTTGACTATGTCAGCCTAGATAGTAATATTTTTGAATTTTTCAAGTCTAATGTTTTTGCGGGGAATTGAAACGGCTGTGTATTTGGAACGATGGAATAAAATAATTGAATTTCAAAACTTCCATTATCTCGAATTGCTGGCCGATATATTCAATTTGGACGGCCCAATTAGGCGGCCGCAGATTGGTCAATTTTTTATATTTTGCAGCGAATTTGATGATTGATTCTTGCGAATTTTACTTAAATCCCATGCGAGACTTTTGCTGCTCTTTGCACCCACCAGCGGAGCTGTGTGCCTAACGGTGTGTCCTGAAAGAAAGGTGAGGTCATAGATGTAAATCGAAACCCAATCCAATCGTGCTGTGATGAAGATGGTGGTTTGGCCCACCGATGAGGACTTATCCAGGGAAGACTCGTCAAACCGCCCTCCGGTGCTGAAATCTAAGGGTTTTGGTGTTGAACGGAGAGGGAAAAGAGGCAGAAAATGCTTCAGGTGTCCTAGAGGGAGCTGAACGAAAGTGAACCGCCGATGAGGTGTCGAAAGAAGGTTGTGATTCGAAAACCCGCGTTGCCGTTAGATCGCGGGGACCAGTGCGTGGATTGCCAAACTGGAATAGTTGCCCGCACCGAATCCGGCATAGAGGCGGCAGGACCCTCCAGGAGGCTTTGTCACGGAACAGGAGAAGCCACCGTTTCCGGTATGACCGGAAGGCACAAGTGGAGCCCCCACGAGGCCGAGAGAAGGAACGGAACGGTGGTGGCAGATGGACTCGTAGTAGTGTCGAAGGCACTGTAATGGTGCTGGAGCGAAGGGGTCCACGGAACAGCGAGCAAAGGCGCGACAACTCCGACCGCCGCAAGGCCGCCGCAGGATGACCGCCCTTCAGCGAGCAAAGAGTCAGCCGATAGAAAAGCGACAGGTATGGGAAGCGTGGAAACACGTTTGCAGGGGAGGTGAAGCCACTGGTGTCGATGGTTTGACCATGGATGCCATCGAGGCGCACCCTCGCCGTTACCTGTACCCCCTTTGGAACCGTCTGGCCAGCGGGAGCTACATGCCACCGCCGGTGCGCGAGAAGCGCA
>Ga0302287_10000707_pt1 | contig 15254 bp, 12 predicted proteins | sample III_Fen_E2_4_FD_200452 | JGI IMG/M metagenome (GOLD analysis project Ga0302287, IMG submission 200452) | Peat permafrost microbial communities from Stordalen Mire near Abisko, Sweden - III_Fen_E2_4 | ecosystem: Environmental > Terrestrial > Soil > Wetlands > Permafrost | place: Sweden: Abisko...
CTCGACTGACCCTCGGTCCTTCTCCCCAAGCCCGCTCTAGTATCACACGGCACAATTTCACGCATGCATACTCGCGGGCAAGTGGCGGGGGATGCTAGGGAATACAAGGTGAAAGAGTAAAGAGTAATACAACAGTCGTGTATAAGTCCCCGACCGATGTGCTGCCAGTTTGCGTATACTGGCAGCTATGCAAGGCTCAACCACTGCAACCTCAGGTTGCTAGTGGGGGGCTGTCCACTATGTGGAAATCCAGCAAAGCTGGAGCGGTTACTATTAAGTGGAAAGTGCGGGGGGAATTGAAGCGAGCTCCTGCACCACTCTCAATTTTCAACTTCTAACCCTTATGCAGCAAGACTTCGCAGTCATCGCTTCTTTTCTGTTGCTTTCACGTCATTGCTGCCTCTCCACGTCATTGCCGCCTCTCCACGTCATTGCTGCCTCTCCACGTCATTGCCGCGAAGACGGCAATCTCCCTGCGTTCCCGAACGCATCGCGTCTCACTAGGTCAAAAAAATTGCTTGCCCACTGGGGCTGATTCCTTGGGAAATGCAAGTGTGAAGAGTAAAGTTCAAAAACAAATACAAGCGTAGAGTTGCAACGTCTAATCCATACGAGGCGTTTCAACACGCTTGGCTAGTGGAGAGTGACGACGATCTCAAAACGCCCAACCTATTGCCGAGTACATCGAATTCTGCAGCAGAGCTTGTTTACGTATGGATGGTGGGGGTACGCGATAATTCCCCTTATTTTTACCAGCGAACTCAAAAACCGCCACACTTGATTGAAAAAAAACACCCAACTTGTGCTTTTTGCCGATATTGTTGTACATTTGCAAGACTTGGCCTTGTCTGATGTCCAGCATTGAGCCAGAAACCTCTCCCGAATGGGAGATAACCTAACAGGAAAGACAACAATGGAAACAAAGCTCTATGTTGGAAACCTGGCCTTTGCAGCGACCGAAGAGGACCTTCGTGCGCATTTTGGCCAAGTCGGAGCAGTCAAATCTGTAACTCTCATCAAAGACCGCGAAACCGGTCGCTCCAAGGGCTTTGCCTTTGTTGAGATGGAGTCTGATGCAGACGCGAATGCAGCAATCGAGAAGTTGAACGGCACACAGCTCGGTCAGCGCTCGATCAATGTCAGCGTGGCACGTCCTCGCGAAGAAGGCACACGTCGTCCAGGTGGCGGTGGTGGCTTCGGCGGTGGTGGTCGTGGTGGTTTCGGTGGCGGTCGCCCTCAGGGTGGTGGCGGTTCACGCGAACGTCGCTGGTAATCGACTAGATTCCAGTAAACTGAAGAAGGTGGCCTTTACTGGCTGCCTTTTTTTCATTTGGTTGAAACTATGCTGATTCCTGAATCCATCCAAGCCATATGCAATAAGCTCTCGCAGGTGACTTATGAAAATCTCACCAAGATTTTGCGGTTCCATCAATCGGGTTCTGCTGATGTTGCGCAACGATTAGATGATGCATTTCAAAATGATCTTGATCATTGGATGGGTGGTGGAACATGCTTTTCAATCACGTGGCATCTCTATCATGAATTGCGTGCGCTTGGTTTTACTCCGCGGATTCTCATGGGTCATAAGCGCAAAGAACGCAACATCCATTGTGGACTCTTCCTCGAATTGGAGTCTGAATCTGCGTTAGAAAAAGCGATGCTGTTTTTCGACCCTGGCTATTTGATTTTCGATCCACTTTCCATCCCGCATCCCTTAGCAGAAGCGCAATTCGCCCTTATGCCCAATATGGTGCAACTGCGCCGACCTGCTGTCGATCACCTGCAATTGTGGACGGGTTCTCCGAATCAAGCGCTGAAACTTCGTTTTGACTTTCCGCTGCAAGGCGTTGATGAGCAAGAGTTCTTCGCACATTGGAAAGCTAGTTTTCATTTTGAAATGATGACGTATCCGGTTTTGAATCGTCTCGATCGTGAGCGCGGAATCCAGTATTATTATCAAAAAGGCAATTTACTCACACGTGATGCGCAAGGTTCTCGCATGCAGGCCATCGCACCGCAAAATCGTGTGCAAGTCTTGAGCGAAATATTCCGCCTAGATCCAGCATTGATTGAAAACGTGCTTAAGCGCTTAGCGTATTAGTTTATATGTAATGTCAGAAATGCTGGTGTTGAGTGATCATCATCATGGCTTCTCACACATTTCGCTTCCGTTGATTTCATTTCATAGATTTGAAAAGTGTTTTTGGGGAAAGTCCGGTGCCATTGGGGGTGCCGGGTCTTCTGTCGCTTGAGATTCGAGCGATATTGGAGTTGGGATGATTCGTTTACTACTCTGGCTGATGCTAGCGTCGTCTGCTTGTGCGCAGACATACGCATACGTTCTTCATATCTATTCGCCGTGGGCTTCGGATGCAACCAAGTCAGGGAATCGAATGAATGCCATTGGCGGTTTCTCCGACTGGAGCGCATCGACCAATACGAACATGACCGATGAAGGAAATGGCTATTTCAGTTACACCATCAAACAATCTTTGTCTGACTGGTGGACCATGACTTTCAAAACTTGCCCGGCGGCTAGTGATCAGAACTGCACTGGTGGTGCAACATGGTCTGATGTTTCGGGCACTGCGATCACTCCTAAAGTGGCCGCCTCCTTTGGTAAGGAAACTGAAATCTGGATCATTCCCGACGCGAGCGCTGCTGGGTACCACATCACACTGATGCCACCCTTTGCAAAGATTGTCTGGTTCAAGAGCCCATGGGGAAATAAATCGCTTCCAAGGTTGCTGGTTGGCTCAGATACCCTTCGCATGAATTTTGGTGCGGATCCTGCCCATTGTGGTTGGTTTTGGGGAGCTCTGCGAGGGAGTGATGCATCGAATCCTCAGGTTCGTTTCCTTCGCCCTCACACCCATAAAGTTCTTCCTGATTCTGGAAACTTGGACTTGAGTTCAGCCCTTGCATCCTCAGATTCTGCTTGGGTTGACGGGACAACGGCTCCGCTTGCCGCTGCGGCCTCGGTCGGGACGGCGGGAACTTGCTTCGATACGAACTACACGATCCATGCCCTCAACGGATGGGAATCGGACACCATGCGTCGCTCCCTGCCCTTGTATCTCAACGCTGGAAATCTGTTGGGCAATGGAACCGCAATGAACAAGGATGCTGTCGATCCTTGGTGGGTCTATTCTTTTGCTCCAGGAACCAAATACAACAATGAAACAGTCCGCATTCTCAGTTATTATCCGACTTCAGGCCAAGGCGCTCTGTACTATAAGGGAACACATACGATCAACGAGCTTTTCCCTGCGGGAGAATATGAAGTCTGGCTGATTACCAGTGGAGATTCAAATTTGAAAGTTGTGCGTGCACCGGTTACGCCTCGGCTCGTCACAGTCCGCAATCCTTGGGTCAACACGGTGCCCAAGTTGCTGATTGACAATGATACCCTTTCCACGAAGTCCATTTCCGATACTTGCGGATGGTACCGGGCCACTATCTGGGATGACCGTGATGCATATGGGGTGAGTATCAAGCAGGCGCTAGGCTACCAGGTCTATTCCAGCTCAGGACTAGATACCAGTTCAACACCGTCCTCTGCTGGCGTACCCATCAGCTTGGATAGCTTGTTCCGAGAAGGAAACCAAGCGTGGATTACCGAGAATCCATATCCCACCGGATTACCGAAGGTTGCATCCACCTACATGGGGCCACCAGGGGATTGCCCCAACCGCAACCTTGCTGTGATGATGTTCGACCACAATGCGAAGGAAGCTGACTTTGAAGGTGTTTGGGGCGGGCAATCGGACAGCGCTGGTTGGGCCGATCCTGCTTATGTATGTCCAAATATCAACAAGCATATGGTAAAAGCCATTCTGGATTCAACAATCAATGTGCCAGAAAAAAATCCAGACACCACGACCTTCCCTAAGTCCTGTACGGCATTCACGAGTATCAAAACTTGGTTCAAGCCACAGAACTTAGATTCTTCCTCGGGAACGGTGTACACGAATGCCTCCTGCTACAACCTGCCGCTAACCATGGACGACGAGGGCTATTGGGGTGCCGATTACGCTGCTGATTTGACCCGCAACATTCCCGGCTTTTTCCCCTTGGATGATTGGAAATATTTGGATTCCGCACAAAAGATCAAGAATGTCAACAATCAACCTGAATACTATTCCGATTTCAAGAGCTGGCATAACTACAGTTTTACCATGCATGTCAACGCCAGGTTTAATTACGTCCCAGGACAGCGCTTTGAATTCCGCGGTGACGACGATGTATGGGTGTTCATCAACAATAAGCTGGTTGTGGACATTGGTGGCGTGCATGGCGCTGCCGAAGATAGTGTAGACCTCGATACATTGGGACTTACGGCTGGAAAGGAATATCCCTTCCATATCTTCTATGCTGAGCGTAACTGCTGCGGTTCCAATTTCAAGATGCGCACATCCATTGAGCTTCACACCAACCGCACCTATTATCCATTGCAAACACATAGCGGAGATTCTGTCAGCTATTCGATCTACCAGATCATCAAAGAAAAGGGCTTAAGCTGTGACTTCACCAGCACGGCCAAAGCCGATACGACTGCGGCACCATCGAACTTCTATCTCAGTGGCCCACAGTTCCCGTCAGGAGCAATTTCCTTGAAGTCGGGGGTCAATTATGGTGGCATTCGCATTTACGACGACTACACTGGATTTACGATCGACACCGCAGCCATTGTGCAATCGCGACTACTTGCTCCAGGCACCTACGAGCTTTCCTTCACTAATTCAGCCGATGCTTCCTTGACAGGCAACGTGTCCTTCTCGGTTCCTACTTATCCATTGCCAACAATTATCTGGACCGATTCTCTTTGGAATCCAATCACCCCAGATACCGTAAAGCTTAGCGAGTGGGCTTTTGTTCCTTATGCGGTTCACGTTGAAGCTCGCTATATCGGTGTAAAGTGTCCTGATTGTGTGGATCAGATTCAGTTGCGATCGTCCGACTCGCTTCAATTCTTGGATGCATCCAACAATCGGATTACTTCTGTAACCTTGGATTCTGGTCGCGCAACCTTCTATGTCATGGGGCTTGCTGCATTGGATTCAGCCAAGATTCACGCCTATGGTGCATCTGTGCAAAATGAACTTTGGTGGAAGAACATCAAGTTCAAGGAACCTCCCGTGCCGTTCTTGCGATATGCGCAAATGTTTGATCGCAATGGTGATGGAGTTGCAGATAGTTTAGCTCTACAATTCAACAAGGCTCTTATCGGCAAGGATCGACCGGATTCGGTACAGTGGCGCTTTGCGGATACCACTGGGCACTTCTTGGATTCGAATAAAGTAAAGTCTTCGCTATGGCATGATTCACTTATTGTGGTTACTGGTGATAGTCTCGCGAAATTTGTTTTCACAGGCAATGTAGATGGTACAGCATACCAAGGCTCACTGAAAACATGGTTCACCTATATTCCCACATCGGGGCAAGATTCTGGGCGTGTCGTGCCGTTTGAAATCACAGGTGCCATTGAAGATCATGTTGCTCCGATTGTGCTCTCTGCAGAAATGGCTACCGGGAAAACGAATGACTCGCTTTTTGTGTACTTGAGTGAAACGGTAGTAGATAGCACTAAGCTTGATAGCTTATTTGAGCTGCGTATGTGGCGTTCTAGTGCCGAGGTTTCGAGTCAGGTTTTGCGTATTGGAACACTGCGAAAAGTTCACGGAACCAAGTATGTAATTGTGTACTCCAATGCTGCAACAGCAGTTCCCACCGTGGGTGATAGTGTTCGACTTACTCCCAGTGTTGGTCATGATCCTTCGGGCAATGCCGTGTATGCAAAAAATCCGTTCGTGCGAATCACAGGTCGCCAACGTTCTTTGGTGGAAAGCCAGGGCTTAGTGGAATACGACCCTGCAACGGCTCCCGATTCAAAAGCCAGCGCATCGCGAATTCGCTTTGTGCCTTTATCACAGTCCCTTGAAAATGTGATTCAGCAAGAAGGTGTGCCTGGGTATTTGGTGCGATTCGATTTAGCAAACGTGGTAGAGTCTTCAACGCTTGCGCTGAAGCCTAGCCAAGTTTCTTTGACATATGAGACCTGGTACTACTCAAGCTTAGGTGGATTTGTAAATCATGCACAAGGCACCGTAGCTTGCACTGATTCGCTATTTCAAGGTGATTGCACTAAACATCCAGGAAATCTTTTTATTGGTTGGAACTTGCGTAGTAGCGCTGGTCGTTTAGTGGGTACGGGTGCGTATGTTTCCGAGCTACATTTCCGAGTGCAAGCAGGTCCCAAGGTCGCTGTCGATCAAACCATTAGCAAGGTCTGGGGTGTGCGCCGCAAAAAGTAGGTGCTCATGAAACGGTTCTCATTAGCGATTCACGATTTCCGCGTTTCAGGCGCGGAGGCAACTGTGTTTTCTCTGCAAAAAATTCAAAAAGATTTTCCCTATCCATTGACCGTTCATTTAGTCTGCGATGCCCCTTTGCTCAAAGGGTCGCAGCTTGCAGAGTTTCTTATTCAGCAAAGTCAGCAAGGCTCTATTGAAGTTGTATTTCATGGATTAAGTCATGCGTGTCCGACTTCGGTGGGCAAGCGTTCGGCTTGGTTTCATAAGCATCAAGCAGAATATCTTTTGGGTTCTAGTGAACTTGTGCGCAACACACAAGAAATGTATCAGAGTCTAGTGTCTTTATTTTCAGCACCACTCGGGATATGTCCGCCTTGTTGGCTTGCATCTGCAAACAACAGAAAGTTTCTGCAGTCACTTGCGCCAGCATATATTGAAGGCATGCTTTCCCTACGCGCACAAGGCAAGCGGACTTGGTCTCCGATCGTTTCACTCGGTAGTCCAAATTTGTCCGAGCTGTTTTATTTGCGCAGACTAGGTTCGCTCATGTGTTTTGCTGCAATGCTCTTGCCACGTGCACGAGTGCGGGTTGCTTTACACACCTGTGATTTACTTGAGCCGAGCTCAATGATTTTCTTTGCTAATAAAGTCCAGTGGCTGCTGCGTCGTGGAGTTCATCCTGTTCTTCAGCGGAATCTGCTGCAGTAACAAGTGTTTCATAGAGATCAAGCATCTTGATTGCTTGAGCCTGCATAGTCCATTTTTCCACGTGACGCAAGGCTTCGCGACACTTCTCTGCATAGACCTGCTTATCCTGTAACAGCAAGGTTACGCAAGAAGAAAATTCAGCAAGATCATCGTCCACCATGTAGCCGCCATTATCGCCACCCATGATCTCTCGAGTTCCCATTTTACCTATCGCAACGACGGGTGTTCCACAAATCATAGCTTCGAGTGCTACAAGCCCTTGGCTTTCCACCTTGCTTGCAAAGACAAAAACATCGGCAAGGAAGTAGTATTCTCTTAAATCTTTGCGTGCTACAAAGCCAGCAAAAACAACGTTCGCAGCAAGTCCGCGTTCGGTCACTTCTTGTTCTAACTCTTTGCGCGCAGGTCCATCGCCAGCGAGCAAGAGCATGGTGTTTGGTTCGGTTTGCAAAACAGACGCGAGCACTTGAAACAAGAAAGGAATATTTTTTTCGCGCCCAAGACGGCCGACAAAAAATAGAACGCGCTTTCCCTTCAACTGTGGGAAGCGTTGATAGACCATAGAGTGAGTCTTTGGTGCCAGTGGTTCCGTAACTTCAAAGTCAATGGGATCAATGCCTGTGGGGATAATTGTAGATGGGCAGCGCAAGCTAAGCCGGCTTAGATAGTGATCCATTAACGTCGTAGGAACCACGAGTGCATTCGCTAAGTTATAGCTGCGTCGAATATGGTAGCGGCAATATAGTCGAGAAAGAAATTTGGGGAACCAAGGCAAATAAAGATCGACCAGTTCTTCCCAATTCGTATGCGCTGTCATTACCAAGGGAACATGGTGTTTGCGAGCATACTGACTCACCATCCGTCCCAAGGAAAATTCGGTGTGAACATGAATTACATCGGGCTTAAGCTCTAGTAACAACATGTCGATCTTTTCTCGTTCAGAAAAGCGCACCAATCGATTTTCGTCGTTGAACAAGAGCCCCATGGATGCAAAGCGAAATAAATGCTGAGTTTGTGTTGATGGGTCATCGGTTGCAAACGATTCTGGATATTCAGGGGCAAGCACGATAACTTGATGACCAAGCCGAATCAGTTCTGTTCGAAAGGCATCTACCGAAACAGAGACTCCGCTGATACTTGGCCAATATTGGTCGGTTGCAAAAACAATTTTCACCTGTCCGCACTCCGTAAAAGCCCTTGGACTTCCTATGAATATAGCAAGGGATTGACTTGGATTTTACGGTGTCTAGATGTGATTTTACATAAGCCGCAGCATATAAAATGCTGAAAAATGGCCAATAAAAAAACGAGTTGCTGAATTGTCAGCGGAGACGTTTTGGACGCCTATTTTCCCCAAATTTGGGCACGCGAACACCCATGAATCGAAACGTCGTCTATCCAGAAATCAGCACTTGTTGTGAAGACCCAAGAGACTTGCGTGATGTGTTGCAAATAATTTTTTGGATAAATACCATTATTGCTTGTAAGGGAGCTAAGTGCGATCGCAATCCTTGTCCAGGTTGCTTTTGTAGTAAACGCAAAGGATGGGCGTGAAAAGGTGTCAAGCGGAGGAGCATAGCTTAGTGCAACAATTCCTGACGCGGTTCCGCGCGCATAAAAAATGATAGAGTCAGCACAACTCATGTTGTAGTTTGCATTCTTTACGCCAAGCTGCACACCAAAGTCAACCCATGGATTTATCGCAGTTGAATCGATTGTGAAATTGAAGTGCACAACGTTTCCGTGCGTGCTGCCATCATAAACGATGGGAATAATTTGACCCGGATTTGTGCTTGCAATGCTTACACCTTGTGATGCATCCAACCACCACCAGCCCTCGCCAACAAAGGGGCCTAGGCGGTTGCGAGAATCTCCATCCTCAAAATCATCGAGCAAAATGGAAGATGAATTTTCTGCGTGCAGAACTCCCGCAGAAGTTGCGGCATTTGAATTTGTTTCCACATAAGAGGAATACACAGAATCAGCTTTCACTTTCAATTCAAAAGACCCCACTGGAATTGTGTCGAATTTAAATGCCCCATTCGCGTCTACAGTTGTGTGGTGTTCTGTTCCGACAATAAAAATCGTTGAGTTTACCGGAAGTGTTGTTGGAACGTGGCCCACAATCGTTGCAGCCTTTTGCAAGGTATCCATACCCAAGGCGATATTGCTATCTGACGTGCTTAGCGAAAGGGTGCGCAATGTGGAGTACATTCCGCTGATCACTTCCAGAGTGTAATCGCCCTTCGGCACACTGTCGATGCGAAGTTTTCCTGAATCGTTTGTTTGTGTAGTGAAGCGTGCTGAAATCGTGTCCCCAGACAGAAAGTCACTTGGGCGTAGTCGCACAATTGCTCGCGCAGATGGTGTTCCATTCGCTTGCAAAATCGTTGCGGTCAAAGCATTTCCCGTTTCGGTGCCGCTCGATCCACCGCCAGCAACCCGATCCGAACAACCGCTGACGAATGCCAACGTGCCAACTGCGAGTAGGCAGCCCAGTCTTTTCCAAAATTCCATATTCATGGAGCTTGGTCTCCAGGGTCGGTCGGTTCAGAGAGAGGAAATACCGCAATATTCAAATGGTAAACACGGTTTGCGTTTTCCGAAGCTCGTGCAAATTGTAGCAAGCCTCTGCGGAATTCGCCAATGCGCTCTTTAATTTCTGCTAAGTCTTCTTCATGCAAGGTCAAGGTAACCGAGGTTATGTCACGCTCTTCGGGCTTATGTCGATCTAGTGATTCCTGTGCAAGCTCTAAGGTGCGGCGGTGAAATTGCCGAACAGCACTGCTCTGCACCTCACTTCCCGTGGTCACGATGCGATCGGTAATGTTCCAACCCTTGCGGCCATCGGGTTTAACGAGTCCAAGCTTTTGCAAAACTTCGAGTGCTGTGCGAGCCTCTTCACTTGAAATTGGTGGAGATAGCCTTTGACCTAAGGTTTCGATGTTGCTCGTATCTTGGGTAATGCCAATCAAAGCACGCAATGCCGTGGTACCCCAGTCGCTAAAATACACGAGCTCAGGCGATTCAAGCCTACGGCCGCCTACTTCGCGCAGTTCCATTAAACGATTGTAATGTTCGCGCTGATCTTCAGGAGATTTCGCTTTGCAAAAGCGGTGCAGAACTCGAAAATATTCTGCGCGTCGCTCATCAAAACCACATAGCCGAATAAATGTTGGAACCACCTCTTCGCTCAAGTGGCCTTCTTTTTGAAAGACGCGCACAATCCAAGCTGGATCTAATCCAGTCTTTTGTGAGAGATAGCGGTAGCTGGTAAAGCGATGTTCACGCTTGCTTTCCGTAAACCAATCGCGCAGATACTCGCGGTACTCCAAATATTCGAGCAGCTCGGGCATATCAAGAATCTAGAAACCTGCCTTGCCAAGAAGCTAAAGCATTGGGAATGGCGTTGACAAGCGCACAACAGAACCTTCGTATGTGCGTATACGGTTGTGTATTGCTAGCCATATATTATCGGAGTATCTCCCCACACAACAACAAAGACCTCGCTAGGAATCTGGCGGGGTTCTTTGTTTTGTTGAAGAACGCTCCAGAGTTCCGGCGTTCCAGAGTGAAACGCGAAAGCAAGATCTACCGGTGCATCGAGCTTATGGAATGCCCGATCCCAGTAATGCCCAACACGATTTTCTCCCTTTGCGGGTAGCGAGGTAAGCTAGGCCAAACGTTCCAAAGGCCACATGCTTTGCGGCAATGCGCGTTGTGGGAGTAAGCCAAGGAACAATCCAAATTCCAAATCCCATTGCCACAAAAGATGCGAGAGCAGCACCAGTTCCACCCATGCTTGGAATCCACAATAAGTTGAGCACAATATTTAATGCTGCCGTACATGCATGCACCAATAAATTGAATTTCGTCGCTTTTTCCGTGATCAAAAAACGATCAAGGCCAGTGCGCAAAAAGTAGCACAGCGTAATCCAGCCTTGTAGCGCAAGCATTGGCGCTGTTGGGCTAAACGCCTTTCCAAATAACAGCGAAGTAATCCAAGTAGCTCCTAACGAAAGTACAAGTGCCAAGGGTAAACCCAGAGCCCCCAAGATCGCAAACAAATCGCGAGATTGCTGTTCGTAATGCTGCGGATCATTTTTCCGAGTGCGCGCAAGCATAGGGAAAGCTCCATTCACCACGACCATGGGTAAAAAAATCCATAGCTGAGAAAGTCGTGTCGAAGCCGCAAAGAAGCCTGTTTGTTCAGGGCTCGATAGGTGTTTTAACATCACTAAGTCAATGCGAGTATATAGCAGAAGACACACTGTGGCTAGCAACATGGGCCATGCATCACGAAACAGTTCTTGGGCGAGAGCACTGTCGTAGTTCCAGCGCAGTGCCGAAATTCCCTTGCGATGATTGATCCAATACAACACCATAGTTCCCAAAAATTGTTCTAAAACAAAAGCACCCAAGAAGAAATAAATTCCTTTAGACATCCATAATCCAAAACCCATCACGCCAAGGCTCACAAGGCTTGCCGAGGTCCTGGTGATTACCACCAAGCGTGGCTTGAGTTGACTTTGAAACCAATAATCCACCAAGTCACCCATCTGCAAAAAGAGCACAGGCAATAAAAAAGCGCATCCAATCAATTCCGCATGATCCCAATGTTCAACAAGAGGGATTCCCATGCAAAAAGCCATCGCTCCAAGCGTCCATAGGGCTCGCATCCGAAACACAGTCCCCAACACTTGTGCTGGATTTTCGCTCACCGCAAGCCGCTGAATCACCAATGATTGTAAGCCTCCGCCAGAAACTGCGACGAAGATCAATAGCCATGCCATGAGGGATTGATACAAGCCAAATTCCGTAGGGCCCAAATGGCGCGCTAGCCCCAGTGCAGTAACGACTCCCACCCCAAGGCGCACCACGTGCTGTAGCATAGTCCAGCTCATCGCTCTGCCAATGCTACTCATGGCGAGTCTCCGGGCACCAGGCTGCGAACCCTTGTGCTGCAAGCGTCGCAAGCATTTCGTCGTGAAATTCGGCATGCCCAAAATATTCCTGTGCAAAATACAGCTCATGGAAATCTAGAGTCAGAATTCCCCCTGCAAGCCTTGTCCACGCAGCGATTTGGCATATTTTCGCGTGCGAGTCTTTTGCTAGGAAATGTTCTGGATTGTGCAGCGTCCAATCACCAACCAGCAAAGGAATCTCAAGCATTTTCAGCGCCCGGCCATTTTGCAAATCCCACCAAGCAATCGGAATGCATGACCCTGTGCGAAATCCCACTCGATGATTGAAACCCAAGGTAGAGTCAAACTCAATTCCCATGGAGTCCAAAAGACGAAAGGTTTCGCCCGGAACAATGCGTAAGTAATGTTGCCTATGCCCGCGCACCTTTGTGGCCGTAATGTTCTCAAGGCTTGTCTTTTCTTTGTTTAGGGCTTGGGCATCGTTTGCGTGCAATGGATTTCCATGCAAGCCAAGCTGCCTTCCCTGTGCCACAACGCTTTTCAATAGAGTTGCATATTCCTCGCGCTGCACATCATAGCGAAACGCCAAATGATCTCGCGCATGTCCTAAGAAAAAAATGGTGGATTGCTTGGGTACATGTTGTGCGAGCATCTGCGGAATCGTGTACCAAGGGTCGTGCTTCGGATCCCTTGCGCACCAAGCCTCGCGAGTTAATTTCCACCAAGAAGTAATCTTGCCATGTGCCAAATCCAAAGGCAAATGCAGCAAGTGTTTTACCACGCTTCGCGTTTTCCATTTGCGCAAACAGTCAACATCGTAAGTCATCCAAAACTTCGGCGAATTGCCTGCAAAGCCTTGCGGTGACTGCAACAAACGCCCATGCAAGGTTTCCAAAAGAAATCGCATCCACAGGTCAACAATGGGTTTATCGAAGAATTGAAATCGCTCACCCAAAAAGACAGAATCATCGGCGTGGCTTGCGGCTGTAAGGTTCTTCGACTCAAGTTCTTCTGCACGCCACAATTGTCCGCACAAAAAAGTCAGCAAATCTTCGCGGCAAAAATCATTTTCAACCGCAGTGCCTGGGTAGGGTAAATCGCATTCAACCCCACCCACCCACACGCGCATCATCTGCACCGCATTTGGCACAAGCATTGCATCATTGCGCGGAAACAAAAGCCGCTCAAGCCCCTGCACCCCAGTCGCTTCAAGCGTCCAGCCGTTTTCTCCGCTCACCTGCACATCGACACCCCACCAGTCCGCATAGGACTTCACTAGGTGAGAAATCATCGCAAGTTGTGTATTCATGGGTTAAGGGCAATATACTAACTCGCCTTTCTTTTATTTGTGTAACGCCTGCAACCCCATGCTTAATCCATTGCCGCATTGCTGCCGTCATTCCCGCATCTCCGTGTCATTGCCGCAAAGACGGCCGATGTGTTGCCAGTTAGTCCTACTGGCAGCTATGCAAAGCTTGGCCACTTAGGGATCTGCCCTTAGTGGAGCACTATCCACTATGTGGACAATCTCCCTGCGCTCTCGAACGCATCCCATTTCACAAGGCCTGAAAAAATAGCTTGCCCACTGGGGCAGATTCTGATACAAGTGTAAAACGCAAAGTGTAAAGTTAAAGGTGCGGAGGGAATTGAAACGAGCTCCTGCATCACTTTCAATTCTCAACTTCTAACCCTTATGCAGCAAGGCTTCACAATCATCGCTACTTTTTCGCGTCATTGCCGTGGAAGCGGCAATTTCAATGTGGCATTCCCATGCGTCATCACCGCCACCCTCACTGCATCACTGCGTTTCCTAGTCATCACCACCATTCTACGTCATTACCGCCACGGCGGTAATCCACTTGCGCTCCCGAATGCATTGCAGCTCCCCACTTAATAGTAACCGCTCCAGCTTGCTGGATTGTGGGAACTTATACGTGTAGTAGAACTATCAAACTCTCCACTAGCCTAACCTCTAACCTCATGTTCACGTCTTTGTCTACCTTTATCCCATGCAGACAGTACTCGAAATCCTGAATAAGACCACAGAATATTTCAAAAAATGCGGCGTTCCCGATCCTCGCCTTGATGCCCAATACATTCTCGCACATGGGCTCGGCATGACCCGCATGGATCTCTACCTCAAGTTCGATCGCCCCGTTACCGACGAGGAACTCGCTAAAATGCGACCCATGGTGCAACGCCGTGGCAAGCGCGAACCCTTGCAGCATATCGTTGGTAGCACTTCATTTTGCGGTCACGAAATCAAATGCGATGCGCGCGCACTAATCCCACGCCCAGAAACTGAAGTCTTGGTAGAGCAAGCTTTGCTGTTGATCAAAGACATTCCCACTCCACATGTAATTGATGTGGGCACAGGCACAGGTGCCATCGCAATAGCTATTGCCCTTGCTCGCCCCGAAGCTGTTGTCTTCGCATGTGACATCTCCGATGAGGCTCTTGCTCTCACCAAAGAAAACATTGCGCATCATCATCTCGAAGATCGCATTATGCTTTGTAAGTCTAACCTATTAGACACGCTCTGCAAGTCCAACCAATTAGAAGGAATTGGAATGGAAGCGCAGTTCGATTTGATTGCATCTAACCTTCCATACATTCCTACGCAAACGTTGCCCTCATTACAAGCAGAAGTGCTCAAATTTGACCCAACATTGGCTCTTGATGGTGGTGCAGATGGCTTGCTTCTTATAAATAAGCTCCTCAATACGGCACTTTCTCACCTGAAAGAAGGCGGAAAAATTCTTTTGGAGGTGGGTGAAGGCCAATCCGAGAGCCTCCAAAGCAAACTATTGCCCTCTACCGGCTTAGAATTCGTGAAAACGTATGCCGATTTGGCTGGGGTGAAAAGATTTCCGCTGTTTCGCAAGAAGATTTCCGTGGAAACAATGTGAAGTAAGTCATTGATACGTATGGAAATCCTGTGGGCTTTTTAAAAAGTTTGCGAAATAACGAGCAAAAATGAGGGCAAGTTGTTGATAGTCTGTTGTTAATAGGCGTTTTTAGCTAGATTCGACCTACAAGCCTAAATAATCTCAAAAATTTATTCGTTTTACTCCCTTTGATCCGGGAATGAGGAGTGCTATAATTGACCCCGCTTGAGTGAGACAGAAACAGACGAAACGAAACACTAAAGCAAAGCAACTGAAACCCCTCGCGGTTTCAAGCTGATTGAAGGATTCGGAGATATGCTTGAGTGAGGGTCTAAGTGCCTTAGGGCACAAAGTCAATTATAAAAGTGAAGCGAAGGATTGAATCTTTGTTAGAAAAATACAATGAAGAGTTTGATCCT
>Ga0302287_10000710_pt1 | contig 15196 bp, 11 predicted proteins | sample III_Fen_E2_4_FD_200452 | JGI IMG/M metagenome (GOLD analysis project Ga0302287, IMG submission 200452) | Peat permafrost microbial communities from Stordalen Mire near Abisko, Sweden - III_Fen_E2_4 | ecosystem: Environmental > Terrestrial > Soil > Wetlands > Permafrost | place: Sweden: Abisko...
CGGCGCTGAACAGGCTTGTCGCCTTGCAAGATGCCTTGTAGCAGTCGCGCCTGTGCATTTTCGCTGGGGGTTGAAATCATCGCCGGAGGTTTCACCAAACTCAGGCCACGGCCTTGCGGATTTGCTCCAGCACATCCTTGGCGCTGGCCGGAATCGGGGTGCCGGGGCCGTAAATGCCCTTGACACCGGCTTCGTACAGCATTTCGTAGTCTTGGCGCGGAATCACGCCGCCGACAAACACGATGATGTCGTCCGCGCCCTGCTTCTTCAGCTCGGCAATGATGGCGGGCACCAGCGTTTTGTGACCGGCAGCCAGCGTCGAAACGCCCACGGCATGCACGTCGTTTTCAATCGCCTGGCGGGCGCACTCTTCAGGCGTTTGGAACAGCGGGCCCATGTCCACGTCAAAGCCCAGATCGGCAAACGCGGTGGCGACCACCTTCGCGCCCCGGTCGTGGCCGTCTTGGCCCAGCTTGGAAATCATCACGCGGGGGCGACGGCCTTGCGCGTCGGCAAAGGCGCTGATTTCAGACTTGAGCGTTTCCCAGCCTTCGGCGGAGTCGTAAGCGGCGGCATAAACGCCGGAAACCTTTTGCGTGTCGGCGCGGTGGCGACCGAACACTTTTTCCAGCGCGTCGCTGATTTCGCCGACGGTGGCGCGCAGGCGCACGGCCTTGATGCTCAGGTCCAGCAGGTTGCCGCTGTTGGCTTCGGCGGCGGCGGTCAGCGCGTCCAGCGCGGCCTGCACGGCAGTCGTGTCGCGGCTGGCGCGGATGGATTTCAAGCGCTCGATTTGGCTGTCACGCACGGCGACGTTGTCGATGGACAGGCTGTCAATCGCGTCTTCGGTTTTCAGCTTGTATTTGTTCACGCCGACGATCACGTCCTTGCCGGAGTCGATGCGCGCCTGCTTTTCAGCGGCGGCGGCTTCGATTTTCAGCTTGGCCCAGCCGCTATCGACGGCCTTGGTCATGCCGCCCATCGCTTCGACTTCTTCGATGATTTTCCAGGCGGCGTCGGCCATGTCCTGCGTCAGCTTTTCCATCATGTAGCTGCCGGCCCAAGGGTCGATCACGCTGGTGATGTGGGTTTCTTCCTGAATGATGAGCTGGGTGTTGCGGGCAATGCGCGAGCTGAACTCGGTGGGCAGCGCAATCGCTTCGTCCAGCGCGTTGGTGTGCAGGCTTTGCGTGCCGCCAAACACCGCCGCCATCGCTTCGATGGTGGTGCGCACCACGTTGTTGTACGGGTCTTGCTCGGTGAGCGACCAGCCGGAAGTCTGGCAGTGGGTGCGCAGCATCAGGCTCTTGGGGTTCTTGGGGTTGAACTCCTTCATGATGCGGCACCACAGCAGACGCGCCGCGCGCATCTTGGCCACTTCCAGATAGAAGTTCATGCCAATCGCCCAGAAGAAGCTCAGGCGACCCGCAAAACCGTCCACGTCCAGCCCCTTGGCCAGCGCGGTTTTCACGTATTCCTTGCCGTCGGCCAGCGTGAAGGCCAGTTCCAGCGCCTGATTCGCGCCCGCTTCCTGCATGTGGTAGCCGGAAATCGAGATCGAATTGAACTTGGGCATGTTCTGCGCCGTGTACTCGATGATGTCGCCGATGATGCGGATGCTCGGCTCTGGCGGGAAGATGTAGGTGTTGCGCACCATGAACTCTTTCAGAATGTCGTTCTGAATGGTTCCCGAGAGTTTTTCTTGGCTCACGCCCTGCTCTTCAGCGGCGACGACGTAACCAGCCAGCACCGGCAACACCGCGCCGTTCATGGTCATGGACACCGAAACCTTGTCCAGCGGAATCTCGTTGAAGAGAATCTTCATGTCTTCCACGGAGTCAATCGCCACACCGGCCTTGCCCACGTCGCCGGTGACGCGTGGATGGTCGGAGTCGTAGCCACGGTGCGTGGCCAGATCGAACGCCACCGACACGCCCTGACCGCCAGCGGCCAGCGCCTTGCGGTAAAACGCGTTGGATTCTTCGGCGGTCGAAAAACCGGCGTATTGGCGAATCGTCCACGGGCGCACGGCGTACATCGTCGCTTGCGGGCCGCGAATGAAGGGCTCAAAACCGGGCAGTGTGTTGGTGTAAGGCAGATCCTTGATATCTTCAGCCGTGTACAGCGGCTTGACGCTGATGCCGTCGGGTGTCTGCCAGTTCAGGGCATCGACGTTGCCGCCGGGGGCGGATTTGGCGGCCGACTTGGCCCAGGCTTCAAGGGTGGCGGCGTTGAACGAAACGGGCGTTGAACTCATGATGGTCAGCAGTCTTTGTTGAGCTTGGCAAAAAGTGGCAGCCTTGACCAGGATAAACCCAAGCAAAGCCATCTTATAAACCTTGGAATTTTACATTATTTATAATTATTGATTCAAAAAATCCACCGGTACTTGCCTTTAGACTATCCGCCTATGGCTGAAACTTCTTTGTCTCCCCGGGCGCTTTATGAAAAAGTCGCTGAACTTTTGCGCCAGCGCATTTTTGACCGCGAACTCCCGCCGGGAAGCTGGATTGATGAGCTCAAACTGGCTGAAGAATACGGCATCAGCCGCACGCCTTTGCGCGAGGCGCTCAAGGTGCTGGCGACCGAAGGGCTGGTCACGATGAAGGTGCGGCGCGGCGCCTATGTCACCGAAGTGTCAGACACCGATCTGGCCGATGTTTACCACTTGCTGGCGCTGCTTGAAAGCGATGCCGCCGAAGTGGTTGCCACCAAAGCCACCGAATTCCAGCTCAAAGAGCTGCAAAGCCTGCACCAGGAACTGGAAAAATCCGTCAACAACCGGGAACGATTTTTTGAAATCAACGAGGCGTTTCACATGCGGCTGCTGGAAATTTCCAACAACCGCTGGCGCGACCAGATGGTGGTCGACCTACGCAAGGTGATGAAGCTCAACCGCCACAACTCGCTGCTCAAAAGCGGGCGGCTCGAAGAATCGCTGGCCGAGCACCGTGCCATCATGGCCGCCCTGATGGCACGTGACGCCGCAACCACGGCCCAGCGCATGCGCGAGCATTTCCAGAACGGCCTAGAGGCCGCAGCCTGACGCTCACGCAGGCGCCAGCGTCCAGCTCTTGGTGACTTTTCCATGCTGGTCCACGCTCTCCAGCCGGACTTCAAAGCCCCACAGCCGCCCGACATGTTTGAGGACTTCCCCAGCCTCGTCATTGAGCGGGCGCTTGTTGTGCTGGGTGTGGCGCAGCGTCAGCGAACGGTCGCCGCGCACATCGGCATTCCAGACCTGAATATTCGGATCGCGGCAGCTTAAATCGTACTGGCGCGCCAGTGCCTCGCGCACCTGCCGGTAGCCGCTGTCGTCGTGAATGGCCGATACCTGCATCGTCAACTCAGCCGCATCGTCGAGGACGCTAAACAGCCGGAACTCGCGGATCAGGCGCGGCGACAGGTACTGGCCGATAAAACTCTCGTCGCGGAAATTGCGCATCGCGTGGTCTAGCGCCTGGCGCCAGTCGGTTCCGGCAATATCCGGGAACCAGTGCCGGTCCTCGTCAGTCGGGTGCTCGCAGATGCGCCGGATGTCGGTGAACATCGCAAAGCCCAGCGCGTAAGGGTTGATGCCTTGGTGCGCCGGATGGTTCAAGGGCGGCTGAAACAGCACGTTGGTGTGCGAGCGCAGGCTCTCGATCATGAAGCCGTCGCTGAGCAGCCCGTCGTCGTACATCGCGTTCAGCAGCGTGTAATGCCAGAATGTGGCCCAGCCTTCGTTCATCACCTGGGTCTGGCGCTGCGGGTAGAAATACTGGGCGACCTTGCGCACGATGCGCACGATCTCGCGCTGCCAAGGCTCCAGCAGCGGCGCGTTTTTTTCGATGAAATACAGCAGGTTTTCCTGCGGATCAGTTGGAAAGCGGTGGCTGGATTTTTCCACCAGCTTGTCAGCCGCTTTGGGCAGCGTGCGCCACAGGTCGTTGACCTGCTGCTGCAGATAGATTTCGCGCTCCTGGCGGCGCATTTCCTCCTCGGCCAGCGAGAGTTTTTGCGAACGCTGATAGCGGTCCACGCCCTGATTCATCAGCGCGTGGCAGCTGTCGAGCAACTGCTCGACGGCGTCCAGGCCGTGGCGCTCCTCGCACCCGGCGATATAGGCCTTGGCATACACCAGGTAGTCGATGATGGAAGACGCATCCGTCCACATGCGAAACAGGTAATTGCCCTTGAAAAAGGAGTTGTGGCCGTAGCAGGCATGCGCCATTACCAGCGCCTGCATCGGCAACGTGTTTTCCTCCATCAGGTAGGCGATGCACGGGTTGGAATTGATGACGATTTCATAGGCCAGCCCCATCTGGCCGCGCCGGTAGCTTTTCTCGCTGGCGATGTGCTGTTTGCCGAAAGACCAGTGGCGGTAGTTCACCGGCATGCCGACGGAGGCATAGGCGTCAATCATCTGGTCGGCGGTGATGATTTCGAGCTGCACCGGGTAGGTGTCGAGCCCGAAGCGTTTAGCCATGCGCTCGATTTCGCCGTGGTACAGCTCGATCAACTCGAAAGACCAATCGGACGGGCTGGGCAGCGCGGCGCGGCGCGGCGGGCTGGCTGGCGGCAGGCCCGGCTCGCCGCCACCGGCCTCTGCGGGCGTCAAAAGCGGGCTCATGCGCTGGCTCCTTTCTTGAACAGTTCGCGAAACACCGGGTAAATCCCCGAAACGTCGCTGACTTTCTGCATCGCAAAGTGGGGATGGCTTTGGCGCAACGCGGCGTATTCCTCCCAGAGGTTCTGGCTTTCCTCGGCCACCTGCAGATAGGCAAAGTAGCGCGACACCGGCAGCAGCTTTTCCACCAGCAGCGCGCAGCATTTGGACGAATCCTGCATCCAGTTGTCGCCGTCCGAGGCCTGGGCGCCGTAGATGTTCCATTCGCCCGGGTCGTAGCGCGCCTGGATGATCTGGTGCATCAGCGTGAGCGCGCTGGAAACCACCGTGCCACCACTCTCGGCCGAGTGGAAAAATTCGTCCTCGGTCACTTCGGCGGCCTGGGTGTGGTGGCGAATAAACACCACGTCAGTCTTGTCATAGTGCCGCGTCAAAAACAAGTGCAGCAGGATAAAAAAGCGTTTGGCCATCTCCTTGCGCGCCTCGGTCATGGAGCCCGACACATCCATCAGGCAAAACATCACCGCCTTGGACACCGGCAGCGGCACTTTGATCCGGTTGCGGTAGCGCAGATCAAACGGGTCGAGAAACGGGATTTTCCCGAGCCGCAGCCGCAGCACTTCGATCTGCGCCTGCAGCCCAAGCAGATCGCTGCGCGGCACGGCCACATCCTGCGCCATCAAGGCCAGCTGCCGCTCCAGATCACGCAACTGGCGCCCCGCGTCGCCGCCCATCGCAATGCGCCGGCTCAGCGCCTTGCGCATCGAGCGCACCACATGCAGGTTGCTCGGCGTGCCTTCCGAAACAAATCCGGCGCGCTGGGTTTTCCACTCCGGCGCATCGGGCAACAACTGGGTGCGCAGCAGGTGCGGCAGCGCCAGATCGTCAAAAAAATACTGCATGAACTCTTCGCGGGTGATGCGAAATTCAAAATCGTCCTGGCTCACGCCGTCCGCGCTGGCGCCGCTGCCAGAACCGCCGCCCGCCCCGCCGCCCTCCGGGCGCGCAATCACGTCGCCGCGCACGTACTCGCGGTTGCCGGGATAGACGCGCTCCTGGCGCCCGCCAGCGCCGTGGCCAAACACCGGCTCGGAGACATCGCCGCGCGGCAGCGTGATGTCCTGGCCCTGCTCAATGTCATGGATGTTGCGCCCGGACACGGCTCGGCGCACCGCCTCCCGGATCTGCTTGCGGTAGCGTTGCAAAAAGCGCTCGCGGTTGCCGATGGACTTGTTCTTGCCCGACAGGCGCCGGTCAATGACTTGCTGGAGCATGCGGCTCTCCTGGTGAGGAATAAGAATTTCAGGTGCTCTTGCGCACCCTGAGATACCACTCGCACAACAGGCGCACCTGCCGGGCGCTGTAGCCCTTGTCCATCATGCGGTTGAGGAAGTTTTCATGCTTTTGCTTTTCCTCGACGCTGGCCTTGGCATTAAAGGAAATCACCGGCAGCAGGTCTTCGGTGTTGGAGAACATCTTCTTTTCGATCACGGCGCGCAGCTTTTCGTAGCTGGTCCAGTTCGGGTTTTTACCCGCGTTGCTGGCGCGCCGGCGCAGCACGAAGTTGACGATCTCGTTGCGAAAATCCTTCGGATTGCTGATGCCCGCCGGTTTTTCGATTTTTTCCAGCTCCGCATTGAGCGCGGCGCGGTCAAAAATCTCGCCAGTGTCGGTGTCGCGGTATTCCTGATCCTGAATCCAGAAATCGGCGTAAGTCACGTAGCGGTCAAAAATGTTCTGCCCGTATTCCGAGTACGACTCCAGATAAGCGGTCTGGATTTCCTTGCCGATGAACTCGGCGTAGCGCACCGCCAGTTTTTCTTTGATAAAGGCCAGGTAACGCTGCTCGGTTTCAGGCGGAAACTGCTCACGCTCAATCTGCTGCTCCAGCACGTACATCAGATGCACCGGATTGGCCGCGATTTCGGACGAATCAAAATTAAACACCTTGGACAAAATCTTGAACGCAAAGCGGGTGGAAATGCCGTTCATGCCCTCATCGACGCCCGCGTAGTCGCGGTACTCTTGATAGCTCTTGGCTTTGGGGTCGGTGTCTTTGAGGTTTTCGCCGTCATAGACCTGCAGCTTGCTGAAAATGCTGGAGTTTTCCGGCTCTTTCAGCCGCGTCAGCACCGAAAACTGCGCCATCATTTTCAGCGTGCCCGGCGCGCAGACGGCGCCCGACAGGGACGAATTGCGGATCAGCTTTTCGTAAATCTTGATTTCTTCTGACGCGCGCAGGCAGTACGGCACCTTGACGATGTAAATCCGGTCCAGAAAAGCTTCGTTATTTTTATTGTTCCGAAACGCTTTCCATTCGCTCTCGTTGGAGTGCGCCATCACGATGCCGTCAAACGGAATCGCGCCAAAGCCTTCCGTGCCCTTGAAATTGCTTTCCTGCGTGGCGGTCAGCAGCGGGTGCAGCACCTTGATCGGCGCTTTGAACATTTCCACGAATTCGAGCAGCCCCTGATTGGCCAAGCACAGGCCGCCCGAATAGCTGTAGGCGTCCGGGTCGTCCTGGGCGAACAGTTCGAGCTTGCGGATGTCGATTTTGCCGACCAGCGTCGAGATGTCCTGGTTGTTCTCGTCGCCCGGCTCGGTCTTGGCGATACCGCACTGCTTGAGAATGGACGGGAAGCGCTTGACGACGCGGAACTTGCGGATGTCGCCGCCAAACTCCTGCAGCCGCTTGACGGCCCAGGGCGACATGATGCGCTGCAGGTAGCGCGGCGCGATGCCGTATTGCTTTTCCAGCAGCGGCGTGTCTTCGGCGTTGTTAAACAGACCCAGCGGCGACTCGTTGACCGGCGAGTCTTTCAGCGCATAAAACGGCACTTGCTCCATCAGGCTCTTGAGCCGCTCGGCCATCGAGGATTTGCCGCCGCCGACGGGGCCGAGCAGGTAAAGAATCTGCTTCTTTTCCTCCAGCCCCTGCGCGGCGTGGCGAAAGTAAGAAACCACCTGCTCAATCGGCTCCTCCAGCCCGTAAAAGTCGCGGAACGCCGGGTAGAGTTTGATAACCTTGTTGCCAAAAATGCGCGACAGGCGCTGGTCTTGGTGGGTGTCGAACACCTCGGGCTCGCCGATGGCGGCGAGCATGCGCTCGGCGGCGGTGGCGTAGGCCAGCGGGCTCTTTTTGCAAAGTTCGAGATAGTCCTCCAAGGACATTTCCTCTTCCCGCGTTTGCTCGTAACGCGCCAAAAAGTTGCGGACCACATCCATAAAATCTCCTTTACGGGCTGCGCTTGCCCAAGACCTCCAGGCCAGAGAAGAGTCAGCCTTTTATCCCCTTCCCTGTCGCGAATGTACACCCCGGATGAGGTGGCGAACAGGCCTTCAGGCGGTCAAACCGGCCCGCGTCAACTTTGGAAACAAAGCTTACGTGGCGCAGCATGGTTAGGGGTAACCGCCCAAGAAATCAAGGGCTCAAGCGGCGGGCGGTGTGCCCTCGTGCGCCAGCCGCATCACCTCGTGCGGCGCCAAATTTTTGAGCTTATGGTCGCTCCAGACTTGCCGCCAGCGGCGCGAACCGGCCACGCCGTGGCGCAGGCCCAGCATGTGGCGCGCAATGGCGCTGAAGGCGGTGCCGTGCGCAGCGGCTTCGCGCACCATGTAATCACACATCTGCGCTTCGACTTGTTCGCGGGTGAGCGTGCCGCCCTCGGCACCGAAAAAATCTGCGTCCCACGACGCCAGCCACCACGGGTTGTGATACGCCTCGCGGCCAATCATCACGCCGTCGAGTTCGCGCAGCTGCTCGGCGACCTGCGCGTCGGTGGTGATGCCACCGTTGACGCAAATCGTCAGGTGCGGAAACTCGCGTTTCAAACGATGCACCAGCTCGTAGCGCAGCGGTGGCACTTCGCGGTTTTCTTTGGGCGACAGGCCTTTGAGCCAGGCGTTCCTAGCGTGGACGATGAAGGTGTTGCAGCCCGACTCGCTCACGGCGCCGATAAAGTCGCGCACAAATTCGTAGCGCTCTTCCTTGTCGATGCCGATGCGGTGCTTGACCGTGATCGGCACGCTGGCCACATCGACCATCGCCTTGACGCAATCGGCCACCAGTTGCGGCTCGTTCATCAAACACGCGCCGAATGCGCCGCGCTGCACGCGCTCGCTGGGGCAGCCGCAGTTGAGGTTGATTTCTTGGTAGCCCCACTGCTCACCGAGCCGGGCGCAGTGCGCCAGATCAGCCGGTTCGCTGCCGCCGAGCTGCAGGGCCAGCGGCTGCTCTTCGGCGTTGAAACGCAGATGCCGCGCCACGTCGCCGTGAATCAGCGCGCCGGTCGTCACCATTTCGGTGTAAAGCAGCGCGTGGCGCGAGAGCAGCCGGTGGAAATAGCGGCAATGGCGGTCTGTCCATTCCATCATGGGGGCCACGGAAAGGCGCCAGGGGCTGGGGGTTGATGACAGCGGCAGGCTGGCGCCAGAAGGGTCAAAAGAGGAAGCGGCAGGGGCGGGAGCAAAAACGGGCATGGGGCTATTTTCCCAGAAAGCGGTCGCGCCCCAAGGGCTTGGCCCGGAGCGCCTTTCAGCTAACGAGATCAGCTGTTTTTCGTACTCGCCGGGCAGGTAACATCAACACTGTCCCGCGCCCGCACCTAACACCCGCCCAGGGCTGCAACCCCAAAAAACATTCGCATCATGACCCCTTCCCGCTCCACGGCCCAGACTGGCCATGCCTTGATTGCCTCGCGCCTAGTCCGGCTGGGTTTGACAACCCCGCTGGCTTTGCTGGTGGCCTGCTCCAGCGTGCCCCTGCCCACTTGGACGCCGACGTTTTCTCAGCCTGCAGCAGGCGCGGCGCCCGCGCGTCCTTCGACTGTCTCTCCCGTCACGGTGCAGGTTTCCCCGGTAACACCGCCACCGGCCAGCGGCCAGAGCGCGCAGACCCAAGCGACCGCCGCCCCGTACAGCGCAGCGGTCGCCGCCCGGTTTGCGGCCCCCTCGGTGACTTACAGCACGCCGGGGCTGCAGGCAGGGCGCACCCGCTTTACCACGCAAGACGAAATCTCCCAATGGCTGCATGCGCAGGTCGGTTCGCTGTCGCATTCAGTCGGGGTGAACGCGGCCATCGTCTCCATCGGGCAATCCCAGCAGGGACAAAACCTTGAAGCACTGGTGCTGACCCGCGTCGCGGGCACCGACCCGGCAACGCTGCGGGCCAGCGGACGCCCGACGGTGCTGCTGATCGGCCAGCAAAACGGCGACGAGCCCGCCAGCAGCGAAGCCCTGCTGGTCATGGCCCGTGAACTGGCCCAGGGTCTGCTTCAGCCGCTGCTCGAACAGATCAATGTGGTGATCATTCCCCGCGCCAATCCCGACGGCGCCGCCCGTCAGCAACGCGCCACCGCAGGCGGGCTGGACCTGAGCCGGGATCACCTGCTGCTCCACACCCCCGAGGCCCAGGCGCTGGCCAGCCTGACCCGCGACTACCAGCCCACGGTGGTGCTCGATGCCCAGGAATACGCCGTGCAAAACCGCTACCGAGACAAGTTCGGCGCGCTACAAAAATCCGATGTCCAATTTCACTACGCGACCAGCGCCAATCTGCCCGAGTTCCTGACCAAGGCGGCCCAAGAGTGGTACCGCAGCCCGCTGCTGGCCGCCCTCAAGGGCCAGGGCTTGAGCAGCGAGTGGTCTTACAGCACGTCGGCAGACCCGGCGGACAAAAGAGTTGCCATGAACGCCATCGCGCTAGACCTCAGCCCCAATACGGATGGTTTGAAAAATATCGTCAGCCTGCAAATTGAAAGCCGGGGCGCGGGTCTGGGGCGCCTTGACATCCAGCGCCGCGTCCATGCGCAGGTCACCGCGATGACCAACGTGCTGGGCAGCACCGCCCAGCGCGCCAAAGAGCTGGGCCAGCTGCGCCCCTACATTGACAAGGAAGTCAGCGCCCAGGCCTGCAAGGGCCAAGCAGTTATCGAGGCGGCGCCCACGCCCGCGCAATACGATCTGGTGATGCTCGACCCGGTCAGCGGCGCCGACAAAACCCTCACCGTGGACTGGGACTCGACGCTGGCGCTGCGCCCCCTCAAAAAGCGGGTTCGCCCCTGCGGTTACTGGCTCTCGGCCTCGTCGAAAACGGCGGCAGAGCGGCTTAGCCTGCAAGGTCTGCAGGTGCAACGAGTGCTGGAGCAAACCTCGCTGCTGGGTGACACCTACCACGAGACAGCCCAAACGGGGATCAGCGCCACCCCCCTGACCGCTGGCGTGACGCTGATGCGCGGCGTGATTGATGCACCGGCGGGCAGTTACTACATTCCTCTCAACCAGCCGCTGGCCAATCTGGCGATAGCCGCGCTGGAGCCAGACACCCTGATCAGCTACTTTTCAAACCAGCTGATTGACGACCTGAGCAGCATCGCGCGCGTCATGTCGCCGCCTTCGCTGCAAACCGAAGTGCTGCCTTGATCTGAAAGAATCAGAGCATCTCGGGCGACTGCACGGCGACAACAATCGTTTGCCGCTGGCCGTCGCGCTCACGGCTGCGCAGCCACCACAGAGCGCCTTTTTTCAAAGCGAAGTCGCTGCTCGGTAAACCCAGCAATTGAGCCACCGCCTGCCCCAGCGTCGGCTGATGGCCAATCACCAGCACGGACGACTTGCCCTGCGGCCACTGGGCCAGCTCCAGCAGTTGCGCCGCCGTGGCGCCGGGCGCCAGCTCGTTGCAAATCCTGAAGCGGCGCTCCAGCGCCTGCGCCGTCTGCTCGCAGCGCCGCGCCGGGCTGCTCAAAATACGGGCGCTGCCGGGCAGTTGCCGGTCCAGCCACTGCGCCATGCGGGCGGCTTGGCGCTCGCCCCGGGAGGTCAGCGCCCGCTCCAGATCCGTGCGCGTCCGGGGATCGCCTGCGGGCCACTCCTGAGCTTCGGCATGACGCCACAAAATCAGATCCATAGGGCTACCTTTTACTTTTTGGAGGAAGCAGAATAGCGCACCATCAGCGCAGCCTGAGCGCCGTGGCGCTGTTGCGGATCCGCCGGATTGACCCGGACATAGCGCCCGTCCGGCTGCAAATCCCAAGCGTCACAGCCGTCGTGCAGATAGGCCACCAGACACTCATCGACGATACGCTGGCGAATCACCGGGTCCGTCACCAGCCAAGCCAGTTCGACGCGGCGCAGCATGTTGCGGTTCATCCAGTCGGCGCTGGACAAATAGAGGCTTTCCTCGTCGCCGCAGCGGAAATAAAACACCCTGGAATGCTCCAGAAAGCGGCCAATCACCGAGCGCACCCGGATGTTGTCCGTGACGCCCGGCACTTGGGCGGGCAACATGCAGGCACCGCGCACGATCAGGTCAATCTTCACGCCGCACTGCCCGGCCTTGACCAGCGCCCGCATCAAATCTTCATCGGTCAGCGCATTGGTCTTGACGACGATGCGTGTGTCCTGGCCCTGCAGCGCGGCTTGGCCGAGCGCCTCGATTTTTTCCAGCAGCTTGCGGTGCAACTGAAACGGTGCCAGCAGCAGGCGATTGAGTTTGGGCACCCGGCTGTGGCTGGCCAGATGAACAAACACGTTGTCCACATCGGCCGTCAGCAGCGGATCGGCCGTCAGGTAGCTGATGTCGGTGTAGAGCCGGGCCGTGCCGGGGTTGTAGTTGCCCGTGGACAGGTGGGCGTAGCGCACCAGGTTGCGGCCTTCGCGCCGGGTCACCAGCAGCATCTTGGCGTGGGTTTTCAGCCCCATCACGCCATAAACCACCTGCGCGCCAATCGATTCGAGCATTTCGGCCCAGTTGATGTTGGCCTCTTCGTCAAAGCGCGCCTTCAGCTCGACCACGACGGTGACTTCCTTGCCGCGCCGCACCGCCTCGCGCAGCAGCAGCATCAGCTCGGAATCCGAGCCGGTGCGGTAAATGGTTTGGCGGATGGCCAGCACCTGCGGGTCGTTGACCGCTTCGCGCAGAAACGCCAGCACGCCGTCAAAACTCTCGAACGGCTGGTGAATCGACACATCGCCCTGCTTGAGCCGCTCAAAAAACGATTGCCCCTGCTGTAGCTGCTTCGGGTAACAGCCCTTGTAGCGCGGAAACAGCAAATCGGCGTCGTTGACCAGATCGACCAGCTGCGTCAGCCGCACCAGATTGACGGGGCCGGGCACCCGGTACAGCGCCAGCTCCGGCAGGTTGAACTGTTTGAGCAAAAAACTGGCCAGATACTCGGAGCAGCCCGCCGACACTTCCAGCCGAACGGCCTGGCCATAGTTGCGCTGCTCCAGCCCCAGGCGCAGCGCGGTGCGCAGGTTTTTGACATCATCCTCATCGACTTCGAGGTCGGAATGGCGGGTGACGCGGAACTGCGAAAACTCGCCCACCTTGCGGCCTGGAAACAAGTCCGCCAGATGCCCCCGGATCACGCTGGAGAGCGACAGGAACAGCCGGTCTTTTTTGCCCTCGCCGCTGGGCATGTGAATCAGGCGCGGCAGCACGCGCGGCACCTTGACGATGGCGATTTCATTCTCGCGCCCGAACGCATCACGCCCACTGAGCCGAACGATGAAATTGAGCGACTTGTTGGCCACCTGCGGAAACGGGTGCGACGGGTCCAGCCCCACAGGAATCAAGAGCGGGCGCACCGCCCTTTCAAAATAAGCCCTGACCCAGCGCCGCTGGGCCTCATCGCGCTCGCCATGCGAGACGATGCGTATGCCTTGCTGGGCAAAAGCGGGCAGCAACTCATCGTTGTACAGCGCGTACTGGCGCGTCACCATGTCATGAGCAACCGCCGACAGCGCCTGAAAGGAGGTGGCGGTGTACAGGCCTTTTTGTTCGTCGGCCTGGGCCGCCGTCAGATGGGGCGCGGCCCGAACCTCAAAAAACTCGTCCAGGTTCGACGAGACGATGCACAAAAACCGCAGCCGCTCCAGCAGCGGCACTTCAGCACGCAGCGCCCAGTCCAGCACCCGCTCATTGAAGGCCAGAATGCTGTGGTCGCGGTCGAGAAATTTGATAGGCACGGTGAAATCAGGCGCTACGGTATTCAAAGGAGACGTCAACAAAGTTTGTTCTTCTTCCATCAAAAAAATAGCCCCTCAGTATTGATTAATTCAATGACAAGGGTATGACAAGGAATGCCCTGACACACCGCCTGCAAGCATCCCGACAGGCAATGCTTACAGCGCCGAAGGCGCTTTCTGAGCCGGACTATTCAGGCGTGCTCGGGTCGTTATCGGCACCGCCAGCGGCCAATGCCTGCTCAGCCAGCTCTTCGTCGCTCAGGGAGGGTGCCTCTTCAAGCGCGGCCAGTTCTTCCAGCAACTCCTGGGTCGGCGCTTCGTGCTCCAGCAGCACCTCTTCGAGCTTTTGCCCGCTGGTTTCCGGGTGTACCGAGGAAGACACCAGCACGGTGGGTGGCACCGGAAATTTCTCGCCCAGTTCAAACTTCAGCGCTTCTGATTTTTCTTCCATCCAGTGAACGAAATCGCCCTCTTTGGGGGTGTCGGAATTGCTCATGATCGTCTCCTTGCCTGTTTGACGGCGCCGACGCGACTGGCCGGAGCCTGCTTGCATTATGGCGGCATGCGCAGCGCGCTGACAACGCCAGCAAAGCCCACACACCGTGTCCTGACCCGTGCAGTGGCGCCAGAAAAAAACGCTTTCAATCCTCGACCAGTTGGCGCACCCAGTCGGGCAGAGTTTTCGCTTTCTGGGCGGGGAAATCCACCCAGATAGTGGTGGCGCCGCCAGCGGCAAAAATCACCTCCGGCTCCTCTTCACGCGCCATCGTGGCCCAGGTTTCAAATGTGGTGCGGCCAGGGTCGCTGACATACATCTTGACCAGCACATTGCCGGGGTATTCGAGCTGTTTGTAGAAGTTGCAAAAGGCGTTGACGATCACCGGGCCTTCGCCCTTGGGGTCGGGCTTGCAGCCGATGGCGTACATCCAGTCCACGCGGATGCTTTCGAGGTAGCGAAAATAGCTGCCATTGTTCAGGTGGCCCATCGCATCCATATCGCCCCAGCGAATCGGAATGCGCATTTCATAGACCAGTTTCTTCTTTTCGGGAATTTCAATTTTCATGATTTGGCAAGCGTAAAAAAACCAAAGAATCGAGAGGTGCAAGCCACAATACGGACGCACATACACAAGGGGGATATACCCCGAAAAACAGCGCACCGGCCAAAATCGTCACTGTACTCACAGCATAAAATCATTGGCGAGACAGGCCATTTTTCAAAAACCATTATCAGCGAGCCCCTTTAATGACACCTCAAGAAATTCTGGCCCAGTTCGGCCCCCGCGAATCTATGGACTACGACGTGGTGATCGTCGGTGGCGGCCCCGGCGGCTTGGCCACGGCCATCCGTTTGAAGCAGCTCGCCGCTGAAAAAGGCGCCGAGCTGTCGGTCGTCGTACTGGAAAAAGGCTCGGAGCCGGGCGCGCACATTTTGTCCGGCGCGGTGATGGACCCACGCGCGTTGACCGAGCTGATTCCTGACTGGAAAGCGCTGGGCGCGCCGCTGAACCAGCCCGTCACCGCCGACGAAGTGCTGTTTCTGAGCGAAACCGGCGCGACCCGAACGCCCGATTTTCTGGTGCCCGAGTGCTTTCACAACGACGGCAATTACGTCATCAG
>Ga0302287_10000711_pt1 | contig 15194 bp, 12 predicted proteins | sample III_Fen_E2_4_FD_200452 | JGI IMG/M metagenome (GOLD analysis project Ga0302287, IMG submission 200452) | Peat permafrost microbial communities from Stordalen Mire near Abisko, Sweden - III_Fen_E2_4 | ecosystem: Environmental > Terrestrial > Soil > Wetlands > Permafrost | place: Sweden: Abisko...
CTAAAGCTTCTAAGCCTTTCCGCAGTTGGGCTGACCGCGCATTTACGCTTGCCATGAATCCCTCTGCACTAATGATTTTCAGCAGAGCAAGACCGGCCGCGCAAGAGATGGGGTTTCCACCAAAGGTCGTTCCATGATCACCAGGCTTTAGCGAGTCCGCGATGCGTTTGGAAAGCAAGACTAAGCCCAGAGGCAAACCGCCACCGAGCGCTTTCGCAAATGTGCTCATATCATTTTCAATCCCATATAGGATCGAACCTTCAAGTGATCCGCACCGACCAAGGCCCGATTGAATTTCATCCACAATCACTAAGCATCCGAACTCTTGCTTAAGCTCATTGATCGCTGTCACGAATTCCTTTGAGGGAGTAAGGATTCCACCCTCTGCAGCAATCGGCTCAAGCATAATCGCGCAGGTATTGTGATTCACAGCATTCTTCAGCGCATGAACATCATTCCACACCAAATGTTTGAACCCTTGTGGCATGGGGCCAAAACCTTGCTTCAAGCCCTCTTGGCCTGTGGCTGCGAGAGCCCCAAAGGTTCTGCCGTGAAAGCTGTTGACGAAGGTGATAATCTCAATCCGTTCTGGCTTACCTGTCCGTTCAAAATATTTACGTGCGAACTTGATCATCGCTTCGTTTGCTTCTGTGCCAGAATTGCAAAAGAATGCTTTTCCACCAAGGGCTCCAACGCCTGTGAGGCTAAGCATCGCTTGGGCAAGCTCAATCTGCGGGCTGTTGGGATACAGGTTTGAAAGGTGTAAAAACTTTTGCGACTGCTCTGCAATAGCATTTACCACTGCTGGGTGACAATGTCCAAGTGCGTTGACCGCAATACCCGATACGAAATCGAGATAGCGTTTGCCTTCACTCGTGGTGAGCCATGAGCCTTCACCTTTCACAAAGTTGATGTTTGCCTTGGCGTATGTGTGCGCAATCAGGTGCGCGTCTTGGTCGTGGAAGCTTGTATGCTTACTGTATGATTGTTCCATAATTAATCTCACCGGTGATCTGTTTCATAAAATGATTTGCGTCTTTCCAACCTACAATATGGATCGATCGCAAACCCCGGGAAATGGACTCAAGGCTAGCTCTAACCTTGGGAATCATTCCGCCGGTGATCACTCCGTCGATAATCAATTGTTCGACTTTGAGCTTGTCGAGATCTGGAAGTACGATTTTATTTCCATCGAGAACGCCAGGAACATCGCTGATCAAAATAAATTGATCGGCTTTGAGAGCTACTGCCAGCTCAGATGCGGCGGTATCGGCATTCACATTGAACGCGCAATCAACGCCAAATGAAATAGGGGAGACCACAGGAGTCCAGCCCATCGCGAGCAGGTCTTGCACAAGCGCGGTGTTCACTACCTTGATGTCACCCACTTGGCCAAGATCCGCTTCACCTTGCAATTTCACAGCTTCAAAAAGTTTTCCATCTACACCCGAAATACCGACCGCTTTTTTGCCTTGTTCAAGCAGCATGCGAACAAGCTTTTTATTGACGTGCCCAGAGAGGGTCATCTCCACCATTTTCATGATCGAAGGCGTCGTTACGCGCAATCCGTTGATGAAGTTGGGTTTCTCTTTTAGCAGAGCAAGATTTTCGTTGATGTCTTTTCCGCCACCATGCACAACGACGATTCTGTACTGATCTGCAGGAATCTGCGCGACAGCAGCGACAAACTCAGTAAGCTTTGTCTCATCGATTGCTAAAGAACCACCAATTTTTACTACGATCGTATTCATGTCCGCAAATTTAGTTAACTCAAATTTTGGATTTCTTTCGTGAGGGAAAAGTGTTATGTTTCCGCTTATGGAACCCGTCTTTGCAATTCAGATTACTGTCGTGGTTACATTCCTGTTCCTTGGCTACAATTTGTTCCAACTTTCCGCGGGTTACGCGTGGATGCAAGGGCAAATTGGCCAGTTCAAGGATCAAGTCAAAACTCATGGAGTCGCGTTGCCGTATCTACGGCGCCTTAACGCGGGAATAATCGCGTCGACAGGGGTTGCCTATTTCTCGATTCTATATGCAGCAGGCTTTGTTTGGTGGATCTTATGCATTATGGTCTGCAAGCTTTTTATCACGGGACTGCTTTCTGATTTTTTTCAGGCGCGCGTTGTTAAAGGCAAAGAATTTTTGCCCCTGCATTTTTGGATTGGAAAGGTCGATGTTCTTCTTAATATCGTTGGCACCGGCTTCTTGATTTTGCTGTGCTTTTTTTCTTGAATGAATAGGATTCCATGACGCGTTTCTCTTGGCTTCTTTTCATTTTCTTTGTCTCCTGTACATCTGCGGTTTTTGCACAAGGTGCAATTCCTTTTATCGCGGGAGCCCAGGTAGAAACAGGTGTTGGAAGCCTTCCCGATGCAAAAACAGGTACCGGAATTGTGCGGGTAACTCCGTTCCTTGGTGTATGGTTGCAAGGCTTGGGTTATGCAAAACTCGGAGGCTCTGTTTGGAAATCCTCGCTTAAAGATTCCTTAGGCGCAGAGCATGGTTACAATCAAAGAGATATCGGAGTTCAGCTTGGAGCATCCCTTGGTGGCCTTGGTCGCCCTTACGTAATCGCATCATACACATACGCAAAGCAATTGAGTGATTTAGGAGATGCCAGTTGGAAAGAGATGGGGCTAGGGCTCGGAACTCTTTTTCAAATAAGTCCACTGACAGCAATCGTGCTCGAAGGCGAATATCGCTGGGTCGATAACCATTACGATCCAGTTCACGATCTAACGATTCAAGGAACCCGTATTCAGCTGAATATGGGTTTCCTCGTGTACTTCTTTTAGTCTGCTGAGGTTTGCTCGTATGCTTCGAGCAAAATCTTAATTGCGTTTGGTGCAATATGCTCTAGCACCACGAAGGCCTCGAATAAGCGAGCTTCGCGCCACTGGAACGCATACTTTTGTTCCCACAACTCAAGAATCTTTTGTGCATCGCGTTCACCGCGTTCACCTTGGTACCAAATCTCGTTGTTGATTTCGCGAATGATATCAGCCATCTCGGAAGGTGGATGGATCGTGCCCTTAGAAAGGATTAGAATGCGAATCGCATCCAAATATTCCTCGGTTCCAGGGTTAGGTGTTTCGTCTTTAGCAACCTCAACAAGAATCTGAGCATGCCTGCGAATAAAGTCGATTAGGCGCGACTCTACTTGAGTGAGTTCACCGTTGCGCCACTTCTTTTCGACTTCGTCTTGCGGATAATAAATCGTCTGCGGAAAGTACTCGACCACAAATCCCTCGTTGAATCTAGTTTCCAAGAAATATAGAATGATGGTACGCGTTGAGGCTCACTGATCCTGATGAGACGCTCATTTTGGTAGGAATCCATGAATCAAAACCTAATTAGCACCTTTTTAAAATGTTTTACGACTAGCAATGTATTTGGATGTGTATTGTTTTCGTTAACGACCGTGTTCGCGTTGGATGTTGCTAATGTACAAGGCCGCGTGGATCATCAAGACCCCGTAAGCCAAGCTTGGGTGTCCGTTAAAGCGGAATCATTTAGAGAAAATGAGTTTGTGCGATTGCAGCGCTCGGCAGAGTTAACCCTGCAAGAGCCAGGCCTTGGTACCATTGACATGCGCGGGCCAGCGCACACTCGTATTAACCGTCTTCCCAGCGCGATTGTGGGTTTGTACGATCTTACCTTTACCGAAATGCAAGGCTTGTTCCGCATTGACTTTGCCAAGAACAAATCGAACACTCATTTTCAATGTGGGTCGATGGTTCTGAATTCCTTAAGAGGCAAAGGGCGCATCTTGTGTGCCCAAGACTCGGCTCTGCTATTGGTCTGGATGGATAGTGGGCAAGTGACCGCTCAGCGCGGTGCGGATTATGGAATCACGCTTGAGTCTGGGCGAATATGGCGATTGCGGTGGGTCGATGGCCGGCAGGAAGAGTCTTTCGTAGATAGCGCCTGGGCGCAAAGCTTTTTGCGTCAATGGATAGGGGTTCCCAAACAAGCAGAACAGGGAACACCACGAATCTTTTTGCAGTGGAGTGAACGCATTGCAGAGCCGATAGGAACCCATTGGCGCATGGGCGAATTTCTAGGAAAGCGCATCCGTTCTATCTCAGGTGTAACCTCGGAAACTTCTCAAAGGGACTCGCTTGAATGGCGATTGACCGCAAATATCGAACGATTTAATATCGCCATCGCAGAAGGCTTTTGGACTATTGACTTGAAGGTGGTATGCAACCTTGAAAATCGTTGGACCCCTTTTGAATCTCACGAATTAGTCTTTGAAAAAAAATGGAACATTAATGATCAAAGTCCCAACCGCTATCCTTTGCTAAAGCTACTCCCACTTGATTCTAGCAATACTCGCATACAAGCCAGTGTCTTTGGTTCAATCGCCAACGAGTTCCAACAATTTATCGAGATTCAAGTCATGGATCCCTTTAAACGCGCGGGGATTGAAGTCGGTGCAGAGAATCGCAAATCCTTGCGAGAGTAAGTTCAGTTGAGAGTTGCGGGAGTAGCAGAAAGTGGAAAAAGTTAAAACGGAAAGTTGAGTGCTGGTGTCTTGCGGACGAATTCTAGGGATATGAGACTTCGCAACTTTCCACCCTCATTTTGTAACTTCATGCCAAGTTTTTTGACTTCAAAAAAAAGCTGAAAATGAGTTCCAGCTGCAATGATTATCTAAGCAAAGTTCCCACAGTCACAATCCTGTTTTGGGTGATTAAGATTGCCGCGACAACCCTTGGTGAGACTGGTGGAGATGCTGTTTCCATGTCGATGGATTTAGGGTATCTAGTCAGCACAGGAATTTTTGCGACGCTCTTCGCAATCTTTGTGAGCGCCCAAATTTCCGCCAAGAAATTTTACCCATTCCTTTACTGGGCAACGATCATTGCGACAACCACCGTTGGAACAACCATGGCGGATTTTGCAGATCGCTCTTTGGGCATTGGCTATGCTGGTGGATCGAGCGTTTTGCTCGCCTTGTTGGCTGCGACGATTTTTATTTGGTATCGCACTCAAGGCTCTGTTTCGATCAGCACGGTTCGCACTCCAAAGGTCGAAGTTTTTTATTGGGTCACCATCATGTTCTCGCAAACTCTGGGAACCGCGCTTGGAGACTGGATGGCTGACTCCGCAGGCTTTGGTTATAGCGGAAGTGCGATTGTTTTCGGTTCGCTGCTTGCTGCTGTTGCCGCATTGTTTTTCTGGACAAAAATTTCCCGCACCATTCTTTTCTGGTTGGCTTTTATCCTCACTCGCCCACTTGGCGCGGTCCTCGGTGATTTTCTCGATAAGCCGCTAGACCATGGCGGACTTGCGCTCAGCCGCTATTCTGCAACGGCAGTCTTGTTTGCATTGATGATTGTTGGCGTTCTTTTCAGCAGAAAACAAGCTGCGCAAAAGTAGACGGAACCTAGGTATATTTGAGCAAAGCTTATTGCAAAAGGATTATCGATGTCTGAACTGAAACAAACGCCTCTCTGTGATTCACACAAAGCTCTTGGTGCTAAGATGGTTCCTTTCGCTGGTTGGCTTATGCCTGTGTCCTTTTCGGGAATTCAGCTTGAACATTTTGCAGTGCGCAAGGCTTGTGGCATCTTTGATGCTTCGCATATGGGCTTAGTGCGAATCTCGGGTGTTGGTGCGTTGGCTTTTGTGCAGAAAATTTCTGTGAACGATGCTTCGAAACTCGCCTTATGGCAATCTCAATATTCAGCTATGTGCTACCCAAACGGAACCGTGGTCGACGATATCTACGTTAGCCGCACGGGCGATTCTGAATACCATATTGCAATCAATGCTGGCTGCAAAGAAAAAGATGTTGAGTGGATGAATTCTCATGCCGATTCTTCTACACAGATCGAGTTACTTGCGACGGGAATCCTTGCCGTACAAGGCCCCACGGCCGTTGATGTGATTACTAAACAATTTGGTGCAGAGCTTGCCAAGCTTCCCAAAAATGGAGCAGCCTTCGTAACATACCAAGGCAAAAAAATGCTTGCGACTCGCACAGGCTACACAGGTGAAGACGGCTTCGAAGTATTTCCTCCCAATGAATTGCTGGTTGATTTATTGCAAACGTTGTTAACCGTAGGAACGCCATTTGGCCTTATTCCTTGCGGGCTAGGTTGTCGCGATACTTTACGCTTGGAAAGTGGTTTTTCTCTTTATGGTCACGAACTTAACGATCAAATCAACCTTGTCGAAGCGGGTCTCTCGTGGATCGTGGGTTGGGATAAGCCTAGCTTCTTGGGTCGCGAAGCCTTGCTCAAGATTAAGGTCGAAGGCCCTAAGCGCAAACTGGTAGGCTTGGTGGCCATTGATAAAGCCTTACCACGCGATGGAATGACTGTACTTGCTAGTGGAATCGAAGTGGGCAAAGTGACCAGCGGAGGCATTTCTCCCATGTTGAATCAAGGCGTAGCCCTCGCATACGTGGATGTTGCCCATGCAAAAATAGGTACGACACTTAGCGTACAAATTCGTGATCAAGTCAAGTCTTTCCAAGTGAGCGCACGTCGTTTTGTTGGAGGCAAATGAGGCAGCCTGCACGCAAACAATCGAGTCGAACTTCGGTAGGGAAGTCTGCCGCAGCTCGTTCAAAGGCGTCTAAGTCGAGTCCGCATTCCTTCGGATTAGTGGCAGATATTTTCGGATGGATTGCTGTTGTTTTTGTGTGCATCGCTGTTACTGCGCTTTTGTCTCGTGCTACTGGTGGAAATAAAGTCAACTGGCTTGGTCCATACATAGGTGATGCTTTTGCCAAGAACTTGAATTCTGGTCTCGGTAGTTTGCCAAGTATGTTGTTCATACTCGCACTTGGACTCACGGGCTTTAAGCTTCTTGTGCGCAATGCGTTGCCTGCGCTATGGCGTGTTGCTTTTGGGTTGTGGTCTGTATTTTTCTTTGTCGATATTTTGCTTTCACTTCGTATCGACGACTTCAAAAATATTTTACTTGAACAGCTTGAACATAATGGTGGATTGCTTGGTGTATTCTTGGTTCGACAACTGGTGGAACCAGTGTTTTCAACGGCTCGCCTTGGTCCAGTCCTCGTTTGTGTTGCTGGTTTATTGTTGACTTTCATTGTCGCTTTTGGCTTGCGGCCAAAGCATCTTGCGCCAGCTTGGGCTTGGTGTGTATCGCTCTTCTCCAAATTTTCTGAACGGAGCGCAAGTCAAACCAAAGTTACCGAACCTGTCGATGCTCCCATTATTACTCATTTACATCGTAATGAAGATACGTCTGACTTTCCTGTAATGCGACGCGGGCAAGTGCATGCTTATGCTGCAGAAAATGCTCCTTTAAGCGCTCCCTTAAATGCCCCAGAACCCCTGCAAGTACAAGCTCTGCCAGCTCAAGCTCCCGTGCCAGTTTCTAAACCGCAGTCTCCACTCCTTGATCCTAGCGAGCATAATGTTGCCATTCGCCAAATTGAAGCTCTGCTTGCCAATCATCGCAACATGGATCCCCGTGAGGTGCGCAGGCTTCGCGATGAGCTGGTTGACTTACGCCGCGTAAGCGAGGTGAATAATTGGGAAGATCGCAAAGCCGGAGAATTACGCATCGAAGGAATTGTTAAACCTTCAGAGACTCAAGCCCCCAAAACTCTCCCAACTCCTGTTGCGCCAAAGTCTGCAAAGCCTGCTCTCATCGAGGCAGATACCGTGGTGAACGAGCCCATCAAGCCAGATCCTAAGGTGGTGGAAGTTCCACATGCCGTTCAAGTTGCCGCGGTACAACATGTGGAAGCTGAGCCGCGCGTGCAGATGCCTCCTGTGTTTCAACCGCGTGAAGAAGAATTATTTCAAGGGCATTCTGGTGGTGAGTATGCTTTGCCGCGCGTGGGGGCGGTGTTGGGCGAAGTTCCTGTGCAGCCGGTGGACTATTCTCAAGATGAGTTAAAACAATTTGGCTCCATGCTTGAACAACAACTTGAAAATTTCCGCGTCAAAGGAAAAGTTGTACAGATCGCAACGGGGCCAGTGATTACAAGGTTTGAGATTGAGCCAGGCCCTGGTGTAAAGGTATCGCGCTTTGCAAGTTTGAGCGATGATTTGGCTTTAGCACTCAAGGCGCATTCGATTCGCGTATTGGCTCCCATTCCTGGAAAATCTGTGGTGGGAATTGAGATTCCCAATCGCAAGGCCCAGACTGTGTACTGCCGCGAAATCCTAGAGTCACCTCGCTTCACGCCCGATCCATATACCTTACAAATTGTACTCGGTAAAGACATCATGGGCAATGCGTTTGTGATGGATCTTGCTCGCGCACCGCACCTACTCATTGCTGGTCAAACGGGTTCGGGAAAGTCGGTGTGTATCAACACCCTGATGGCATCCCTTTTGTTCTCTAAGACTCCCGATGATTTGCGTATGATTCTAGTGGATCCCAAAGTGGTGGAGCTAAAGAGTTACGAAAATATTCCGCACTTATTACACCCCGTAGTCACCGATCCGGGTACGGCGGTGCAGGCTTTGCAATGGGCTTGTTATGAGATGGATCGTCGCTACGAATTGCTTGCAAAAGCTGGTGTGCGAAACATTGCAGGATTCAATCAGAAGCTTGTTAAAGGAGAGCTTGAAGATATAGACGCGATCGACTCCAAAGACAAGCAGCGCATGCCTTTCATTGTGATCATCGTAGATGAATTTGCTGACGTAATCATGCAGGCGAAAAAGGAATTTGAAGATCCTGTGATTCGCTTGGCGCAGAAGGCTCGCGCGGCGGGGATGCACATGGTTCTTGCCACACAACGTCCATCCACAAATGTGATCACGGGTATCATTAAGGCCAACTTGCCTACGCGTATCTCGTTCAAAGTCGCATCGCATATCGATGCTCGCACAGTTCTCGATCATGCTGGTGCCGAAAAATTACTTGGCCGTGGTGATATGCTATTCCGTTCTATCGACGACCCAGAGCCGATTCGCGTGCATGGCGCTTTCCTCACAGATAGCGATGCCGAGCGTGTCGCAAAGTCTTGTTCCGAACAAAAGGTGCATTACCCGCAGCTTTCAAGCTTCCTTGTACAAGGCCCAGATTCAGGTGGGGACTCTGATCCACTTGATGGTGGCGAAACCATGGATGAACTCTTTTGGGATGCAGCAGAACTTTGTGTGATGCAGGGTGGTGGCTCAACCTCGTTGTTGCAGCGGCGTTTCAGTATTGGCTATGCTCGTGCTGGTCGAATTATGGATGCGCTTTGTCGTGCGGGGGTTGTGGGGCAAGCGCGTAGTGATTCGAAGCCAAGAGAATGCCTCATGAGTGGCGAAGAGATCGCTAACCTGCGTAGAACGCGCGGTGTGTAGCCGTAAGCTTGCTTGATTTTGAATAAATAATGAGTTATATTCTATTTATGCGAGTATGATCATTGACGCATAGAGGTGAAAATGTCAACAAATCTTCCAATTGCTTTGGAGCTGGTTCCGAATTCTTATGAAGGGTTATCTTCTGATTCCCGCTTCGCTCACGATGCTTCTAAACAGGTCTGTGCGATCAATATTCCCGAGATGCGTTCCAAAAGCATTAAAGGATACCATGCTGCAGATCACCTACTGCGCCAAGGATTTGATGCCATTCCGCACTTTCGCACGATCGATCGTACCTACGAAGAATTGCAAGCGCTAATTGCTCCTTTGATTCCTCTAGGACTCAAATCAGTGTTGCTGATTTCAGGTGATCCAATCAAAGATCCAGCCTTCAAACCTTCTGATTTGACTCCGGTAAATGCAATCCCTAGGCTTAAGGCTGCTTTCCCTGGGCTCAAGGTTTATGTTGGATTTGACCCATATCGGCAAAGTTTTCGTGCAGAGCTTGAATACTGCAAAGCCAAGATTGCAGCAGGCGCCGATGGATTTTTTACCCAGCCATTTTTTAGTCCGTTTTTGTTAGAGGACTGGCTCGATCAATTAGTTGGAACAGAGGTTTGGGTTGGCTTAAGTCCTGTAACGACAGAGTCTTTTAAAGGTTATTGGGAAAAGACCAACAAGGTTGTGTTTCCTGCGAGCTTCAAAATCGATTTGCTTAGCAACTGTCAGAATGAGAGATGTTTGCTCGATGTCACAGCGCGTTATGGACAAAAGGCCTACTTGATGCCTGTAACTGTTTCAATTGAAGAGTACTTGCCTGCATTGCTTTCGCAGGCGTAGTATATATTTATTCTTATTCAAATGGGGTAAGGATGAAAGGACAATTGGGGTTGCCCTTGATCGCCGTAGGTGTTTTTTGCGGTGGTGCAGGGATATCAATCCATTATGGATATTGGATCACATATTTGCAGCTAGTGAGCGTTGCGATTACAGGTGCAATTTTTGGCGCGCTTGTCTATATGCAGTTCACAAAAAAAATAAGGAAACCGCTGACCGAGCGTCTTACGCGCCGTAATCTGCAAGAAGATTTACGCATGAGCGAAGAGCGACTCAAACTTGTGATTGAAGGTACCAACGATGGCATTTGGGACTGGGATATTGCAAGCGGAAAAGTCTTTTGGTCGGATCGAGCGCATCTCTTAGCGGGCAATGGTAGCAAGGGTTTTGGAGACTCATGGGTTGCTTTTAAATCCAAACTTGTTCCCGAAGATCGAGATAAATTTGAGGCTTCTTTGCGAGGGCATTTAGTTGGCGATGTTCCTTTTTCTGCAGAGGTTCGTCTTTCCATAGACAGCAAGCAAAAGCACTTGTTAATGCGTGGTAAGGTGAAACGCAACGAGCATGGTCAGCCTACTCGGATGGCTGGTTCTGTATCTGATGTGACATTGCGCAAATCAGCAGAGCAAGAGTTGATTTACAATGCATACCATGACTCTCAGACAGGTGTGGGAAATCGGCGCATGTTCACCGATCGCTTGGAACACCTCATTCAAAGAACGTCTAAACGTCATGATTTATTGTTTGCGATCTTGCTTGTTGACATCGATAAGTTCAAGGTGATTAACGATAGTTTTGGCCATACGATTGGTGATCGCGTGCTGCGTGAAATTTCGACGCGCATAGAGGATTGTTGCCGTGCGAGTCAGTTGAATGATCGAGTTGTAGCGAGAATTGGCGGAGATGTTTTTGGTATTGTAATCGGTGGTCTTCGTTCTCCAGATCAAATAAATGATCTCACTCATTCCATTGAAAACGACTTACAGGTTCCTGTCCGTGTGGATCACTTCGAGATTAGTTTGTCTGCAACGATTGGCGTTGTCTTCAATGGCGATCAAGTAGAAAGCTCCGAAGAGATGCTTGCGAATGCGGATACTGTGTTGCAAGAGGCTAAGAAGCTCCCTTACGAAGGGCGTTGCAGAGCGCGTACTTTTGATAGTCCAATGCGCAAGAAAGCCCAAGATATTTACCGCATGGAGCAAGAACTTCGCAAGGCTGTTGAGCACAAAAAGTTTTACCTCGTGTATCAACCGATCATTAATATTCGCACAAATTCTGTTCAAGGTTTTGAAGCATTAGTGCGTTGGCATAAAGATGAAGGAACAGAAGTTCAGCCCTCCGATTTTATTCCTATGGCTGAAGATACGGGGCTTATTCTTCCCATTGGCGAGTGGATTTTGGAAACAGCATGCATACAAGCGAAGGCTTGGGTTGATGCGGGGTTCACAGAAATTACCGTTGCCGTAAATTTTTCTGCTCGCCAGTTCTTGAATCAACAATTGGCAAAGTTGGTGGAAAATGTTTTGCAAACAACGGGGCTTGATCCGAAGAATTTGAAGATTGAAATAACTGAGTCAACCGCCATGCATGAAATGGAGCGCACCATCGAAACCTTGACGCACCTTACTCGCATGGGCTTGCAAATTTCAATCGATGATTTTGGAACTGGCTACTCGTCGCTAAGCTATTTGAAGCGATACCCGATTGATACCTTGAAAATCGATCGTTCATTTGTCAAAGATATTCCCGCTGATCTTGAGGATATGGCGATTACCAAGACCATAATTGCGATGGCAAATAATTTGCACTTGAAGATTATCGCAGAAGGTGTGGAAACTTTTGAGCAGCTTGATTTCTTACGCCAAGAAGGATGCGAGCAGATACAAGGTTTTTATTTTAGTCGGCCTCTTGCAAAAGATGCGGCAACGCAATTCCTGAGGGACTATGCAGCCTGAAATGAAGCAGACAATTTTCGAAAAGATTCGCAGCATATACGCAGTGCGCTCCGCAATGGCGTTACACGGTTGGGATCAAGAGTGCAAAATGCCTGTGGGCGGTGGAGCTGGGCGAGCCTATATCATGGCAGAACTTTCGGGAATTTTGCACAAGTCGATGACGGATCCAGACTGGATTGCAACCTTGCAAGATGCGAGTGTTGATCCAAAGACTGCGCCCGATATGCAAGCTTGCGTAAACGCAATGCTCAATGATTGTGTGCGCAAGGCCAAGCTTCCGCTGAGCTTAGATAAAGCCATTGTCAATGGGGCGTCGCTTTCGCAGCAAGCGTGGGTTGATGCGCGAAACGTTGGTGATGTGCACTTGTTTTTGCCTTTGTTTCGCAATTTAGTTCACCTAAAAAGACAAGAAGCTGAATGCCTTGCAGAGGCTGGTCAATCCAAATACGAAGCCTTGTTGCAGACTTATGAACCTGGCATGACCTTATGCCAGTTAGAACCAATGTTTGACACGCTTGAAACAGGGTTGATCTCGATATTGAATCAACTCCGAGAGCAAGGACGCTTGATTTCCTCGCCTCCATATGCGGCACCTTTTCCCAAATCGACTCAGTCAAAATTTTTGGGTGAGTTACTGCCTCGATTAGGCTTTGATCTTTCGCGCGGAAGGCTTGATGAGTCTGCGCATCCTTTTACAGAAGGCATGCATCGCAACGATGTACGAATCACGGTGCGATTCCGTGAAGATGATATCCTCGATTCGTATTTTTCATTGATGCACGAATGTGGCCACGCCCTTTATGAGCAAGGCTTCCCAGAGGATTGGAATTTTACTCCACTAGGCGAGGCTGTTTCTTTAGGAGTGCATGAATCTCAATCTCGCTTCTGGGAAAATTGTATTGGCCGTTCTCATGAATATTGGGAAGGTGAATTTCCATTATTGCAGCAATTTTTCCCCGATGCTCTTGCGAGTTTAAATCTTGATTCATTTATGAGTCGTGTGCAGGCCGTGCATCCATCTGCGATACGTGTGCAAGCCGATGAAGTGACTTACAATCTTCACATCCTTTTACGCTTCCGCTTAGAGCGAATGATTCTTGAAGGCTCTTTAAATATCGAAGATATTGAGTCGGCGTGGAATGGCGAAATGCAGCGCTATTTTGGTTTAACTCCTGCGCATTTGAATGAGGGATATCTTCAGGACGTGCATTGGGCTGCCGGACTCTTTGGATATTTCCCCACATACACGTTGGGAAATATTTGGTCTGCACAAATTCGCGAATCCATGTTGAATCAATTCCCGCGTTTCAATGGGATGGTGAGTGAAGGTCGTTTTGGCCCCATCCTTCAATGGTTGCGCGACCATATTCACACTCATGCGCGTCGCTTTACTTCACCGGAACTTATGCGCAAAGCAACTGGTTCAGACATCGATCCACAATGCTTCTTGCGCTATCTGCAAGAGCGCTATCTTAAGTGATAAAGCATAGTCTTATGCTATTTCGATAGTGAGGTCAGAAGTGAATCGATCTCATTCTGTGAGAGGATTTGCCCTGCTTTACTCGATGAACTTGAATCTGCTTTTTCCACGGTAGGGCTTGCCATACTCATGGGCGAAGCGCTTGTGGATCGAATCGGTGTCATAGACATTAATGGCGGTGGAGATGGCTGGGCAAAACCAATAGGCGCACTCCCTCGATTCTCTGCATATAAAGCCATGAAACGCGACATAGGAAGATCGTAACTCCAGCGAGAGTCGCTGATCGTTTTTGTCCACGCAGCTTTGTTGTCGAAAAGCCAAGGATGAAACACGCTTGCAGCCATGCTTCTATTATATCCTTTCAGGCTAAGAATGTCGATTGTTGTATTTGTTAAAAAATGTTGGTATGCTATTTCTGAAATTGGAATGGGGATTATTTCTCCAACGATTCAAGCAACTGATGGAAGGTGACCATGTCTACAACAGATGAATCAATTCTCAAAGAATTTTTAGCAGAAGCTCTCGATCATCTTGAGGGTATTGAAGATTCTCTTTTGCAGATTGAAGCCGATGGAGCCAACATCGACGAAGAGTTAGTGAATAAAGTTTTTCGCGCTGTGCATACCATCAAAGGTGGAGCGGGCTTTTTAAATCTCCAAAAAATTTCGCAGGTCTGTCACACACAAGAAAATATTTTAAACCTTGTGCGCAATCGTAAATTGGTACCCACAAATCCAATCACGACAACTTTGCTGATCACTCTGGATACAATCAAGGGTTTGCTAAGTGATATTTCACTTGAAGCCACTGCCGATGTCAGTGCAGATCTTGAACGGTTGAACCAGATTCTAGCTGCTGCAGAAGGGCTTTCAGAATATTCGCCAACTTCTTCTGGGGGAGTTAGTCAAAACGGAAATTCAAGTGCTGATCTCAAAAATGTGGTGGGTAGCGAGGTTCTTGAATCTTGGCAACGCAAGGGAAATTGGGTTTTTCAATTTCGGCTCGACTTTGCTGATCCCAAGACATATGGTTATACAAATGGAGAGAGTCTTCTTTCCGTTTTAGAAAAGACAGGAACAATCCTTGCCTGCACCTTGGATTTGCAGGAATTGCGCACAAAAATTTCTGCAGGGAACTCCAGTGATTCTGCCGTAGAACTGCTATTTGCAACCATCCTTGAGCCAGATCTGTTTCGGCAAATGCTTCGACTGCCAGCCAATGAAATCCATCATGTGGTGACACAGGTGCTTGCTGGGGCAATGAAGTTTGCCAGTACTCCTGTAGTTGTTGCACCTGTGGTGGTTGTTCCACAACAAACTGTTCGCGAAGCTCCTCCAGCTGAAGTTGCAGTCCACAATAACGCAGAGCCAACAGATAAAATCAAGGTTAGTTTGTCTGTAATCGACAACCTCATGGCCCTTGCTGGTGAGCTTGTTTTGGCTCGCAATCAATTGATTCAAAGCGTGACAACAAAAGACTTAGAAGCGATTGATCGCAGTGCACGGCAACTGAATTTTATTACGTCTGAATTGCAGATGAATATTATGTCCACGCGCATGCAGCCTGTGGGCAACATCTTCAATAAGTTCCGTCGAGTCGTTCGTGATATGGGGCAAAAGCTCGGAAAGC
>Ga0302287_10000715_pt1 | contig 15123 bp, 12 predicted proteins | sample III_Fen_E2_4_FD_200452 | JGI IMG/M metagenome (GOLD analysis project Ga0302287, IMG submission 200452) | Peat permafrost microbial communities from Stordalen Mire near Abisko, Sweden - III_Fen_E2_4 | ecosystem: Environmental > Terrestrial > Soil > Wetlands > Permafrost | place: Sweden: Abisko...
TGTTTGCGCAGCAGATGACGTTGAAGGGGTCACGGACTTGTCGCCAGAGCAGGCTGCAAGCAACGCAAGGACTGGGATAAGGTATTGAATTTTCATGTTTGAAATATAGACGAATAGTGGAGAGTTTTAGAATGCTAAAGTGGAGAGTTGCGCCGCTTCATTTCTTTGGGGAATCCCTCGATGTTGAACGCAACTTTGCCCGCGAGTATGCGTGTAAAAGGTCGGAGAAAAGTGAGAATTGAAAGTTGAAAATTGAGAGTGGTCAAACTCTCATCTCTCTTTCCTTAGTACTCATAACTTTCAATTCTCAATTTTACTCTTTCAACTTGCCTTTGAATCTGCCCCAGTGGGCAAGCTATTTTTCCAGACCATTGTGAAATGGAATGCGCGGGCAACTTGCCTTTGCGTGAGTTGGCGCCTAGTCCAGCCGGAAAACCCATGCTGGTGAAATGATGGGGTGAGATTGCGGCCAAGCCGCAATGACAAGCTGAAGCCGCAATGACAAGCTGAAGCTGCAATGACAAGCTGAAGCCGCAATGACGCAGTGAGCTTGATGGCTCGAGAGCATGGGGTTGCAGGTGTCACCAAAACAAATGACGAATAATCAATGCACAGATCGCGCGTTCTCGATTACAGATGCATCCATGTCGCACTTGTTTGCGAAGAGTTTGTATGTACTCGGAAAATGTACATGCCAGCCTTGAATCTGCTTGCTAGGATCGAGGTCTTGTTTTCTCCTGCTTGCAGTGTTCCGAGGTTTAGTTCTGCGACCACGTTGCCGTTAAGGCTAATCACTTCAAGCGTTGCTGGTGCACCAGCCTGTGCAAGCGAGGCCGTGAATGATAGTTGCAGTGCATCATTGTCTGTATTTTGTATGTGCAAGTTTCCTAAGCCGCCTTGCATCGCAATTGTAGGGGCTCCGATCGATGCTTGGATTGTTGCGTTCTGGGTTCCCTTTTTGAGCGCTACGTTGACTGTCGATCCATCGTGCAAGGTTTGTGTGGAACCATCAGGCAGGAGTAACGTCAGGGTAATTCCATTTTGCAATAGGCTAGAGAGCCCTGTGAATTCAAGGGTTCCCATGCGATCCTGGTCGGAATTTAACGCTATGGTCCAAGTTGAATTCTGGGTAGAATTTTTAATGAGACGTGCGAGAGACTGGCCTTGCTCTACAAGGGCGAGTGAGATTCTCTGACCAAAGCCTGCAGGAGGCTTGAGCTGGTTACTTTGTGATCCCACTCCGATAAAGTTCCATGCATCCTTGATTCCATCGGCACTCAATGCGACTTGTACGCTCCAGTTGTTTGTGCTAGCATAGCTTGAGACTAGGCGGCGAGCGAGTGTTGTGGAGCCGTCAACAGCGAAGAACGGAGTTGGATTAAACGTCATGGTTTGGTCTTGTGTGACGTTCACCCATGCTGCAGTAAGTGCATCAAGGGTTTGTACAGGCTTATAGCTTCCATCATCCCAAGTCCAGTAGGTGAGGGTTGTGTCGAGTGCGATGGGCCATGGGTAAGGGTTGGAAATCATGTTCCATCCGGTATTTGCATCCAAAAGGGAAAGGCTCACGACAGGGATGGAACTTAGCACAGAAGGCTTGAGAGTATCGCCTGCGCCATCGGCAAAGAACCAGTATCCAAAGCCTGGTTGATTGTGAACGAGCTCGTTTCTGTTTGCATAGCGACCGTATTCACCCTCTGCATGACTGTCTTCCCAATGGAAAATTTGTGAGGTACTCTGGAACTGTGCAAAGGAAGATGAATCTGCCCCGAATCCTGCCATATACCAAGCCTTGCTTTTTAGTGGCACCTTGATCAAAGACTGGATTACAAAGGATGAATCTCCGTTTCCGTAAGCCAGCACGGTGTCCTCATTGTGGGTTTCGAAGTGAATGCTGTATGAGCCTATTGCCAGCGGAGCCCAAGTCACTGTTTGCTTATTGAATGTGTAAGTAGAATCGAAGTCCGTCCCTATCACATGCAATAACACGTAGGTATTTGCGGGCATTTCAGAGATGCTGCCATTCAGTACGCTGAACTTTGCCGCTTGCCCCTGAGTACTTACTCGCACCGAGGGACTCCATGTGAGTACCGGTGCTGTATTGATGGGCGCAAGAATGATATAGTTCGCACTTGTGAATGCGATTACGTAGTTGCTGTCTGCGCTCAGAGTCCCTTGCAGGATCGCGTAGGTTCCGACCTTGTTGCCGAGGTCTCGTGTCTCTGCGCCTGTCAATGAGTCACCTAGCAACAAGCCAGTAACGGTATAGTTCAAAGGCTGGTCGATCGAACCTTGTCGAATCGTGTCTGCCTTTGCGATGACAGAGATTGTGCGTGGAGTGATGCTTGCGGAGAGGTTCTGAGGATTGTTGAGAACATAATTTGCCGAGTCTGCCCCGCCGAGTGTGAAGCCTGTAGCGTAGACAAGTTTAGCATGGCCAACATACTTGTCTGCAAAAACGCCTGTGCCTTGCACAAGGGTCACCGTATCGCCCGTGATGATGCCTACAAGTGTTCCCGTGGTGAGTGAGTCTACCGTGGATCCATCGTAGATCTTGTCCGTAGCGGCCACGCCAATAACGGAGATGGTGTCTGGAGTGATTCTTAATGTTCCTGAGTCTGCTGTAATTGCATAGCCCGCCTGTGTTGAGTAGAAACCATTTGGAATCAATCCATAAGCTCCCGCTTTTTTGGCACCTTGAGATGTTCCCAAATAGGTTGGTGTACCAAGGATCAGGGAGGAATCCACTGTCGTTGGGGAGTAAGTGACTCCTGCGCCACCTGCAAAAATGTGACCGCTATAGGTTTCGGTGGAATCCTTCGCGGTGATGGTCAATGGGGTCATGAACGTGCGGAGTAATGGTGCCGAATGACCGTCATAAATAATCCATGTGCTTGCGAAATCCCAACCACTAAAATATGCTGCGCTATCCATTTGGCTTGATGTTAAGCCTGTTGCCGCAGAGTTATCTGTCGCAGTGGAGTCGGTGTTATAGTACGAATTGGTTGCGCTTCCCATACACGTACCAATCAGGCCGCCAACACTAGAGTCTCCTGTTGCGAACCCCTCTGCATAACTGTTGCTTACGATGCTCTCATTTGTTCCAATGAGTCCACCAGTATGACTGCCACCGGTCACTCGTCCCATCGCATAAGCGTTATTGACAGACCCCTTGTTGTAACCGATCAAGCCTCCATTTTGGGAGGAGCTGCTTGCAACGACCACATCTGTTGAATACACGCGATCGATTGTACCGGCATTGGAGCCTGCGAGTCCACCGATCACTGCGTTTACTCCGCCGGTTGCTGACCCTGTTGAGTAACAGTTGATGAGAGATCCTTCGTTGGCTCCCACGAGTCCACCAATGGTATCGTTGTTAACACCAGTGACGGATCCACTTACGTATGTGTTGCTAATGGTACCAAGGTTTTTGCCAGCAAGAATTCCTACCGGGTCTAGCGGTGTGCAATTCACGCCGCATCCTGTGGGCGAAATATTGCCTATGGGCGAAACTTTGCTAACTGTAGATGTGATCTGTGCATTGGTCACACCGAGACTATCAACCAAGGCTCCATTTGCAAGAGAGGCAAAAAGGCCAACATGATAATTGACGCTGTTATTGATCGTCAAGCCATCAATCGCATAGCCACCTCCGTTGAATTTTCCAGTAAAGGCGGTTGAGTCGTTACCAAGGGGGCGCCATCCCGCGCCTAAATTTTCAGTGGCCGATCCAGATGCATCAATGTTGTTTGTGAGACGATATGTGGCGTTCAAAGGACAAACACCGATTTCTAATTGTTTCAAGCTGGCGTAATCCCCAATGAGGAGCTCTCCGTTTGAGTTAGAAGCCAAAGGGCATACGATGCTTATCGTGTCTGTAAGGAATGTGATTGCGTACCCTTTCTGTGTGGAGTATAGTCCACCTGGAGTAAGTGTTGATGTTCCTGTTGTCGCGGTGTCACCCGTACCTGTCCACGTCAATGTACCCAACAAAAGAGAGTCTACGTAATTGCTTGGCGTGTAGATGGCAGTAGGCTTCGTTGCCAAAGGTTGCCCATCGTATGGCTTGGTTATTTTTGCCGCAGAAATGGTCATGGGGGTCATTAGTGCACGCAGCAAAGGTGTGGTTTGACCTTGGTAGATGATCCAAGTGCTATCGAAATCCCATCCGCTAAAATAAGATGCGCTATCCATTTGGTTCCCAACAAGACCAGCATCCGACAAGCCGAAACCATCCGAGGCGCGGCCAGAAGAGTCAACGCTCCAATAGCTGTTTGCCATTGTTCCTCCGGTTCCTGAAGGCGTGTAGCCAATAAGCCCTCCGGGAATAACATCGCCGCTGCCACCAACTACGGAACTAGTTGAATAACAGTTCGTAACAGATCCAAGGTTGGTTGAAAACGTTCCGACATTCGTTCCATTATATCCGATCAATCCACCTGTGTTGCCAGTTACTGTGGCGCTATTCACTATGCCTGTGGAATAGCTATTGCTCACGGGGCCTTCATTGAAGCCGATCAAGCCTCCATCCTGACCGCCATCACCTACAGAAACGGTTGAGTGTGAATAACTCAGCGAAACGGTGTCAAGATTGTAGGCCACAAGTCCACCGCTACGCCCATTCGTACCCGTGCTTACAGTTGATTGAGAATAACTGCGAGTAATTTTGCCTACGTTGTAAGCAACTAATCCGCCGCCATAGCCAGAGGCTGAGCCGATTACGTTGCCGATAAAAGCACTATTTGTAATTGTGCCGGTGTTATCGCCAACGAGTCCACCCACATCGCTGCCTTGAACCGAAGAACTCACGGTTGGAATAGAGGCAATACTATTGCTGATGGTTCCTGCATTTTCGCCCACAAGACCACCGATCTCTCCCTCGGATGTGCTGGTTACGCTTCCACCCGTGCTTGTACAATGATCGATGAGACCTTTATTGATTCCTGCCAAACCACCCATTTCGCAAAATCCATTAGTGCTAGTCGATCCTGTAAACACCTCAGAAGCGAGGTTAAGACTATCAACTATCGCCGTAGCATCGAGATATCCAAATAATCCGCTAAACATGAGAGAGCATGAATAGTTGATGGTAAGATTGCTGATGGTATCCCCAGCGCCGTGGAATTTACCTGTGAAGCGCTGTCCTTGGGCTCCTCCAATAGAAATGAATCCTGCACCGCTGTTGTCGGTTGCAGAGGCTGAGGCATCGATGTTTTGAGTTAGGCGGTACGAGGCCGAATATAGGCAGGCTACTCCATCGATCTTTTTCAAGTCGTCATAACTTGTGATCAAGTATTCACCGTTCGCATTGCTATCCAGTACGCAGGGTTGAGCGAATGAAGGACGCGCGAATAACACGAGGATCAAAAGTAGAAGCCATCGTAAGGGTGAAAATATGGCATTCATAGCATCTCCAAGGTTCATGCACGCAAAGATATGACCCCAGTGGCATGAGCGTCAATAATAAATCAGCAATAATGTGTGGATCACAATCAGAGGTGCTGGCTAGCGAACAATCAATGCGCAGATCGCGAGTTCAAATTCTGCATTGTTTGCGTAGCGGCCAATTTTTAATTCAAAATCAATTTCACCAAGGCGCTTAATTACCCGTGGGAGTAAGGCTGGTGGCCATTTGGCTGCTTGGCCTGGCATGTTGGCTAGGTTGTAAATAAAAGGCATCATGCCGCAGGCTTTGGCAATATCTGCAGGGGCTGCGCGTTCTGCATTCATGGCTTGCACATGGAGCAAACGAACGGAATGATTGTATAGTGCGCTCACTATGGGAATTGGATCCATGCCTTGGTGTATAAGCTTGCGCAGGGTTTGCACAAAGGCTTGAGGGTTCCGTTCACCAAAAGGTTTTTGGATCTCGAAGGAATCCATCTCGCGCTGAGGCACCACAAATTTTGCAGCCAATTCGACGGTGATACTTTTAAGATTTGCATCGCTCTGAAATATTTTTTCAAGCTCTGCGTGAGCAATTGCAGGGTCTGGGCCAATTGCGTCGGCGAGGTATTCTGCAGCGTCGGATTGAATCGATTTTTGGAACTCACTGCGGCAATGGCTAGAAATCCATTCTGCCATTTTGTGTGCGCGTGGGAGTTCGAATTCTTCGACTTTGGCGACCTTCTTGAGAACCTTAGAAAACTCGCTACGACCATCGATCTTTTCGCCCTCGATGAAGAGCAAACATTCGGGTTCTGTCTTGAGCCACTTGCTGAGAAATTCCATATCGGAAGCGCGCAGCGACTCTGCACGTTTTAAGATCACCGCTTGCTCGGGGCCAAACATGGAAACTGTAGAGCACGATTCCACAATGCGCGCCGCCACATCATCAATGGAAGAATCACCTGCATGCAATACCTGGCGAGAAAGCGGATCGTCCTTGCGATCACCGAGGCCTGCCTGCACTGCACGCTCCAAGGCGCGTTGCCGCGTAAAGCCATCTTCACCAAGAAATACTTTGATCATAATTGTCTTCGCAGGAAAGTCATCGCTAGTGTAAAGAGTAAAGTGTAAAACGTAAAGTACTGCAACCGAAATAGAGCATCGAGCACAAGCGTTCGGGCATTCCACCGTCCCACCGCACTCTCAACTCTCAACTCTCAACTTTCAATTTTCAATTCTCAACTCTCAATTTTACTCTCCACTCATCTCTTACCGATAATCCAAAATCTCAAGTCGAGTAATTCCCTTGGGCGTAGTGACTTCAACCTTTTCTCCACGGGCTTTACCAATCAGTGCTTTGCCCACTGGCGAGGTGTAAGAAATCAGCCCTTTCATGGGATCCATACCATCGGGGGAAACGAGTGTGTATTCTACTTCAACGAGCGTCGCTAGATTTTTCACCTTGACGGTTGCGCCAAAGGTGATGTGAGCGGCTTCCGCTGTGTTATGTGTGATCACCACCGAGCGTGCGATGCAATCTTCCACATATTGAATGCGTCCTTCGATTTGGCCTTGGCGTTCCTTTGACGCGTGATATTCTGCATTTTCCTTAAGATCGCCGTGCGAACGGGCTTCAGCGATGTCTTGGATCACCCGAGGGCGTTCCACTTTTTTTAGATTGTCGAGCTCTGCCTGAAGTTGATTCAGGGTATCTTGGGTCACTGGGATTTTGTCGTCCATGTTTCAAAAATAGTAAAGGAGCTGAAGATGCTAACCATGCAAAGCGAAGGTGGGGTCTGTACTCCCCAAGGTTTTAGCGCCGGTGGAGTCAAAGCGGGCATTAAAGCCTCGGGAAACCATGATTTAGCTCTGCTCGTGAGTGATCGCCCTGCGCGTTGCTTTGCTGTGTTTACGCTCAATCAGGTGAAAGCAGCTCCCGTTCTCTATGATCAGGACGTGTTATCTCGTACCGATCGCGTATCTGCAGTAATCGTAAATAGTGGCAATGCCAATGCCTGCACTGGTCCCGATGGTTTTGCAGACACCAAACGTACAGCGCAACTCACCGAACAGGTCTTAGGCCTTACTAGCTCTAGCGTTCTCGTGTGTTCTACCGGTATTATTGGTCGTAGACTTCCCATGGACAAGATCGAAACGGGAATTCCTATGGTGAAGGCCGCCTTAGAGCCACAAGGATCTGCAGCCTTCGCGCAAAGTATCATGACCACTGACACGCAAATGAAATCTTTGGGCGCAGTGCTCAAGACAAGTGCTGGCGAAGTTCGCATTGGCGGTGCTTGCAAAGGTTCTGGCATGATTCATCCGAATATGGCAACGATGCTTGCATTCATTACCACCGATATTGAACTCTCCGCAGAGTTTCATTCCGAATTCAAAGCTTGGGTCAACGAAAGCTTCAACGCGATCTCTGTTGATGGCGACATGAGCACCAACGACACCTGTATTCTCTTGGCAAATGGCGCGTCCAAAATTTCTTATCACGACCTCTCTATTTCTGAACAAGGTGAGTTCCGACGTGGCATCGAAGCCGTGATGCGTGAACTTGCAATTAAGATTGTGAGAGATGGGGAAGGTGCAACTCGCCTTGTGGAAATTCGCGTTGAGAAAGCTGTCAGCAAAGAAGATGCTCGCAAGATTGGTCGCTTTGTATGTACTTCGAACCTTGTGAAAACAGCGATGTTTGGACAAGACCCGAACTGGGGCCGAATCCTTTCTAGCGCTGGTTCCGCGGGTGGGCAATTGGTTGCAGATCGCACCGACTTATTTTTCGAAGATATTCAAGTATTGCAAGGTGGGCGTCCGCTCGATGTGGACTACGCCAAGCTTCGCGAAGTGGTGAGTCGCAAGGAATACAAGATCACGCTGGTTCTGAATGTGGGCGAATCAAATGCATCAAGCTACACCTGCGATTTGAGCTATGACTACGTGAAGATCAACGCTGAATACACCACCTGATTTGTTGCTGCGTTTACGAGGCCACGGCAAGTTTCACCAGGCATATTTTTCCAGCAACGCGCAGAGGTGGAACATTCTGCCCAAACCTGAAGCAAAACAAGAGCTTTTGGCTAACAGATTGTCGGCACACGTTTTGCAATAGTGTTCGCATGGCTTTTGATCTCAAAAACTACCTGTTCGGCAACGATACGCGCCAACTCATCTACAAGAGCTTGGATGCGAATGCTACGCGCAGTCGTGCGATTTCGCAGAACATTGCCAACGTAATGACCCCTGGTTACAAGCGCAAAGAGGTTAGTTTCGAGGATAAAATTCGCGAAGCTATGGATAAAAAGGTTGCCGGATTTACGGATCAAGATGGTCACATGCCAATCAATAAAGGCATCGATTTGTCCAAGGTTCATGCTGATGTTTATGAGCCCAACGACCCCACGAATCCTGGGGAAGTGAACAATGTGGATATCGATATTGAAAATGCGAAGATGGCCGAAAACCAGATTCAGTATGAATTCAATGTGCGCTTCGCGAGCTTCGAAAAATATTTTGCAGCCATCAAAGGTTCTGCAACGTAATTCTCAATATTGAATTATCGATGAAGCTTGTCGGTAATTCGATAGGCTTTTGTTGCTAAGAATAAAAGTGCGCTCACAATTCCACCGCTGAAGTCGGCCATCCAATCATCGATGGAAGCATCGCGGCCAGGCACAAAGGATTGATGGAACTCATCGCTTGCACCAAAGACTCCAACACAGGCGATGATAATCAATGCTGAAACCATAGGATGCTTGATCCAACGGGCGCCGCGAATCCAAACACAGAACGAAATCCCAAGCGCAGTGAAAACAGATAAATGCATCACTTTATCGAGTGGTGGTTGCAAGAAATGCTCTTGAAAAGTCCATGTGCGACTGGACAAATAGAAGAGTGTACACATCACGAGCACAGAGGGCACATGAGCTAAGCGGAAAAACTTTCTGACGACTTTGTTCATATTACTCCAATATCATTCATGTCGCGCCTACTCCAAAATCATTCCTAAGGTCCCTTGACCATCGCTCCAGAATCGTAAGTGACGCCCATCTTTGCATGTCATTTTAAACACATCGATTGAACCGACTTTCTGCTCCGTTTCAAGCATGGCACGGATCGCCTCTTTTGAAATTAATCCGTCGGCACCCCATGTGTACCAATGCCAGAGCTGCCAGTTGAAAAGGCCTGGAGTGGTCTCCAAGAATGAACGCACCATAAGGCTAAACTCATGGGAAAAGTATGCGCGGAAGTCGTTGACTTCTTCGCGTTGTTCGGCTTCGTCGAGTTTGCGAAAGTGTTCAACTATAGGAAGACCTTGGGCATCGGGAGTGCGTAAAATCATGGAGATGCGCTTGCGCGAAACTTCGAGACGCAGGCGTGAATCTTCGCGATGCGTGTAGCGACATGGTTCCTTTGCATCTAAACTACAAGCGTCGCCTTTCTCTAATGAGAAGTCATCGAATATGGATAGATTACCGTGAAAACGCGCTTCTAAAGGTTGCTTTGCTTCGCTGATAGGGCTTGCGAGGGCTTTCATTTCAAGGGTTGCGGAGGCTTTGCCTTTTAATGTGGCAACTAATGTTTTGGTGTTGGGACCTTGGCGCACCCAAGCTTGTGACGCGCCTTGGATCAATGGTTTCAGTTGAGCTGAGACAATGCCTGATGTGTCCACCTCGTACCAACCGGGGCCTCCGCCAGTCCAGTCTAGCAAGCCCCACAGCCGATCATCAGCAAAGGCGCGTGGACTTTCAAAACGCAGCAAAGAGATATGCCCTGCCTTCCATTCAATTTTTGTGGGAGCAACAGGTGCGGTGCGCAAGTCTGCAATTGCATCTAAACTATCGACATCGAAAGGCTCATTTGCATAAGCGAAAGGGACGAATAAAGCCGCTGAGAAAAAAATGACTTTCAATTTCATTTTGTGCCTCCAAGCACTTTGCGAATAGAGCTTTCTAATTCATCTGAAGATGGTAATCCTCGCCATTGGTCTTGCACCACCCAGTCGCCATCAAGTAATATGAGAGTAGGGATGGCGGTCACTCCCCATTTTGCTGATTGAATATCACCCTGATCATGGTAGAGCGCCCAAGGTTCAGGCCGTTCTGCTTGAAAATCTTGCAGCATACCAAGCTTGTCGGCAGAGATTCCAATGACTTCAAAGCCTTGGGCGTGGTATTGCTCATATAGCTTTCGGATCATAGGCAACGCGGCTTGGCATGGTCCACACCAAGTAGCCCAAAAGTCGAGCAGAATTGCTTTGGGGCTTTTCAGTTGCGCCGCTTTGTTCGCATAAAAGAAATTGCCGAGTGGGTATGCTTTAGAGCCTACGTGTGATCCCATTAGATTGCGAATATCGTCGGGACGCGCTGTTAATATGATATGAAATGTCGATAATTGACCCGTTCGCAAAGCGTTCACATCGAGCTTGTCACCGACTTTAGATACCTTCATGCGGTGCTGCAATGTCGCCATGTCAAAGAAGGGTTTGCCATCTACTTTTACAACGATATCGCCGACTTGTAAGCCCGCTTGTGCAGCTCCTGATCCTTGCTGAACCCCTGCTACGTCTAGGCTACAAGGCGTGCTAGCAGAACATCCACGTTGCTTAAATGTGAAGCCTAGCCACGGTTGTGCCGCAAAAGAATTTGAGGCGAGTAGAAGAAGAAATGAATAATAAATGGCTTTAAACATCTTTAATTAATCCAGAAACAGCCGATTCGAAGTGATAGGATTAAGTTCCCAAGTTTGGTTTGGGGTAATCCAAAGATCCCTGTTGTTGAACGAGTGAGTACATTGCCAAAAACCCAAGCCGCATCAACACCCAAGCGAAATCCTAGCGGAGATTTTTCCCAGGGCAAAATGTCGCGACCATAGGCAAAATTAACTTGTGGGCCAACGCGCCATTCGGTACAACTTTCACACGATGGATCCCATGGCGATTTTGTGGTAATTGCACCCACGCCCAGTTGTAGCCAATCTTCGTAACCATCTTTTTGCAAGCGCCCAGTAGGAAACCAGCGCCCAGCCACAAGCCCAGATATTCCAAGGCTTCCCAGCGGAGTCTCGATGCTGATGGGTAGATCCCAATGTCGGTTTAGACGAAACGAAATGTTGGCGTCAAGCCAGTGATCATAACCACCAGCAGACCAACGTCCAAGATAATCTGCGCCCCATTCTAAAGAGGGTGGGGGAGTTGGCTTTTCTTGTTCGTAGTCCGAGAAATACTCGGCGTGGCTTGTGTCCACGGCAAACAGTGTGCAAGCAATCATTGCACCGCAGAATCGGGCAACGCGGTTAGCGAGTTTCGTTTGCACGTTGCTCGAGAAACTTGGGAAGACTTGCATAGCCATCCTTGCGAATTGCCTGCAGCAGTTCTTTGCGCATTTGTTGAGCGGCAAACCAACGATAAGCGACAACCGTATAGCATTGCACCGCATCAACGCCAAGCTTCATTAAGTCCCAGACTTTAGCGCCGTGATCAATGCCACCACAAGCGATCACAGAAAAATCGGGGTACTGATTTTTGATGTATTCGACCGCGCGAAATGTATTGAGGTATAGGGGGCGTCCCGACAAACCACCGCGGGCTCCTGCATCGGTAAGAACCGGCAGCGATTCAATTTGCGTGTTCAATTTTAGGTAACGAGCACGATCCGAAGGAAAGGTGTTGAAGAGTACAAGCCCATTGATTTCAAGGCCGCGCAGCACATCAAGAACCGAGAGCAATTGGTTTTCTGTGAGGTCGGGAGAAAGTTTTGCATACACCGCTTTGCGCACCGGAATTTGTTTGCGAACCTTCATGATCGCACCAAACATGCGTTCCATAAAGCGTGTATCTAAATCGAGCCGAGCCTCGCCAGTGTTAGGGCAAGAGACGTTCACCTCGATATAATCGGCAACCTTATAAGACATGCGGAAGGTCTCGATGATGTCTTCGAGTTTTTGTTCTTCGTCTTCAATGCCTGGGGATTCTGCGACGGAAATGCCAACAGAGAGTCCGTTTTTGTGAGCGCGTGTGAGCTGGTTGTCGACGCGCTTTGCAATCACATCTACGCCAGGATTGTTTAGACCCATGCTGTTGTGCATGGCGAGATCACTCTCGATCAAATTCACGCGAGGGCGATGTGTGTTGCCGACGCGTTCGTGCCGTGTCGCTGTTCCAACCGTTACACCACCAAAGCCGAGATTTGCCACTTCGGAGATGAATTCTCCAGTCTTGTTGGAGCCTGCTGCGAGGATGATTGGATTCGCAAGTGTAATTGGAATACTGCGGTCGCTGAATTGGATGGAGTGTCGTACATCGGGATCAAGCACCGGACCTTGCCCCATAAGGGGTGCCACGCGAGAAAGGATTGGCAATGAGTGGTGCCTCAGTTCAGGAGAACGCACTACAGCACGAATCAGTCCCAAAAGACGGTCGCCTTTGTTTAGCGAGTACTCGTGATCTACAAACGGGATATTCATTGGAGATGCCATTGGAACCAATTTACGTAATTCGAAGGGAATTATCACGCCCCCCCCCTTTGTCCCATCCTTTAATTGACGATCGGCGAAGTACTGCTTTCTTGCAGAAAGCGCTTTGCGCGGCACACGCCAAAAGTCATACCACAGGATAAATATCTTTTGAGCATGAAACACTATCTACTTCTCATCGTTTCCACAAGCCTAGTTTTGTTGGGTTGCAGCTCAGATCCAGTGTCTACCACCAACAGTTCGCAAGCGTTGTCATCGAGCATTGCGACCAACCCCCAAGCGTCTAGCTCTTTGGGAACATCCGCTGCGAGCAGTTCTATTGCAGTGAGCTCCGGCACTGTATCCTCTGCGGCGCAAGGCTCTTCGGGGGCTACCGTGCCAACTGTAAGCACCAACGAAGCCCCGCACACATACTCAGCTAACTTTCCGAGCGAGTGGCCAACATGGTGCAAACAAGCAGGGCGTTGCGGAATCATTACCGACACACGCGATGGGCACACCTATCGATTCATTTATGCGGGCGGTCATTATTGGACGGCAGAAAATGCGGCCTATAAAACCAGCTGGGGATCGTACTGCTATGCAGATCAAGATTCCAACTGCGCCAAATATGGGCGTTTGTACTTAGAGGATGTTGCTTATGCACAAGCCTGTCCTACCCACTGGCGGGTCGCAAATCAAACCGATATGACCGCATTGGAAGACTCCTTGACGCATGGGGCACTACCGGCTTCGATGATGTTCAAAGCTCCCTATTATAGCAGCAAGGACAGCATTGGCTTTAGCGCGCTCCCAGGTGGCTTTCGCGTGGGTGGAAACACGGGAGCCTACGAGGGTGCAGGACAAGTGGGAATGTGGTGGTACAACGGTCAAGGATATATTTACGATTTTACCGTTCCCGATGCTGCCCCTTGGTACTACTATAAGCAAACTCTAGGCAAAAGCATGAGCGCCCTGAGCGTCCGTTGTGTCTATGATAGTACAGCCCAACCAGGTAATTTACCTGCGGTGAAAGACAGTTTTCCCGTCAGCATTTTCTGCAATGCCAATCCAGGGCGTTGTGGTAATTTGGTGGATTCTCGCGATGGAAAATCCTATAAATGGACAACCATTGGTACCCAAACATGGTTCGCAGAAAATCTGAACTATAATCCGAAAGCAAGCACGAATTCAACCTACGCTTGTTTCCGTGGCCGCGAAGAACTTTGCGTGGACTACGGTCGCCAATACACTTGGGACGAAGCGCAAACAGCCTGCCCTACCGGTTGGCACACACCAAGCCAACCCGATTGGGATAAGTTGCTTACCTGGGTTGGTGGTGAGGATAATTTTTACAAAGCCTGTGCACCCAGGTATTACGACACGACCGGTTTTAATGCACAGCCAGCACCGAGAATGCCCTTTGGAACCACGTTCACAATTTCAACGACCGTGATGGATTTAACGGGGGCAGCTTGGTGGTCAAGCACAGCAGATACAACCCAAGCAAGTTACGGCCTGTTAGAAAGCTATGGCATAACCACAGGAAATTTCTACCGAGCTACGAAAGCGAGCAAGAGCGAAACTCACACCATTCGCTGCGTGAAAGATTGAGTGTGACCAGACGAACGCAGTGAGACTGTACGACAAAAATTGTTTAAACTGCTCCTCTTTCGTGGCGCTGGATATCTCTCTCCACGAATTATTTTCATCGCTCATGGTACGAGTTTTGTGGGTTGCTCGTCTATTCGAGTATGAAACACTCATGCCCTAACCCAGACTGCCTCTCTACTGAAACATTCTCCGCAGGCTCCTACATGCGCAAGTGCGACTCCCATAAAGTCAGGCGCTACGGCTGTAAGATCTGTGGACACCGGTTCTCCGACGCCACAGGAACACTAGAGTTCCGCCAGCACAAGCGCAGGGAAAACCCACTTGTCCAAAGGCTCCTTGGGGCTGCGGTATCCATGAACGAGGTCGCAAGGATCTTGCGAATCACTTACAAAACCGTGGCTCGCAAGCTGACTTACCTGTCCAAAAAATGTGAAGCTGAAAATGAAGATGTCTTGCGTGAGTATCACAAGGTTGATTCTGTGCAGTTTGACGAGCTTGAAACGCTAGAGCACACCAAGTGTAAGCCTGTGTCCATTGCACTTGCTGTGGAGAGTGAAACGCGCGTCATACTAGGGTTCAAAGTCTCGCGGATGCCCGCCAAAGGGACTCTAGCAGCCATCGCAAAGAAGAAGTATGGCAAGCGTGAAAATGAGCGATGCCAAG
>Ga0302287_10000718_pt1 | contig 15078 bp, 12 predicted proteins | sample III_Fen_E2_4_FD_200452 | JGI IMG/M metagenome (GOLD analysis project Ga0302287, IMG submission 200452) | Peat permafrost microbial communities from Stordalen Mire near Abisko, Sweden - III_Fen_E2_4 | ecosystem: Environmental > Terrestrial > Soil > Wetlands > Permafrost | place: Sweden: Abisko...
GCGGCTCGGCTCGGCTCGGACGTGCCGTTCATGCTCACCGGCCACACGGCCGTCGGAGTCGGCCGTGGGGACCTGCTGACCCCCGCGATGTCCCGGGGCGAGTTCCACTGGGCGTTCGCGGTCCGCGACGAGGGGCTGTCCACGGGACGCGTGTACGCCGAGCTCGACCGCCTGCGCGAGGGCACCCGGCCGGCGACCCTCTCGGACGCCGCCGACGTGGCGCTCATGCAGGCGCTGCGCGCGGGCGACCCGACCGCCCTCGGCGCGGCGCTGCACAACGACCTGCAGGCGGCGGCCCTCGAGCTGGCGCCGGACCTGGCGGAGCCGCTGGCGGTGGCGCGCGCCGCGGGCGCCCTGGGTGCGGTGGTGTCCGGGTCGGGCCCCACGGTGGCCGCGCTGGCCCGCAGCCGCCAGCACGCCCAGGTGATCGCCGCCGCGTTCACCGCCGAGGGTGTCGCGGACCGGGTGCTCACCGCCGTGGGTCCCGTCCCCGGTGCGCGGGTGGTGACCGGCGGTGAGTGAGCCCGCGGGCGCCGCCGGTCCCGGCCGCGGCCGGGACGACGTCCGGGACCTGACTCCCGCGCCGCACCTCGTCGATCCCGACGAGCCCGGCTGGCGTCGTGCCGTGCCCGGGCCGGACCAGCTGCGCGGCGACGCCGCGCTGGCCGCCGCCCTGTTCGTCGGGGCCGTGCTGTCGATGGTGCTGTACCGGGTCGCCGGCATCTACGACGATCCGGCGGCAGGCTGGGTCAGCGCCCTGTGCCTGGCCGCGGTCACGGCCCCGCTGGCCTTCCGGCGCCGTGCGCCGTCCGTCGCCGCGGCCGTGGTCGTCGTCGCGGTCATCGTCATCGGCGAGCTGCGCGTGCCCGAGATCCTCGTGATGAACATCGCGCTGTTCATGGCCCTGTACAGCATCGGGGCGTGGGAGCCGTCGCGGCGCCGCGCCTTCCGGGTCCGGCTGGTCGTGGTCGTGGTGATGTTCGGCTGGCTGTTCACCGCGATCTTCCGGTCGGCGACGAGCACGGACTCCGAGCCGGCGCTGGACCGCGCCGGCGCGTTCTCGCCGTTCGTCGCCTACATGCTCATCCAGCTGATGACCAACGTGCTGTACTTTGCCGGCGCGTGGTGGTTCGGCGACCACGCGTGGGCGTCGGCCCGGGACCGCGCGCGGACCGCCTGGCGCGGACGGCTGCTGCAGCGGGAAAGGCTGCATGCCGAGGAGCAGGCCGTTGCTCTGGAGCGGCTGCGGCTGGCGCGCGAGCTGCACGACTCGGTGGCCCATCACGTCTCGGTGATGGGGGTGCAGGCGGCGGCCGCCCGGACCCTGCTGGGCCGTGACCCGGAGCGGGCCGCGGCCGCGCTGGAGCAGGTGGAGGACTCGGCGCGCGATGCGGTGGACGAGCTGGCCGGCGTGCTCGGCGTGCTGCGAGCCGATGCCGGCCCGGGGCTGGAGCCGCGGTCGGGCACCGTGGACGCGGCGCTGATCGGCGCCGGCCCGGGCCCGGGAGTCGCGTCGATGGGTGTGGACCGCGTCGGTGAGCTCGTCGAGCAAGCCCGGGCCGGCGGCATGCAGGTGGACTTCGCCGTGGTGGGCCAGCCGATCGCGGTGCCCCCGATGACGTCGCTGAACGTCTACCGGATCGCGCAGGAGGCCCTGACGAACACCCGCAAGCACGCCGGTGCCAGCGCGCGCGCCGACGTGCGGGTGCGCTACCTGGAGGGTGCGCTGGAGGTGGAGGTGTCCGACGACGGCTCGGGCGCCCGCCGCACCTCCACGCGGTCCGCCGGGCTGGGCCTGGTGGGGATGCGGGAGCGGGTGGCCGCGGGCGGGGGCACGTTGACGGCCGGGCCGCGCGCCCGCGGCGGGTTCCTCGTCCGGGCTCGGCTGCCGCTCGCCGCCGAGCTGCGCGGGGCGTCCCGTTGACCGGCACCCCGATCCGCGTGCTGCTCGTCGACGACCAGGCGCTGCTGCGCGCCGGCTTCGCGACGATCCTGTCCGCCCAGAGCGACCTCGAGGTGGTCGGTGAGGCGGAGACCGGCGCCCAGGCGGTGGCGCAGGCCACGGCGCTGAACCCCGACGTCGTGTGCATGGACGTGCAGATGCCGGACATGGACGGGCTGGAGGCCACCCGGCGCATCGTCGCCGCGCCCGCGCTGCACGCCGCCGTGGTGATCCTCACCACGTTCAACCGCGAGGACTACCTGCTGGAGGCGCTGCGCGCCGGCGCCGTCGGCTACGTGCTGAAGAACTCCCGGCCGGAGCGGCTGGTGGAGGCGGTGCGCTGCGCGGCGCGCGGCGACGGTCTGCTCGCCCCCGAGGTCACCCGGGCGGTCATCGAACGCGCCGTCACCCCGCAGGATCGGCCGCGTACCTCGCCGCCGGGCCTCACCGGACGCGAGGCGCAGGTGCTGAGCCTCGTCGCCCGCGGCCTGACGAACGACGAGATCGCCGGCGAGCTGTACCTCGGCCGGGCCACCGTGAAGACCCACGTCTCGAACGTGCTGGCCAAGCTCGGCGTGCGGGACCGCGTGCAGGCCGTCGTCGTCGCCCACGAGCAGGGCTGGACCTGACCTCCACCCGCTGGGCCCCTGGGCCGGGCGGAGGTGCCGCGTCCGGCTGACGGGGGAGGGCGCGGTCCGTCCGGAGCCCGATCCGCCGGCCATGGCGTGGCGCCTAGCGTGGACCCGTCCGGCAGCGGTGCCGGCGGGAGGGGTCGACATGCTGGAGCTGGCAGGGGTCAGTCGTTCGTTCGGCGACGTGCGCGCGCTCGACGACGTGAGCTTCACCGTGCGCCGGGGGCGGCTGACGGGCTTCGTCGGCGGCAACGGCGCCGGCAAGACCACGGCGATGCGCATCATCCTGGGCGTGCTGTCCAGCGACGCAGGCACGGTGACGCTCGACGGGCAGCCGCTGGACGGGCCCACCCGCGCCACGTTCGGCTACATGCCCGAGGAGCGGGGCCTCTACCCGAAGATGAAGGTCGCCGAGCAGCTGGCGTACCTTGCGCGGCTGCACGGCGTGGACCGGGGTGCGGCCGACCGGCGCGCGCGGGCCCTGCTGGACCGGCTCGGCCTGGGCGAGCGCGCCGACGACAAGCTCGAGACGCTCTCGCTCGGCAACCAGCAGCGCGCCCAGATCGCTGCGGCCCTGGTGCACGAGCCGCAGGTGCTCATCCTCGACGAGCCCTTCTCCGGCCTGGACCCGATGGCCGTCGAGGTGGTGCAGGGCGTGCTCACCGAGCAGGCGTCGCGGGGCGTGCCGGTGCTGTTCTCCAGCCACCAGCTCGACGTCGTCGAGCGGCTGTGCGACGACCTCGTCGTGATCGCCGCTGGCACCATCCGCGCCGCCGGTGACCGCGAGGAGCTGCGGGCACGGTTCACCGAGCCCCGGTACGTGCTGCGCGTCGACGGTGACCTCGGGTGGCTGCGCGACGAGCCGGGCGTGCAGGTGGTGGAGCTGGCCGGGTCGGAGGCCGTGGTCGAAGCCGACCCGGATGGTGCGCAGCAGGTGCTGCGGGCCGCCGTGGCGCGGGGTCCGGTGCTCGAGTTCGCGCCGGTGCGGCCGCGGCTGGCGGAGATCTTCCGTGAGGTTGTCCGGGACGTTCCGGTCGAGGGGAAGGTGGCGGCATGAGCGCGGACCTGCGAGAGCAGTCGGCGGTGGCCGGGGGCGCAGGCGCGCCCGGCGGCGCCGGCGTGCCCGGGGGCGGGGGCGCGGGTGGGCGCCCGCCCGCCGGCGGCGGCTCGTCGCTCGGCCGCGGCGCGCTGCTGGTGGCGGAGCGTGAGGTGATGGCGCAGGTGCGCAGCAAGGCGTTCGTCGTCTCGACCGCGCTGCTGCTGGTGGGCATCCTCGCGGCGATCGTCGTCGGCCAGATGCTCGCCGGGCGCACCGGTGGGGACGTCCGGGTGGCCGTGGTGCCGCAGGTTGCGGCGCAGCTGGCGGGCGCCGAGGGCATCGAGACCGTCGACGTGGCCGACGAGGCTGCGGCCCGGGCCGCCGTGACGTCCGGTGACGTGACCGCGGCGGTGCTGACGGACAGCGGTGCGGCCGGCGTTCGCGTGATCGTGCAGGACTCGGCGCCGGGGGCGCTGATGACGGCGTTGACCGTCGCGCCGGACGTCGAGGTGCTCAACCCCGCCTCGGCCGACGAGGGCGTGCGCTACCTCATCACGTTCGGCTTCGGCCTCGTCTTCATGGCGTCCGCTCTGTCGTTCGGCTCGACGATCGCGCAGAGCACGGTGACCGAGAAGCAGACGCGGGTGGTCGAGCTGCTGCTGGCTGCCGTGCCGGCGCGGGCGCTGCTCGCGGGCAAGGTGCTGGGCAACAGCGTGCTGGCGCTGGGCCAGACCGCCGCGATCGCCGCGGTGGCGGTGATCGGCCTGGTGGTGACCGGTCAGGACGACGTGCTCGCGCTGGTCGGCGCGCCGATGGTGTGGTTCGTCGTGTTCTTCGCGGTGGGCTTCGTGCTGCTCGCGGCGATGTTCGCGGCGGCGGCCTCGCTGGTGTCCCGGATGGAGGACACCGGGCCGGTGCTGACCCCGGTGATGTACCTGGTGATGATCCCGTACTTCCTGGTCGTGTTCTTCAACGACAACGAGGTGGTGCTCCGGGTGATGAGCTACGTGCCGTTCAGCGCGCCGGTGGGCATGCCGGTGCGGCTGTTCCTCGGCGACGCGGCGTGGTGGGAGCCGCTGGTCGCCCTGGTGGTGCTCGCCGCGGCCGCCGCCGGGGTGATCGCGGTCGCGGCGCGGATCTACGAGCGGTCGGTGCTGCGCACCGGCGCCCGGGTGCGGCTGTCCCAGGTGCTGGGCCGGGAGCGCGTCACGTCCTGAGTCAAGGGGTCCCCGCACCGCTCCGCTACCCTCATCGGGTGGCGCATAAGGTCAGTCCGGCTCGGGGCATGCGGGACGTCCTGCCTGCCGAGAAGCTCGTCCGCGAGCAGCTGCTCGCGCGGCTGCGCGCCACCTACCGGCGGTTCGGGTTCACCGAGATCGAGACCCCGGCCATGGAGCCGCTGTCCCGGATGCGCTCGAAGCAGGGCGGCGAGAACGAGTCGATGCTCTTCGAGGTGCTGCGCCGCGGCCTGGCGCCGGATGAGCCCGTGCTGCCCGGCGACGCGGCCGACCTGGCGCTGCGTTACGACCTCACGGTGCCGCTGACCCGGTTCTACGCCTCGCACGCCGCCGAGCTGCCCGACGTGTTCCGGTCGCTGCAGACCGGGTCGGTGTGGCGCGCTGAGCGCCCCCAGCGCGGTCGCTACCGCCAGTTCACCCAGGTGGACATCGACATCATCGGCGAGAGCGGCATCGTCGCCGAGGTGGACCTGCTGGTCGCGACGATGACGGCGTTCGCCGACCTGGGCATGGCGGACGACGTCACGCTGCTGGTCAACGACCGGCGCACCCTCAACGATCTGCTCACCGCGACCGGATTCGCGGCCGACGAGGTGGGCGACGCGCTCGTCGCGCTGGACAAGCTCGACAAGATCGGCCGGGACGGGGTGGCGGCCGAGCTGGCCGCGAAGGGCCTCGGCAACCCGACGACGGTCGACCGCGTGCTCGACACCGTCCTCGCCCTGCGCGCGGGCGACGACGCCGGCGCGCTGGCCGCCGGGGCCATCGACCTGGCCGGCGGCGGCTCGGTCGGCCTGCACGACCTGCCGGCGATCGTCGACGCGGTGCGCCGCGTGCTGCCGGACGCCCGCGTCGTGCTCGACCCGACCCTGGTGCGCGGGATGGGCTACTACACCGGGCCGATCTTCGAGGTGGCCCACGCGGGCGCCGGGTACTCGCTGGCCGGCGGCGGGCGCTACGACGGGGTGGTCGGCAAGTGGCTGGGCCGCGACGTGCCGGCCTGCGGCTTCTCCATCGGCTTCGAGCGCGTGATCGACCTGGTCGCGGCGACGGCGCAGGACGGGCGGCGGGTCGCTCTCCTCTACCCCGAGCCGGTGGAGGTGGCCGCGCTGCTGGCGCACCGCGCCCGGCTGCAGGGCGACGGCGCCGACGTGACGCTCGTGCGCGCGCCGCGCAAGCCGTCGGCGCGGTTCTGGGACGGGCTCGTCGCGCAGGGCCTGACCCACGTGGTCGACCACGGCGACGACTCCAGCCGGATGCGCACCCTCGGCACCGGCACCGGCTCCTGACGCCCGGACGTCGGTCCGCACGCGCGGCCGGTAGCCTGGACCGGCCATGGCCCACCTGCTCGGCGCGGATCGCGTCACCCTCGCCCTGGGCACCCGCATCGTGCTGGACGGTGTGTCCCTGGGCCTCGACGACGGCGCGCGCACCGGCGTCGTCGGCCCCAACGGCTCCGGCAAGTCCACGCTGCTGCGCGTGCTCGCCGGGGTCCAGCCGCCCGACGACGGCCGGGTGACCAGGGCCGGCAGCACGCGCGTCGGCCTGCTCGACCAGCGCGACGAGCTGTCCGCAGGCACGGTCCTGGACGCCGTGCACGGCTCCGCCGATGCGCACGAGTGGGCGTCGGACCCTGCGATCCGCGCCGTGCACGCCGGCCTGCTGGCCGACGTCCCGCTGGACGCCGACCTCGCGGCGCTGTCCGGCGGGCAGCGCCGGCGGGTGGCGCTGGCCGCGCTGCTGGTGCGCGACGACGACGTGGTGCTGCTCGACGAGCCGACCAACCATCTGGACGTGGAGGGCGTCGCGTGGCTGGCGGCGCACCTCGTCGAGCGGTTCTCCCGCGGTGCCGGGGCGCTCGTCGTCGTCACGCACGACCGGTGGTTCCTCGACGCGGTGACCACGCGCACCTGGGAGGTGCACGACGGGGTGGTGGACCCGTACGACGGCGGTTACGCGGCCTACGTGCTGTCCCGTGCCGAGCGCGCCCAGAACGCGGCCACCGTTGAGGCGAAGCGCGCCAACCTGCTGCGCAAGGAGCTGGCCTGGCTGCGCCGCGGCGCGCCCGCGCGCACGTCCAAGCCGAAGTTCCGGCTGGACGCCGCCGCGGTGCTGATCGCCGACGAGCCGCCGCCGCGGGACCGCCTGGAGCTGGCCCGGTCGGCCACGGCACGGCTCGGCAAGGACGTGCTCGACCTCGAGGGTGTGCGGCTGGCGTACGGCGACCGGGTGCTGCTGGACGACGTGACGTGGCGCCTCGGCCCGGGGGACCGGTACGGCGTCGTCGGGGTGAACGGCGCCGGCAAGACGAGCCTGCTCGGCCTGCTGTCGGGCCGCGTGCAGCCGACGGCCGGCCGGGTGCGTCGCGGCAAGACCGTGCGGCCGGCCGAGCTGCGTCAGGACGTGGAGAACCTCGACGAGGTGGCCGACCTGACTGCGGTCGAGGTGGTCGAGGCGGAGCAGCGCCGCATCATCGTCGGCGGCAAGGAGTTGACCGCCGCGCAGCTCGTCGAGCGGCTGGGCTTCCCGCGCGAGCGGGCACGCACCCGGGTCGGCGACCTGTCCGGCGGCGAGCGCCGCCGCCTGCAGCTGCTCCGGCTGCTGGTCGGGGAACCGAACGTGCTACTGCTCGACGAGCCGACGAACGACCTGGACACCGACACCCTGGCGGTGCTCGAGGACCTGCTGGACAGCTGGCCGGGCACGCTCATCGTCGTGTCCCACGACCGCTACCTGCTGGAACGCGTGGCCGACCGGCAGGTGGCGCTGCTCGGCGACGGCACGCTGCGTGACCTGCCCGGCGGCGTGGACGAGTACCTCGCGCTGCGCGCCGCCGCGACGACCTCGTCGAGCGCCCCCCTCTCCCCGCAGCGTGCCGGCGGCGGGCGGTCCGCGGAGCCGGGTGCGCGGACGTCCGGCGAGCCGGCGGCCGGCGGTGGCGGCGCGGCCGTGCCCGACGCGGCGGCGGTGCGCGCCGCACGCAAGGAGGTCACCCGGCTCGAGCGACGGCTGGCGCGGCTCGACGAGCTCGAGGCCGACCTGCACGAGCAGCTGGCCGCCCGGGCGACCGACCACGCGGTGGTGCTCGACCTCGACACCCGGCTGCGGGCGCTGGCCGCCGAGCGCGCCGAGCTGGAGGAGGCGTGGTTGACCGCCGCCGAGGTCGGCGGCTGACCACAGGGTCCGTCCGGGGTCAGTCCGCCGCAGGTGCCGGGTCCGACGCCGGTGTGCGGCGGGCCAACGTGCCGCCGCGCTGCCGCAGCGCGAGCCCGATCGCCGCCAGGTGCACGACCACCATCACGGCGAGCGCCGACAGCACGACGAGCAAAGGGGCGCGCCAGCCGCCGGACGCGGTGTGCACGGCGCCGAGCACGCTGGGGGCGAGGCCGGCGGCGACGTAGCCGACGGTCTGGATGGCGGCCGACATGCGACCGGCTGCGGCCGGCGAGTCGGCGACCACGGTGACGACGGAGAAGATCATCACGAAGTTCGCCGCCTGGGCCATGCCGCCGAACGACGCCCATACCGCCCACCCGGCGGGCGCGAGCAGCAGACCCGCCGGCAGCGACAGCCACAGCCCGCCCACCACCAGGGCCACCCGGCGGGTGCGCCACCGTGCCAGCGCCCCGCCGGCGAGCACGCTGCCGAGCACCCCGAAGCCCTGGAACAGCGCCGCGGCCGCGCCGGCCCCGGCGCGGGACAGGCCCGTCTGGTCGTGCAGAAGGGTCGGCAGCCAGGCGGTCAGGCCGTAGTAGGACGCCGACTGAGCGGCGAAGGTCACGACGAACAACCAGGTCAGCGGGTTGCGCAGCACGTGCGTGGCGACCGTGGCGGGGGGCGTCGCCGGTCCCGGACCTGCGGTGGACCCGGGCGCGTGCGCAGTGTCGTCCTGTGCGTCGTCGGCCGCGGCCTCCGCATCGGGTGCGGACACGACCCGCGGTGCGCGGCGCCACCCGTACACCCGCGCCCACGCCACCAGAGCGACCACCGCGAGCACTCCCCAGCTCGCCAGCGCCCACCGCCAGCCGACCAGCGCGGCCAGCGGCGCCGTGCCGAGCGTGGTCAGCACGCTCCCCGCGTTCATCGCGGCGGTGTACGCGCCGGTGACGCCCGTCACCCCGGAGCTGAAGTCGCGTGCCACCACCACCGGCAGCGCGACGTTGCCCACGGTGATCGCGGCGCCGATGAGCACGGTGCCGACCAGCGCGGTCGGGAAGTCGCCGACGGATCGCAGCACGGTGCCCGCGAGCACGGTGAGCAGGGAGCCGGCCACCGCCTGTGCGGTGCCGAGCCGTCCGACCAGGACGGCCGCCAGTGGCGTGATGAGGGCGAAGCACAGCACCGGCACCCCGGTGAGCAGGCCGACGGTCGTCGCCGTCAGCGCGAGGTCCGCGCGCACGTCCTCGACCACCGGCGCGAGCGCGGTGATCGGGCCGCGCAGGTTGAGCGCGTAGAGCAGCACCGCGGCCAGCGCGGCGCCCCGGCCGGCGTCCAGCAGCCGGTGGGTCGTCGTGCCGCTCACGTCAGGTCGTCGAACGGCGAGACCAGGCGGCGCAGCAGGTCGGCGAGCTGCTCGCGGTCCGGCACCGGCAGGTCCGCGAGGAGGTCACGTTCCACGTCGAGCAGGTCGGCCAGCGCCTCGTCCACCCGGGCCAGCCCGGCGGGGGTGAGGCTGACCAGCACACCGCGTCGGTCGTCGGGCGAGGGTGCCCGCTCGACGAGGCCGTGCTCGACGAGCCGGTCGATGCGATTGGTCATGGTGCCGCTGGTGACGAGGGTCTGGGTGAGCAGCGCGCCGGGCGACAGGTGGTACGGCGCGCCCGCACGCCGCAGCGCGGACAGCACGTCGAACTCCCAGGTCTCGAGCCCCTGCCGGGCGAACGCCCCACGCCGCGCCAGGTCGAGGTGCCGGGCGAGCCGGGTGACGCGGGACAGCACCGCGAGCGGCTGCACGTCGAGGTCGGGGCGCTCACGCCGCCATGCCGCGACGATGCGGTCCACCTCGTCGCGGTGCGGCTGCGGGTCGTCGTGCTCCGGCATGCCGACGCCGTCCACCGGTCGGGACACGGGCGCACCGTCCACCGGTCGGGACACGGGCGCACCGTCCACCGGTCGGGACACGGGCGCACCGTCCACCGGTCGGGACACGGGCGCGTCAGCCATGCCGTGCAGGTTACTCGACGTCGAGAGACCTGCCCCTGGCCGGGGCGTCCTCAGGACCGGGATCCTGTGGGTCGGGGCGTCCCGCGGCGCGGTCGGTGCCGACTACTCGGCCCGGTCGGGCTCCTCGGGCCGCTCGCCCGGCTTGGTCAGCTCGGGCCGACGCTCCAGCCCGCGCAGCCCGTTCCACGCGAGGTTGACCAGGTGCGCCGCGACCTCGGTGCGCTTCGGGCTGCGCGCGTCCAGCCACCACTGGCCGGTCAGCGCCACCATGCCCACCAGCATCTGCGCGTACATGGGCGCGGTGCGCGGGTCCAGCCCCTGCCGCTTGAACTGGTCGGCGAGCAGGTGCTCCACCTGGCTGGCGACGTCGCCGAGCAGGCTGGAGAACGTGCCCGTCGCCTGCGCGACCGGGGAGTCGCGGACGAGGATCCGGAACCCGTCCTCGGACTCCTCGATGTAGCCGAGCAGCGCCAGCGTGGCGCGCTCGACGAGCACCTTGGGGTGACCTGGCACCTCCAACGCCCCGGTCAGGGCGTTGAGCAGGGCCTGGATCTCCCGGTCGACGACGACGGCGTAGATCCCTTCCTTGCCGCCGAAGTGCTCGTAGACGATCGGCTTGGACACCCCGGCGCGCGCGGCGATCTCCTCCACGCTCGTCGTGTCGAAGCCCTTCTCGGCGAAGAGCTTGCGTGCGACGTCGAGCAGCTGGGCCCGGCGCTGCGTGCCGGTCATGCGCGAGCGTGCTCTGGAGTCGGAGGCCACCGGCACATTGTGCTCGCCCGGCGTCCCGGACGGGCTACGGCGCCTGCGCCCGGGCGCGGCGTGCCCGGTCCGTCCCGGTGCTCTCCGGAGGCGCGGCGGTCCCGCCCGGCACGCCGGCGGTCCCGTTCGGCCGAGGGGCCCGGGCGCCCGAGCCCGGACGGCCCGCCGGGCTGGCAGACTGGCAGCGCACCGGCGCCGTCCGGTCCGCCCTGGTGTAGCGGCAGCATGCAGGCCTTTGGAGCCTTGCGGTCCAGGTTCGAATCCTGGGGGCGGAGCCCGCGGCCCGAGAGCGGTCGCCGCATGCAGCAGCCCGGATCCGCGGGCGGACGGGAGGGCTCGCGGCGGTAGAGTCAGGTGCACGGTCCGCCGGCCCGGTCCCGCAGCGTTTCTGGGCAGATACCGCGAGGAGCACCCCGAAGGTGACCATCCCCCGTCCCGCCGCCGTGGTGGTCCTTGCGGCGGGGGAGGGTACCCGGATGCGGTCCGCCACCCCCAAGGTGCTGCACACGCTCGCCGGCCGGTCCATGCTCGGGCACGCGCTGGCGGCGGCCCGCGGGCTGGACCCGGAGCGCGTCACCGTCGTCGTGCGGCACGGGCGGGACCTCGTCGTCGAGCACCTGACGCAGATCGACCCGGATGCGCTGGTGGCCGACCAGGACGACGTGCCCGGCACCGGCCGTGCGGTCCAGGTGGCACTCGCCGCGCTGGACGCCGACGGGCCGGTGACCGGCTCGATCGTCGTGATGGCCGGCGATGTGCCGCTGCTGGACGCCGGCACGCTGGGTCAGCTGCTCGCCGCCCACGTGGCCGACGACGACGCCGTCACGCTGCTCACCACCCAGGTGGTGGACCCCACCGGGTACGGCCGCGTGCTGCGCGACGCCGCGACGGGGGACGTCGTCGGGATCGTCGAGGAGAAGGACGCCGACGACTCGCAGCGTGCGATCGACGAGATCAACACCTCCACCTACGTGTTCGACGCGGCGGTGCTGCGCGGCGCGCTGGCCCGGCTGGGCAGGGACAACGCCGCCGGCGAGGTGTACCTGACGGACGTCGTCGCGCTGGCCCGGGCCGACGGCGGGCGGGTGCGCGCGCTGCGCACCGACGACACCGCCTCGGTGGAGGGCGTCAACGACCGCGTCCAGCTCGCCGCGCTGCGTGCCGAGCTCAACCGCCGGATCGTCGAGGACTGGATGCGCGCCGGAGTCACCGTGGTGGACCCGGCGACCACCTGGGTGGACGTGGACGTCGACCTGGCGCCGGATGTCACGCTGCTGCCGGGGACGCAGCTGCACGGCGCGACGACGGTGGCCGAGGGCGCCGTCGTCGGCCCGGACTCCACCCTGACCGACGTCGAGGTGGGCCCCGGCGCCACCGTGACACGCAGCCACGCGGCGCTCGCCGTGATCGGTGCCCACGCATGCGTGGGCCCGTTCTCCTACCTGCGGCCCGGCACGGTGCTGGGGGAGCGCGGCAAGATCGGCGCCTTCGTCGAGACGAAGAACGCGACGATCGGCGCCGGCTCCAAGGTGCCGCACCTGTCCTACATCGGCGACGCGCAGATCGGCGAGCAGACGAACATCGGTGCGGCCACCGTCACGGCGAACTTCGACGGCGAGGTCAAGCACCGCACCGTCATCGGCGACCACGTGAAGATCGGGGCCGACACGATGCTGGTCGCCCCCGTCACCATCGGCGACGGCGCGTTCACCGGCGCCGGCACCGTGGTCCGCCGCGACGTGCCGCCGGGCGCGCTCGCCGTCAACGCCACCGGCCAGCGCACCGTCGAGGGCTGGGTGCACCGCGCACGCCCGGGCTCGGCCGCCGCGCTGGCTGCCGACCGCGCGTTCGCGGCCGGCTCCGGGGCCCCCCCACGTGACCCTTTCGACCCCGCCCCGCCCGCCCCCGACGACGAGGACGAGAACCGATGACCGGCATCATGTCCAGCGACGGCTCCAAGCGCCTGGTCCTCGTCTCCGGCCGTGCGCACCCCGAGCTGGCCTCGGACGTCGCCGAGCACCTCGGCGTGGAGCTCGTCCCGACCACGGCGTACGACTTCGCCAACGGCGAGATCTACACCCGGTTCTCCGAGTCCGTGCGCGGAGCCGACGCCTTCGTCCTGCAGTCGCACTGCGCGCCGGTGAACACGTGGATCATGGAGCAGCTGCTCATGACCGACGCGCTCAAGCGGGCGTCGGCCAAGACGATCACGGTCGTCGCGCCGTTCTACGGCTACGCCCGGCAGGACAAGAAGCACCGCGGTCGCGAGCCGATCTCGGCCCGCCTGATGGCCGACCTGTTCAAGACCGCCGGCGCCGACCGGGTGATGAGCGTCGACCTGCACGCCGCGCAGATCCAGGGCTTCTTCGACGGACCCGTGGACCACCTGTGGGCGATGCCGATCCTCGTCGAGTACGTGCGCACCCGCGTGGACGCCACCAACGTCACCGTGGTCTCGCCGGACGCGGGCCGCATCCGGGTGGCCGAGCAGTGGGCGGCCAAGCTCGGCGGCGCCCCGCTGGCGTTCGTGCACAAGACGCGGGACATCCGCCGGCCGAACCGTGCCGTGGCCAACCGCGTCGTCGGTGACGTCGAGGGCCGCAGCTGTGTGCTGGTCGACGACCTCATCGACACCGGCGGCACCATCGCCGAGGCCGTCCGCGTGGTGCTCGAGGCCGGCGCGAAGGACGTCATCATCGCCGCCACCCACGGCGTGCTGTCGGACCCGGCCATCGAGCGGCTCCAGGCGTGCGGCGCCCGCGAGGTCGTCATCACCGACACCCTGCCGGTCGCCGACGACCGCCGGGTGGACATGCTCACCGTGCTGTCCATCGCGCCGCTGCTCGCGCGCGCGATCCGCGAGGTGTTCGACGACGGCTCGGTGACCAGCCTCTTCGACGGCCAGGCCTGACCCCCGCGCCGACCACCCATCGGCCCCGCCGTTGGTGCACTTTCGAGCCGGAGGGGCACCTGCGGGTGCACCGTTGGCCCGCAGGTGCACTGTTGGCCCGCCCGGTGCGCCCGCCGCACAGTCACCAGCCGCCAGGTGAGCCGACCACAGTCCCCCGTGACGGTGGGCCACCTCCCCATGGCTTGGTAGGGAGGGCGGCGGTCGCCGGCGTGGGCCGACCATCTCGGGATGAGTGTTCGCCCCGGGTCCCCCCTCCCCGTCTCACCGTGTCGGCCGGTGCTGAAGCTGGCCCGTGACCACGCCGAGCAGGTGGTGGCCGCACAGGTGCGCAGTGGCGCCTGGGAGCGGGTGTGCCGTGGCGCATTCGTCGCAGGGGGCGACGACCTGTCGGGGCACGTGGGCGCGCTGGCGCGCATCGAGGCCGTCCACCACCGGCTGGCGGCGCCGCACTGGTTCAGCCACGAGTCGGCGGCGCTGCTCTGGGGCCTGTCCCTGTGGCGGGTGCCCGACGTCACGCACGTGCGACAGGGGTGCCATCCGGGCCGCCGTCGCGACCCCGCGGTACTGCGTCACACGGGTGGACTCGATGAGGCTCGCTGCACGGTCGTCGCCGGTCTTCCGGTCACCGATCCGGTGCTCACCGCAGTCGACTGCGCGCGATCGCTGCCACCGCTGGACGCGTTGGTCGTCGTCGACGGCGCGCTCCGCGCCGGGGCGGACCGTGCCGCCGTCCTCGCGATGCTCGACGAGCGGCAGGGCCGCAACGGGACGGCGCGCGCCCGCGTCGTCGTGGAGGTCGCCGATCCGGGCGCGGAGTCGCCGTGGGAGAGTGCTACGCGGTTCGTCCTGCTCCGCGACGGACTGCCGGCGCCCGCCACCCAGGTCAGCGTACGGACCCGGCTCGGCACGTTCTGGGCAGACCTCGGCTGGGAGCAGTGGAAGGTGCTGCTGGAGTACGACGGACGGACGAAGTACCTCGACATCGCCACGATGATGCGGGAGAAGCGTCGCCACGACGCACTGACCGAAGCCGGGTGGCGAGTGCTGCGGGTCACGCGCGAGGACGTCTTCGACCGGTCCGGGCTGGGCCGCAGGGTTCGCTCGTGGCTTCCGGCCGATGTGCCGGAGGTTCGTCGTCCGCTCCTCGCCGCAGTCCGGTGACCGCCCCGGCGGTGCGCCTCGGAGCCGTCGGTGCACCTGCGAGCACACCCTTGGCTCGGATGTGCACCATAGGGCCGCGGGGTTGGTGGGGGACGTCGGGGGGCGGGGGAGCCGGTAGGATGGTCGGCGCTGCCTCGGCGAGGGAAGTCGGACGGTCGTGTCGGGTGGTTCGCAGGGTGCTGCGGACCCGGGACGTCCCCGTCTTCGTCTTTCGTGATCGACTGGGCCCG
>Ga0302287_10000719_pt1 | contig 15072 bp, 11 predicted proteins | sample III_Fen_E2_4_FD_200452 | JGI IMG/M metagenome (GOLD analysis project Ga0302287, IMG submission 200452) | Peat permafrost microbial communities from Stordalen Mire near Abisko, Sweden - III_Fen_E2_4 | ecosystem: Environmental > Terrestrial > Soil > Wetlands > Permafrost | place: Sweden: Abisko...
TTCCATGCGTGTACGGCAAAATACAATACCGTATATATCCGGATTTAAATCCACAATACGTTTCAACACTAAATAACGTTGTCTGGCTTGCGATACATAATAAATATGTTCTACATTTTCAGATCCCGCATTTTTTGTTCCAACGGTTATTTCTTCGTAATTTTTCATGTAACGCTTAGCTATATTAGCTATTTCTTTTGGCATAGTAGCCGAGAAAAGCATAGTACGGCGCGTATCAGGAGTACGTTCCAGAATAGTTTCAATATCTTCTTTGAAACCCATGTTCAACATTTCATCCGCTTCATCTAAAACTAGGAATTCTACACCTCCCAATTCTATTTTTCCACGTTCAATTAAGTCGATAAGACGACCAGGAGTTGCAACAATAATCTGAGGAGCAGTATCCAACTGACGAAGTTGTGTGCGAATATCTTCACCACCATACACCGCTACAATACGCATTCCGCGCATGTTTTTGGAATAACCTTTTAAATCGTTAGCAATCTGTATACACAATTCGCGGGTAGGGGACAACACAAGGGCTTGTACCTGCTTACGACCTGAATCAATCATATTCAACACCGGCAACCCGAAAGCTGCTGTTTTACCTGTTCCGGTTTGAGCTAATGCCACTAAATCGGCAGTTTGTTCTAACATGAACGGGATAGTTTTCTCTTGCACGGGCATAGGTTGCTCGTAGCCAAGTTCTTCGATGGCCGATAAAATATCGTCCTTCAAATTCAATTCTCTAAATGTCATTTGTTTGTTTTTAGTACACGTTTACGAGTAGTCATCCGGCGATATTTTTATGAGAATGAATTCGCTCTGAATTCAACTACTCATAGAACCCTCATGTACATTTCATTCTTAGAAAAAGAAGGAAAATTGGATTCGGGCTTCATTCGTTTCAAAAACGTGTACCCTTTTTTAAGCAGACTGCCCTAGTTAAAGCAGTATAAATCGGATATTTACTCACAACGTATAGTTGTTTATAAATCGGGTGCAAAGATAGTAAAATTATTCAATAAATATACACCTCACTTTAAAATAAATGTAACATAACTTTTAAAGGTATAAATGTTTGGATATTCTAACCATATATTTACTTGTATTATTGAAATTTTTCATTAATTTTGTCAGCGATTTTCCCCTGAAACATATATTTGAATATCAAACAATTATAACTATACAGAACATGAAACCAATGATCAAAAGTCCTTTGCAAATTGCACGTGCAAGCTACCAACCAAAGTTGCCCACTGCACTTAAAGGCAATGTTGTTTTAAAAGAAGGTGCAGCCACTGAATCGGTTGCTGACCAAGCTGACATTAAAACGCTGTTTCCTAACACTTACGGAATGCCGCTAATCTCTGTTGAAGCCGGAGCAAAAAAAGACTATCCTACAGTAGCTGCCGGTGTTATTTTGTCGGGCGGACAAGCTCCTGGGGGACACAATGTAATTTGCGGATTATTTGATGGATTAAAAGCACTTAATCCAAACAACAAATTATATGGTTTTCTGGCTGGCCCAAGCGGATTGGTTGATCACAATTATATCGAACTTACAAAAGAAATCGTTGACGAATACCGCAATACCGGTGGTTTTGATATTATCGGTTCAGGTCGTACCAAGCTTGAAGAAGAATGGCAATATGACAAAGGAACTGAAATTTGCAGAAAACTAGGCATCAATGCTATCGTTATTATCGGAGGAGATGATTCAAATACAAATGCGTGTGTGTTAGCAGAATACTATTCTCAGAAAAAAACCGGAATTCAGGTAATTGGTTGTCCTAAAACCATCGATGGCGATTTGAAAAACGAAATGATTGAAACTTCTTTCGGTTTTGATACAGCATGTAAAGTATATTCAGAATTAATCGGTAACATTCAACGCGATGCCAATTCTGCTAAAAAATACTGGCACTTTATTCGTTTAATGGGACGCTCGGCTTCACACATTACACTTGAATGCGCTTTGCAAAGCCAGCCAAACATCTGTATTGTATCAGAAGAAGTTGAGGCTAAAAACCAAACATTGAATGATGTAGTGGACGATATTATTAAAGTTATAGTTCATCGCGCTGAGCACGGGTTAAACTTCGGAACAATCTTAATTCCTGAAGGTCTGATTGAGTTCATCCCTGCAGTGAAAAAATTGATTGCTGAACTGAATGATTTATTAGCACACAACGATGATTTCAACGCGCTGAACACAGATGAAGAAAAACGTCAATATGTAAAAGGTATGTTGAGCCCGATTAGTGCTGAGGTTTATCGCAGTCTGCCAAAAGGAATTGCAAAACAATTAACACTGGATCGCGACCCACACGGTAACGTTCAGGTGTCTTTGATTGAAACTGAAAAATTATTAATCGAAATGGTTGCTAAACGTTTGGCTCAATTAAAAGCCGAAGGTTCTTACAAAGGCAAATTCTCAGCTCTTAATCACTTCTTTGGCTACGAAGGCCGTTGTGCTATTCCTTCAAACTTCGATGCAGATTACACTTATTCATTAGGTTATACCGCTTCGGTTCTTATCTCTGAAGGAAAAACGGGATACATGTCTTCAGTTCGTAATCTGACCGCTCCTGCTGCCGAATGGATTGCAGGTGGTGTGCCTATCACCATGATGATGAACATGGAAAAACGTCACGGAAAAATGAAACCGGTTATTCAGAAAGCATTGGTTCAGCTTGATGGTGCACCATTCCAATACTTTGCGAAACATCGCGAAAGCTGGGGTGATGAAAAATCGAGCTACATCTATCCGGGTCCAATCCAATATTACGGACCTACTGAAGTCTGCGACCAACCAACAAGAACATTATTGCTGGAACAAGAAAAATAACAACTTCACCAGTTTATACTAAAAAGAACGGATTTGCCCAAAGGTAAATCCGTTCTTTTTATATATTTACGGCTGTATTATTTGATAATTGAGTGGAAATGTGTAGCTTTGAGAAATAAAACCGAAATAATATGTTGCTTCTCCTATCGCCTGCAAAAATACAGAATTTTGAACCTCAAAACGTTGTAAAGAAATATACTCAACCACAATATATGGATGAGGCAGAATTACTCATCACCAAAATTAAAGAATTATCTCTATCAGAACTAGCCAAATTACTGGAAGTAAACAGCAGTCTGGCTCAACTTAATGTTGACAGACATTTCAACTGGCAGCGACCATTCACGGTAAAAAATGCGAAACAAGCTGTCTTTGTGTTTAACGGGGAGGTCTTTCATGGATTGGACGCAAAAACGCTGTCAACTGAAAATCTTGAATATCTTCAGTCTCATTTGCGCATTTTGTCGGGACTATACGGAATTCTTCGCCCATTTGACTTGATTCAACCTTATCGATTGGATGTCAGCACAAAACTAAAAACTGATGCCGGGAATAATTTATACGCATTCTGGGGAAATAAAATTACAGAAACTTTAAATAAAGCAATTAAAGCTTCGGGAGGTTCTCAGACTTTACTGAATCTGGCTTCGGGAGAATACATGAAATCTATCAATAAGAAACTGCTTCAAGCCACTGTGATAGACTTTGACTTTTTGCAATACAAAAACGATGAATACAAACCTATAGTTATATACATCAAAAAAGCCCGGGGAATGATGGTACGATATGTAGTTGAGAATAAGATTGACAATGTGGAAGATTTGAAAGGATTTAATGCGGAAGGTTATTGGTTCAGTCCACAGTTGTCGACAAAAACCAAATTTGTTTTTACCCGTTGATATATTCTGCTCAAATCCAGAAAATTAATAAGTATTGCAAACAAAAAAAGACCAGATATATATCCGGTCTTTTTTTGTTTGCAATTAGATTCACTCTAAATCCAACGTACATAGCAGAAATCCTGACGATGAGGAAGATCCTCATTTTTAGGGAACATACGGAAACCATACTTAAATGAACCCGCCATGTTCAACTGATAATCAATACTGTAAAATAATTTTGTACCTTCCGTTTTTACCAGTTTAAGTTCTTCTACATTATAGAGCGTATCCACATTGTTTTTTCCCAATTTAGTAGCAACTAATTCTATTCCAATACCTTTGTCATTAATTTCATGAACATCAATCACTATATTGATTGTGTTGATTTCACCAACTTGTGGATTATGAATTAATTTATCGGGTACATCCATTGTAACTATCTGAATTCTATCCCAACCTGCAGCAACTTTTTCTTTCCAAGCAGTAATTTCTTTTGCTTTGGCATAATCGTTTGTTTTTAACAATGCTGATCGCGTAGCCAGCTTGGTATAAAAACGAGCGATATAATCATCAATCATACGCTTTGTTGTAAAACGAGGTGTAATTAGAGCTAACGAATTTTTGATAACCTGTATCCACTCGGGCGAATATCCTTTAGTGTTTTTTGCAAAATATAATGGAATAATTTCATTCTCCAACATACTGTAAATTGTTGCAGCATCTAATTGATCCTGGTGTATATCATTTTCATAAGTACGCTTTTCGGTCAATGCCCAACCTGCACCTTTTACGTATCCTTCCAACCACCAGCCATCTAGAACGGAGAAATTCAACACTCCATTCATTTGAGCCTTTTCACCTGAAGTACCTGAAGCCTCTAATGGGCGAGTCGGTGTATTTAACCAGATATCAACCCCACAAACCAGACGTTTTGCCAATCGCATATCGTAGTTTTCGAGGAAAATAACTTTTCCAAGGAACTGAGGCATACGTGATATTTCGATAATACGTTTAATCAAACCCTGTCCACCACCATCAGCAGGGTGAGCTTTTCCTGTAAACAAGAATTGAACAGGATGAAGAGGATCATTTACAATTCTTTCTAATCGTTCCAAATCAGTGAACAGCAAATGTGCACGCTTGTATGTAGCAAAACGACGACCAAATCCAATTATCAATGCATTCGGATTGATAGCTTCCAAAACAGATACAATGCGCGATGGATCGCCTTGATTTTTCAGCCAATTTTCACGGAACTGATCTTTAATATAATCTATCAGTTTTACTTTCAAACCCATACGGGTATGCCAAATTTCTTCATCAGGAATTTTATACACACCTTCCCAAATTTTCATATTAGACTGATCGGCATAAAACGCCTTTGTAAAATATTTTTCGTAAATTGCTTTCCAATCGGAAGAAGTCCATGTTGGTAAGTGTACGCCGTTCGTTACATAACTTACATGTAATTCTTCGGGGAAATAACCTTTCCAGATAGGATTGAACATTTCCTGTGAAACTTTTCCATGCAGCCAGCTTACACCATTCACTTCCTGGCATGTATTACAAGCAAAGGTACTCATGCTGAATTTCTCGTTATGATCTCCCGGATGCTCGCGCCCCATATCGATAAAGTCATCCCAACTCAATTGAAGTTTAGCCGGATATTCGCTCATGTATTTTTGGAATAATCCTTCTTCAAAGCTGTCATGTCCGGCAGGAACCGGCGTATGAACCGTATAAAGCGAACTAGCACGAACAATCTCCAGAGCCTGATTGAAAGTCAGATTCTTATCTGCAATCAGATCAACCAAGCGTTGGGTATTTATCAGTGCAGCATGTCCTTCATTACAGTGATAAACTTCTTTCTCTATTCCCAGTTTTTTCAGAGTCAGAATACCACCAATTCCAAGCATAATCTCTTGTTTCATACGATTTTCCCAATCACCACCATAAAGTTGGTGTGTAATAGAACGATCGTATTCACTATTCATATCGTTATCGGTATCAAGCAAATAAAGAGCTATACGCCCAACCGAAACTTTCCATACGTGCGAGTAAACTGTACGTCCCGGATATGGAACTTCAACTACTATCGGCTCATCATTAGCATCTTTCACTTGCTGAATTGGCAAATTATTAAAATTTTGAGCCTCATAAACAGCAACTTGCTGACCATCTACAGATAATGATTGAGTAAAATAACCATAGCGATATAAAAATCCGACTGCAGTAAGGTCTACGTTGCAATCACTTGCTTCTTTCAGATAATCTCCGGCCAATACGCCCAAACCTCCTGAATAAATCTTTAGAACTTCGGTGAGTCCGTATTCCATACTGAAATAAGCTATCGAAGGTACTTTCGTATTTTTTGGAACATTCATGTAAGCCTGAAAATCATCATAAACAGCATCTACTTTTTTAATGAATGCGGCATCCTGACCTAAAGCAACCAGTTTTTCGTAATTCAAAATATTCAGTAGTAAAACAGGATTTGATGAAGCCTCTATCCAAGCCTGTTTATCTATTTGACGAAACAGACTTTTAGCATGACTATTCCATGTCCACCAGATATTTTGAGCAATTTCATCTAATTTATTCAAACTCGCAGGTAAGTATGACTTTACACTGATTTCCTTTAAGTTTACGTCATTGACATTGTTAACTTTAATTTTCATATGCTTTTATCTATTTAGTAACTAATACGTTATTCAAAAATCAATATTCAAGAAAGCAATTATTATATTTTATTGATAAATTTCAAGACAAAAATAAGCAAAATACGAAATGAACAGATAACAACATACTCAATAAAATAGATATTCATTTCAAACGATTGCAGAGAATTAAGGTATTTCAATGCAGGAAAGACAAAAAGCTACCCCACACTTAACCTTTTATTTTTCTTAGTCAGTGCAATATGATAAGCTTTATCATAAAAATGGATAAAATGCTTCCAAAGAGCTTTTTCAGCAATTACAGAAGCTTTCTTGCGCACATTTTTCATTTCTGTTTCATTATAAGTCAAAAATTCAAATATCATATCAGCGATTTGGTTGGCTACTAAGTAACCATTGTAATCTGACCGATGAATCACTCCAACTCCACTTTTAATTGGCTGAGGATCATGAGAAACCCATTGACCAAATCCCGACAAATCAGTAGCAATTGTTGGCACGGCAAATGCCACACTCTCCAAAGGAGTGTAACCCCATGGTTCATAATAAGATGGAAATACAGTCAGATCCATACCTATCAGTAAATCATAATAGGATTTATTGAATACCCCGTCAGACTCACTAAGGTACGAAGGCACAAACACAATCTTCACACGTTGTGATGCTTGATTATTAAAGTGAAACCAATGAATGGCGGACATCACATTATCATTATAATAATCATAAAGTTCGTGAGTGGTGAATCTGTTGGTAGAATCCAGCTTAATTTCAGGATGTTTTAAACTGGAAATAAGGTCCAGCCTTGAACCTTTTATATGCGCCGGAACCATTATAAATGCAACGATCTCTTTGGTCAATTCCTTTTCAGACAATATCTTCAATGATTCCAGAAAAGTGTCAATTCCTTTATTTTTATATTCGTATCGGCCGGCAGTGCTTATCAACAGCGCATCAGACGATAGTTCATACCCTAATAATGTCTCCGTTACTTTACGCAACGTTTCACGAGCTTCTTTTCTCTTTTGGGTAAAATTTTTACCTTTCGGCACAAAGTCATCCTCAAATCCATTAGGAGTTATTATATCGGGTTTCTTATCCAGCAACTGTTCACATTCAATTCCGGTGATTTCACTCACCGTAGTAAAACAATCGACAGTATGTGCGGCCACTTTCTCAGTAGAATGCTTAGAAACCATATTCAGTTCGTAAGACATTTGGTCTCCGTTATATTCCGCAAGGTAATCGTACAAAGGTTTATGATTACCGGCAATTGATCGACCGATAGAGGTAGCATGCGTAGTAAAAAGTGTTGCAATCTCAGGGACTTGCTTTTGAATATAGAACGCTCCGAAAGTAGTCATCCACTCATTAAAATGTGCCACCACCTGATTTTCTGCTGTTAGTTTAAAAAACCGATAATAACTTTCGATAATCATACCGGTGGAATAACCGAACATGGATGATTCATCATAATCTCCGTAAGCCGCTATTGAATTGACGCCCACAAGTTCCCATACTTTTCCATAAATCTCATTCTTCTGAGCCATCAACGGCAAAAAGTTAACCAGCACAGCTATAGGTTTTCCGGGAATATTCCATCTACCTATGCGTATTTTCAATCCATACTCCGCATCCGTAAATTCTTTCCAGTCTTTATATAAATCGGGAATTTCTTCAAACAATGGATTGGGCTTATCCAACCAAACATCAGGTCCGATAAATATCAGTTTGTCGGGATGCGACTGCTGCAATGTGGCAGCACGAGTTGACAGTACCGTGTAGATACCTCCAACCATATTACACACCTCCCAACTAGTTTCAAAAATATATTCCGGATTCAATGTTTTCGACATGAATTTTAATTTTAAAATGATTGCAAATGTAATACATTTAGATTGGATTTATTGTTAACATCGTGTTTATGCACGAATTTAAACAGCAAAAAATAGCAATTTATATGTTTTAAAACATATAATCAAACAATTTGATTTGTTTTTAAGAATTCATGCGCGGAAAATTTAGATAAAATTCAACGCAAGAACTAAGCGACATACTGACATTTTAATACGGTAGGCGTTTCTACACTTTATCAGATTTATGATCTCAATAATATTGAAAACTATATATCCAAAAACAGCATTTTATTCAGCAATAATGCCTATTTTTATTGTCAAATGCGATGTTAATTATTTATTATTCATTATCAACAAGTTAAACAAGTATGGGTACTAAGAAAAATTTTGTTTTAGACACTAACGTTATCTTACACGACTATAAATGCGTTCATAATTTCGAAGAAAATGATATTTACATTCCAATAGTAGTACTTGAAGAACTTGATCACTTTAAAAAAGGGAACGAACAAATAAATTTCAATGCCAGAGAATTTACCCGCGAACTAGATTTAATAGCGGATGATCAATTATTTACAAAAGGAGCAAGCCTTGGAGCCGGGAAAGGTAAGCTTTTTATCATTACCGGTGGTGAATATCCTGATATTATTTCCAAATCATTTGTTGAGAAAACGCCCGATCATCGTATTCTTGCCGCGACTTATCTCTTACGCGAAGATAAAAAGAAGAACAAAACAATTCTCGTAAGCAAAGACATTAATTTACGAATGAAAGCCCTTTCGCTCGGATTGGAAGCGGAAGATTACATCAACGATAAAGTAACCGATTTCAATGTCTTTGAAAAGAATTATGAGACCTATGACAATATTGCACCTGAGTTGATAGATAAATTATACAGTGGCGATGGCACTATCCTGGTGGAGGAGCTGGATTTTGCATCAGACATTGAGCCGCAGGAATGTTTCATACTTAAAAGTGTTCGCTCAAGCGTATTGGCACGTTACAATTCTCAAATAGGCATGGTAAAACGTGTAGAAAAAGAACGCTCATTTGGTATAGAACCACGTAATGCAGAACAGGCTTTTGCTATGAATGTGCTACTTGACGAAGACATTAAACTGGTGGCATTAACCGGAAAATCCGGAACAGGCAAGACACTGCTTGCACTTGCCGCTGCTTTGCAGAAAAACGAATCGTACAAGCAAATTTTGATGGCTAGACCCATTGTGGCATTGGGAAACAAAGATTTAGGATTTTTACCCGGAGACGAGAAGCAAAAAGTGGCGCCGTACATGCAACCACTGTTCGACAACCTCAACGTGATTAAGCATAATTTTTCATATCAGGGTAAAGAAATCCGACTGATAGAAGAACTGCAACGTAACGAACAACTGGTGATTGAAGCACTGGCTTACATACGTGGACGAAGTCTTAGTGAAACATTCTTCATTGTTGACGAAGCTCAAAACCTTACACCTCATGAGGTAAAAACAATTATTACCCGAGCAGGAGAAGGCACAAAAATAGTTTTCACCGGTGACATACAACAAATTGACTCTCCATACCTTGATATGTTCTCAAACGGATTAGTCTATATGATTGACCGCATGCACGGACAGAATATCTTTGCACATATTAATTTGGTGAAAGGCGAAAGAAGCTTTTTGTCCGAATTGGCGAGTGATCTTTTATAGGGAATTATAGACTCCGAGATAAAGTCAATTTTATTTGTTGCTCCATTTGCATTGAGCATCTGCCTTTATGTTCAGGGATAGCTTATATACTTCAAACCAAACCGGAGTTTAATATTTAAACAATTCCAGCTCTCATACGGTTTTAATTTCAATTCAACAATTATTTATGACGAGTAAGGCCGAAATTATAAACAATCTTGCAACTGAAAAGATCGGCAAACTCATCTGGACGTACTCACTGCCTGCAATTGTGGGAACTGTGGTTATGTCGTTATACAACATTGTAGATAGAATTTTTATCGGACAGGGAGTTGGTCCGTTAGCCATTTCTGGTTTGGCACTTACCTTCCCCTTTATGATTCTGCTTATGGCATCGGGCATGTTGGTCGGTGCAGGTTCTGCTGCCAGAATATCCATCACTCTTGGTGAAAACAACAAAGAAAAAGCAGAAAAAATTTTGGGCAATGCGCTTACCCTCACCTTTATTATATCCGGCACGGTCATTATCCTTTCGTATATATTCATGCATGATTTATTGCAATTGTTTGGAGGAACCGAAAACACCACACGATATGCAGAGGATTTTATGCGGGTAATTATTCCCGGTGGAATTTTCTCAGCGTTAAGCTATGGCTTTAACAACATTATGCGAGCTTCGGGTTATCCTCACAAAGCCATGTACACAATGATTATATGTGCAGTACTTAATGCAATTCTGGCTCCGATATTTATTTTCGTTTTTCATTGGGGCATACAAGGTGCAGCACATGCTACAAATATCTCATACTTTGTAGGAACAATCTGGGTTTTGACACATTTTCTGAAACCTGATTCCAATATTCGGTTCTACCGCAAAAATTTTAGGCTAGAAAAGGATATAATACTGTCTATCATAAGCATTGGGCTCTCTCCTTTTTGCATGCAACTGGCCAGCTGTTTCGTCGTTATATTAGTCAATACTACATTAATTCATTACGGTGGCGATTTAGCTATTGGAGCATTCGGAATTATTAATAGCATAAACACCCTGATAGTAATGATTATTATTGGCCTGAATCAAGGTACGCAACCTATCGTTGGATTTAATTATGGTGCAAAGAACTTTGACCGCATGTTTAAGACACTGAAGTATGCCATAGTCATAGGGACCTGCATAACTACACTGGGATTTTTGATTGGAACATTTGCACCAACGTTTATAGCCAGGCTATTTACCACCGATGCCGAATTACAGGCGATAGCTGCAACAGCACTTCAGATATCAGTTATCATGTTTCCCATTATTGGCTCGCAAATAGTAATTACCAATTTTTTCCAATCCATTGGCAAAGCCAAGGTTTCAATATTTCTGAGTCTAACCCGACAGTTTTTATTTTTGATTCCTTGTTTGCTAATCTTCCCCCGTTTTTTGGGGGTTACAGGAGCATGGTCGGCGATGCCTGTATCAGATGGATTGGCATCAATCGTAGCTTGTGTTACAATCTTCCTTTTTGTCAGGAAGTTCAAGTCCACATCGCCACGGCGTGTATAAAAACAAAAGAAGAGAAAACATTTCTGCTTTCTCTTCTTTGTACTGTTATGAAGATATCTTTTATTTTTGCACCAAAACCCATGCATCAGGAAATCTGTTAGAAATCTCTTTAATACGAGCATGAGCCTGATTGTAATCATTAAATGACGATATAAGCACCCGGTACATACCTTTTTCGTTTACCACGATTAGCGCTTTGTTTCCTTCGGCTTTCAGAGTAGTTTGAAGTCCTTTAGCATTGGTTTGTTTACCGAAACTACCAACAACAACGTGATATTTATAATTTAGTGATCCGGCTTCGCCATCTACTAAACTAAAATTCTCGTTACGGGTAACTTCATTTTCAGCTGTTTTTACATTTTCCGGAGCTTGATAGGTAGAAGAAGGAGCGGCTATTGCATTTGTAACAGTTGTTTTTGGGGCAGCAGCCTGAATATTTGCACCTGCGGGAATTTCGGCTATTTTCTGCTTTGTTTTACAAGCTGAAGTAGCCAGAATGACTACAGCAAGTGCCAGAATTAAACGGATTGTTTTCATGTTTCTTTGTTTATTTATTTAATTGTACAATATTTGCTTTTATATTTCGGACTGCAAAAAAAGACTAGTAAGTCAGCTTGCTTAAAATTTCAACCAAGTTGGTATGAAGTGCAAAGATGATAAGAAAAACGCAGTTAAACAATAGTGTCGATAAAATTTACAAAAAAACATAGCTTCGTTCAAACAAAATACGACTAAACGACGTTTTAGGATAAGAAAACAAAAACTTTATATAATTTATTAACTCATAAAACAATTAAGTCATGAAATTTTCATTGCCCGAATTACCTTACGCACACAACGCACTAGAACCAGTAATCAGCGAGAAAACTATAAGTTTTCATTATGGAAAACATCATCAAACCTATGTAAACAACCTAAATGGGCTAGTTGTAGGAACTGAATTTGAAAATTCTGATCTGGAATCAATCGTAAAAAAATCGGAAGGTCCGATATTTAATAATGCAGCACAAATCTGGAATCACACATTCTATTTCCTGACGCTGACACCCAACAAAGGAAGCGTACCAAGCGAAAAATTAGCAAAAGCTATTGATGCAGCCTGGGGTTCGCTAGATAACTTTAAAGCAGAATTCAACAAAGCGGCAGTATCTGTATTCGGTTCAGGCTGGGCTTGGTTGGTAAAAGATGCTGAAGGCAAATTATCTATTGTAAAAGAAAGTAACGCCGGCAACCCAATCACACGTGGTTTAATTCCACTACTTACATTTGATGTTTGGGAACATGCCTATTATCTCGATTATCAAAATCGCCGCCCTGATTATGTGGCTGCGCTCTGGGATTTAGTAGACTGGAAAACAGTTTCTGACAGATATTAACAAAAATATACGGAAAATCAACTTTAAAAGCGGAATGAATTAAACTTCATTTCGCTTTTATTTTTCACATAAGGAAATGACAATTATCTACTTAGCAATTTTTGCAATTAAAGCCCAAAAAAGTTAAGAAATACAACTAAACATTCTTTTTCCTAAAAATCAGATGACCTTTGTACTGAAATGTTTCAAAAAAATTATCTTTGCACTCGGATTTCAAAGAATTAGCGTTGAAATTAAATGAAAATCTCTAAAAACAACATTAGATTAATTAGGCGAATGAAAAACTTATCTCTCATCATTAATGCCGTACTGGCAGTAGCTATTGTAGTTCTTTTTGTGTTAGTACTAAGTAATAAATCAAATTTAGCCACAAAGCATGCTGTAACGGGGAAAGACACCATTATATCCGGCAAATTACCCATTGCCTATGTTAATGTTGATTCATTGCTATTGCATTATCAATTTGCAAAAGACGCTAACGAATCCTTGATTAAAAAACAAGAGGAATCTCGTGCTACGATTAATTCAAGAGCTGTTCAATTAAAAGGAGAAATGGACGAGTTTCAACGAAAATTAGACAACAATGCTTTCTTGAGCCGCGACCGTGCAGAACAAGAACACACTCGTTTGCTAAAAAGACAACAAGAATTGCAAGAACTGGATGGAAACTTAAGCAAACAATTAATGCAGATTCAACAAAAAATGAGTGAACAACTGCGTGATACGATTAATGTATTTATGAAAGGATTTAACAAGGATCACAAATACCAGCTAATCATCAGTAACACTTCCAGCGATAACGTATTGTTTGCCGAAAAAGGCTATGACATTACTGAAGAAGTAACCAAAGCGCTTAACGAACGTTATGCAGCAAAGAAATAACCTTCATAAAGGAGAACAAAAAAGCGCTAATCTAAAATTTTAGATTAGCGCTTTTTTATTGTAACAGAACTCTATTGTTTTGCTGCTCCTCCTCTGAAACTGAGGAAAAGAGTGGAAAGCGCATAAATCAACAACATGAGTACCCAATACTTGGTGCCCGTGAACATAAAATAAGCAGACAGACCTAAGGCTATGCTAGACAAAAAGCCACTGGCACCTAAACGACGCTGACGTCTATCAGCAGATTTATTATCCAGTGCACTTTTCAGTTGAAAAATAATAAGTAAGGCAACTCCTGTCGAAAAAATATAAGGGGCGTAAGCAACGTTGAGAGGTTGGGTCAAAGCACCAGCCAGAGTTAGTGTTCCGCCTGAAATAAAAAGTAATTTCAAAAATTGTTGATTGTTCATTCTTTAATTATAAAAATATCTTCATTCTCCCTTTTCATATAATAATGCTCACGGGCAAATTTTTCCAGATTTTCGTTGCTGGACTGAAGTTCGTTTTTCTTTTGTTTATTGGTTTTGATCTCATCCTGAAAGAACTTCAACTCCTTTTCCATCTCTACAATTCGTTGGTGCGATTGCCAACGATGAATTAAACTATGATCGTCGAAAAAAGTAACGAGCACAGCATAAATCAAAAATACAATAAGATACTTATTTAAAAGTATCTTTCTGATTCTATTTCCTTTAGTCTTTATTTCAGGCATATTATTGCAATCAAATCAGCGAAAAAAAGCCGGATTCCGGCATCTGACAACATCTATATTTGTTTGACAAAGGTAAGCAAATTTTACGTTTATCCTTTTTTTTCAGAAATCTTTTTTTTGTGCGAACCGAACCATCTATTTTCAGTATATTTGCATTCAAAAGCAGAAAAAGAATTCGGTTTATGGAAAATTTCATTGTTTCGGCGCGCAAATATCGCCCATCGACGTTTAACTCGGTTGTCGGTCAATCTTCATTGACTGTAACCCTCAAGAACGCCATCAAAAGCAATCATTTGGCCCATGCTTATTTGTTTTGCGGACCTCGTGGAGTAGGTAAAACCACTTGTGCGCGCATTTTTGCCAAAACCATAAACTGCCAAAATCTTACTGCCGATTTTGAAGCTTGCAATGAGTGTGAATCGTGCGTTTCGTTCAACGAACAACGGTCATACAATATCCACGAACTTGATGCTGCATCGAACAACGGTGTAGACGATATCCGATCACTGACCGACCAGGTGCGCATACCGCCGCAAATTGGGAAGTATAGCGTTTATATCATTGATGAGGTTCACATGCTGTCGCAAGGTGCATTCAACGCTTTTCTGAAAACG
>Ga0302287_10000720_pt1 | contig 15068 bp, 9 predicted proteins | sample III_Fen_E2_4_FD_200452 | JGI IMG/M metagenome (GOLD analysis project Ga0302287, IMG submission 200452) | Peat permafrost microbial communities from Stordalen Mire near Abisko, Sweden - III_Fen_E2_4 | ecosystem: Environmental > Terrestrial > Soil > Wetlands > Permafrost | place: Sweden: Abisko...
ATCAGCATTGCTTGTACTGCTCACGATTTTGTTGGTACAGGTATGGCCTTTTACCCAGCGTAACGCAGCCATAGCCGAAGAAAAGAAACTCAGCGCAGTTTATGTTTACGATAGCGCAGATGTTGCCTACAGAGACGCAGATGCCGCCGACATTGATCAAATGTTCTTTTCTTTTGCTTTGATCAAAAAAGGGCATGTATCTGGTGATCATTGGGAAGGCATTAAGGAATATCAGGAATATATAGCAAAACATCCGACCATCCAGCCCATACTCTCGATCGGCGGTTGGGGGGCGGATGGGTTTTCACATGCCGCCGCCACCCCTAAGAGACGCGCTGCTTTTGTTGCGGATACCCTTGAGTTATTGCAAATCTATGGTTTTCTCGGTGTGGATATTGACTGGGAATATCCTGGCTCCTCTGAGGCAGGCATCGCAAGCAGTCCGAACGACCGAGACAATTACACACTGCTTCTGCAGGCTGTGCGCGACGGATTGGATAATTTGACTGCGCAGGATGGCAAGCCCCGCAGGTTGTGCATTGCAGTAAGCGGTTCTCCAGAACGCATTCCAAACATTGATTGTCTCCATGTTGGTGAAATTGTTGATCAGGTTAACCTGATGACCTATGATATGCAGGATAACAACCGTGCAACACACCACACGCCACTGTATGCTTTTGGTGAGGAGGCGCTTTCCGCTGACGCTTGCGTTCGCGCCTATGCGGATGCCGGCATCCCAAAAGAAAAAATAATGCTGGGTATAGCGTTCTATGGTCATCGTTGGACAACTGGTTATGATGATCCACTGGGGCAACCGGCAAAAAAGGTGGATACCGTTCCTTATACAAACATCGCCAAACTGGTTGTCGATAACCCTAGCGCTGTGCACTACGACGATTCCGCGCAGGCCCCCTGGTTTTATGACGGTTTTACCTTTATCAGCTATGATGATTCGCGTTCCATCGCGCAAAAAAGCCGCTATGTTATGGACAACGGTTTGCTGGGTCTATTCTCATGGGAATATGGAGCAGATGAAACTGGCACACTGGTACGCGCCATGCGACAGTAGGCTTGCCATGATTGGCTCGCAAGCTTGTGCATCGGTAACGCACCTTATCCAGTCGTTTGCCAATCTGTCGTACTTGAGTTTACAACCCACCTGCTCGGGCGGGTTGTAAAGCTCTCTGATGTTCATCCAGGTTATACGCAAAACCGCCCGACTCTTTCGAGTCGGGCGGTGATTGTTTCAGCAGGGCATCCGCTTACGCCTTGGGGCCAGCGTCGATGATCTTCTGATCCATGTTCGTGTACTTTTCGAAGTTCTTGCGGAACATGCCGGCAAGTTTCTTGGCTGTTGTATCGTAGGCATCTTTATCAGCCCAGGTGTTGCGGGGTGCGAGCACGTCGGCAGGCACGCCGGGGCAGGTGGTGGGGACGAGCACATTAAAATTGGTGTCGAGCACGAACTCGCTCTTTTCCAGTTCGCCGTTCAGGCACGCGGTCACCATGGCACGGGTAAGAGGCAGCTTCATACGGTTACCGCCATTGCCAGCGGGGCCACCAGACCAGCCGGTATTCACCAGGTACACATTCGCACCGCTCTTGGCTACGTACTTGCCCAACAGCTCAGCATAGCGGCTGGCGGGCAGGGGAAGGAACGGTGCGCCGAAGCAGGTAGAGAAAGTCGCCTGCGGCTCGGTAACGCCACGCTCAGTGCCCGCAAGACGTGCGGTATAGCCACTCACATAATGGTACATGGCCGCTTCACGGCCGAGTTTGCTCACGGGGGGCAGAACGCCGAACGCATCCGCAGTCAGGAAGATAACGGTCTTAGGCGTGGGAGCCATGCCGGAAAGCTCTGCATTACTGATGAAATCAACCGGATAACCCACGCGGGTGTTCTCGGTTACGCTCTCGTCGTCAAAATCAAACTCGCGGGTGTCTGGATCCATGGTCACGTTCTCTACCAGTGCGCCGAACTTGATCGCGCCGTAGATTTCCGGTTCATGTTCCTTGGACAGGCTAATGCACTTGGCATAGCAACCGCCCTCGATGTTGAATACGCCATCATCGCTCCAGCCATGCTCGTCGTCGCCGATGAGTTTGCGGTTGGGGTCAGCAGACAGCGTGGTTTTGCCTGTGCCGGACAGACCGAAAAATACAGCGCTATCGCCATCTTTACCCACGTTAGCGGAGCAGTGCATGGAGAAGATGCCTTGCTTAGGCAACAGATAATTCATGATGCTGAACACGCTCTTCTTGATTTCACCGGCATACTGGCTGCCTGCGACAAGTACGAGTTTACGCTCAAAGCTGATAATGATGGCAGCTTCACTGTGGGTGCCGTCAAGCTCAGGGATACACTTGAGGCCAGGCGCCGCAATAATGGTGAAATCAGCTTTAAAGGCATCCAGATCGGCATCGGTCGGGCGAAGCAGCATCTGGTGGATAAACATGTTCTGGCTAGCCAACTCGTTTACAACACGCACGCCGATGCGGTATTTGGGATCAGCACCCGCAAAGCCATCAAACACGAAAACATCACGCTTCTGCAAGTATGCGGTGATCTTGCGATAGATGTTATCGAACTTTTCGCTGCTGATGGGAACATTAACCTTACCCCAAGCGATTTCGTCATGGATGGAGGGTTCGTCAACCACAAAGCGATCCTCGGGTGAACGGCCAGTGTACTTGCCGGTTTTCACCACAAGCGCGCCAGTGTTGCTCAGCGTGCCCTCGCCGCGCGCGAGCGCCATCTCGGTTAGCTTGCTAACGGGGAGGTTGCGGTAAACAGCCTTGGATTCAATGATACCCAGGTAAGACAGGTCTAAACTCATGATGTTTTCCTCCTTGGAATCATAAATTGGGGGTGAAACCGTGTTTTCCGAGCGACTTACGCCGCGGATTCGATTACCATTTCGACGAAATGGCACAATCTCTCCCTAATTCAAAATATTCTACTATTACTTCATAATTCCTGCAAAAAATAATAATTTGATTTTTTCTTCACAACCCGAATACTTTGTTTCACCTCCGGATGAGTTCAAATGAATTGAAATACGAAGGGAAAAACGATGGAATCGCGCCATTTTTCAGCTTTTTGCAATTCATTTTTCAATCATCATACAACATTGCTTTTCCAGATGGCACTAATTACACCAAAAACGAATTTTGTAAAAGTTGCAAGTTTGTGATAACAATCCTGCGATATTCTGGATACGATGATTCATTTTAAGCTAGAGTCATCCCCCAAATTCTGCCGCAGGATGGATGGATTTCTCTGTATGCCGAAGCTTTCAACCGATTCTAACCATCGCAAGCATCGAGCAAATTCTCTCGTTTCCATAAATGATCTGATTCAAGAAGAATCGGCGATCATTACCCTCGTATAGGCAATATTGCCGAAAGATTGCAATTATCATTCTATTTTCGTTTGAAGCCAGAGGGTCGGAGTCCCACACCTGCCGCTTCCTCGTGAATGATACCAACAAGTCTATGCAAGTTCGTTCGCCAGTTCTATCCACTGAGTAATCTCCAGCACTTCACCTCGCACAGTTTGCGAAAAACCCAATCTATCGAATATTTCGCGCAACACCTCCGCCGAATGGTGAGTCGATCCCTTCAGCGTGTTGAGCAGTGTTTTTCGCCTTTGTCCGAAGCTTGCACGGATGATCCGCCATAATAGAACCTCATCCTTCACAGGCGCGGGAGGTTCTGAACGAAACAAAAGGTTTACAAAAGCGCTGTCCACTTTGGGCGGCGGCGTAAATGCGCTGGCTGGTACCTGTGCGACAATGGCAGGTTCGCAGTAGTAGCGGCATCGCACGCTCATCAATCCATAAGCAGCATCGCCAGGTTTGGCAACAAGCTTTTCAGCCACCTCTTTTTGTACCATCACCGACATCTTTCTGATAGGCAAAGCGCTGCCCCAAAACAGATCGAAAATCGGCGTTGTTATATTATATGGAATATTGGCTACCAAAATAAAGTCATCGCCACCCAGTAATTTCACGAGCGCTGCAAGATCCATCCTACGGATATCGCCCTGAATGATCTCCACATTGCCAAAACTCTCGGTAGCCACGCGCAAAAAAGGCAGGACTGTATCATCCACCTCCACAGCCACCACGCGCTCGGCAACCTCGCACAGGCATTTGGTCAAGGTTCCTGCTCCCGGACCAATTTCCAGCACTCGATCCGTTTCGGTTACGCCTGCCTGTTGCACCAGTGAACGCAACAGCGCGGTATCATATAGGAAGTGTTGACCCAGGTCGTGTTTATATCGAGCGCCGTCATCCCGTCTGCGTTCTGCCTTCAGGTATGATTTCTTCACAGGTAAACCTCCGGTTGCTTTATTGATCGGTTTCTACTGTTTAGGTTCCGTATCGTCAATTTGCACCGCTTCGCGTCCAAAGGAATCGATCAACGTACGTGCATTCTCATCCCTCAGGTCGCTTTGGAGCCTTGCCCCACCGTCGCCTTCCAGTACGGCTTCAAATGTAAGTGCTGTTCCCGCCACCTCACTCAAGGCGCGGGAAACGCTTTCCCTGCGCGCTGGTTTGTTAAGCTGCGCAAAGGAAAAGTCCTTGCGTTCAAAAGCAACCTGTACCTGATACACCGTGCCTTTCGCACCGATGAAGCGTTCCTTTTTTAACAGCCCGAAAAGGGGCGGTTCGGTTTTGGCGATCAGGCCCAACGTCTGTTCCCAAACCTCCTGCTCGTTGGCTGGTGCAGGCTTAGGTTTTGCCGGCGCCGCATCCCTTGCTGGCATGGCTGCATCGGAGGACTTTGCTACTCTGGGTTTCGCTGTTTCCGTAGCGGCAAATTGTCCGTTGTCCAGCGCCGTGGTCAATGCGCCGAGCTTTGCTTCCAATGTTGCAATGCGTTCTAGTAGCGCCGCCGTATCTTCTCCTCTGGTTTCCGCACAGGCGCGCAACGATACTACTTCCACACCGATTCGGGGTGATGAGGCATAGCGCAGTTCGGTTTCGGCGCGCATAAAGATATCCAGTATCCGCAGCAATCGCTCCTGTGTAAAAGCATCCGCTTGTACACGATAGCGCTTCTCATCTTCATCAGTGACTTCCAGCAGCGAGGCTGCGCTCTCTTCCACCGCTTTCACCGTCAGTAACGCACGCAGGTGGCGTGTTACTTCCCGCAAAAATACCTGAGGTTCGCGGCCGGAGCGCATCAGTGTATCAATGTGTTTCATTACGCCAGCTGTGTCCCCTTTGGCAAGATAATCGCCAAATACAAACAGAAAATCCTTATCGCTGGAACCAAGTACATCCCGCACAACAGCAGTCGTGAGCATTCCCTCCACCGATGCGGAAACACACATATCCAGAATACTAAATGCATCACGCATTGCTCCTTCGGCTGCACGCGCCACCATTTGCAGCGCTTCCAATTCCGCTGCAATATCCATTCCCTCCAGCGCGAGCTGCATACGCTCAATAATCAACGGAGCTGGGATGCGTCCGAAATCATACCGTTGCACACGGCTTAAAATTGTTGCCGGTATCTTTTGCGGTTCAGTGGTTGCGAGGATAAACACCACATGTGCGGGGGGCTCCTCAAGTGTTTTCAGCAGCGCATTAAACGCCGCTGTGGAAAGCATGTGCACTTCATCGATGATATATACCTTGTACTTGCCTACCTGCGCCGGATAACGGACTTGCTCCAACAGATCGCGAACATTATCTACGCTGTTATTGCTGGCTGCGTCCAACTCCAGCACATCCAGTGTGGATTCCGCCATAATCGCCTTACAGGGGTCGCATACGCCACAGGGATCGCCATGGTTTGGGTGCTGGCAGTTAATTGCACGGCTCATGATCTTGGCCAGCGTCGTTTTTCCCGTGCCCCGGCAACCGCAAAAAAGGTAGGCGTGAGCAATTCGCCCCGTCTCTATCTGCCTGCGCAGAGTTTTTACGACTGCTTCCTGACCAATGACCTGTTCAAAGGTCATTGGTCTCCATTGCCGGTAAAGCGCCTGATATGCCATGGCTTCCCTCCATACTGCCCGCGCGTGCGGTGTGTTTGTACCTTATTGTACACCATGTCGGCGGTTTGCGCCATACATGAGCCCTTGCAAACCGCTTTGTGATGGTTTCCAGGTTCACCGTTTCTTCCGTATGGCATCGGTCATTCTCCGGCGATCGATGGTTGCCAATCTCTTATATATGCGTTATGATGTTGGTCTGCCGTCGACTTCCCAATGGGATCGAAGCAGCGTGTTTCAAGGCACCTACTTACCATGAAAGAAGGGATCACATGCAGCGCCTGCGTCAAACAGTTCGCCCTTACTTAGGCACTAGCGATTTTTACAAAGGCGCACTTGCCGTGATGCTACCTGTTACAGTGCAGCAATTGATCAACAACATGTTCAATATGGTGGATACGCTCATGGTTGGCACGCTGGATGTGCAGGGGTTAGCCATGAGCGCCGTAAGCGTTGCCAATAAACCGATTGTAATTTTCAATGGCTTCATCTTCGGGTTGGCCGGCGCGGGGGGATTGCTGATCAGCCAATACTTTGGCGCACGGAACCGTAAAGCATGCATGGGGCTGTTCTGGACAGAGTTAATCCTCGCGTTGTTGAACGCTGCTGTCTTTTTTGCGTTGCTTTTTTTTATTCCGGAAAGCATCATGCGCATCTTTGTTTCTGATAACCGCACGGTGGCGCTTGGTGTGCAGTTTATGCGTATTATCGCTTTCAGCTATTTTCCTGCCGCTGTCAGCAGTATCTGCATCTTTTCCTTGCGCTCCCTTGGGCAAAACCGAACCAGTATGCTGGTAAGCATCGCCAGCATGGGTATGAACGCTGTTTTCAATTACCTGCTGATTTTTGGTAAGTTTGGCTTTCCACGTTTAGGCGTAGAAGGCGCAGCATACGGTACGTTGATCGCCCGTCTGTTTGAGATGAGTTTTTATCTGGTGCTCATGCTACGCAAGCGCATGTATTACACGTTTGAACCTTCCGCATGCATTCGACTGAGTCCTTCCATCCGCCGTACTTTCGCCTCCAAGGCCATGCCTCTGATCGTAAACGAGATACTATATGCGGTAGGGCTTAACATCTTCTTTTGGTGTTATGCCAGATTGGATGAAACCGCCTTGCCCGCGCTCACGATCGCGGAACTATGCTTCCAGATATCCGCTGTTATTGTCATGGGCAACTCTTCCGCCGTGTCGGTGCTTATCGGCACCGCGCTTGGCGCCGGCGATCTGGATAAGGCGCGGGACAACTCCCGAAAGCTTTTTCTTCTTACGTTTTTCATCGGCATTATCAGCACAGTGCTTTGTTGTGGCTTGGCTTTTTTGCTGCCACTGCTCTACTCCATCAGTGCTGAGCTTCGCAGCATCGCTACCAGGATATCCTGCGTGATGGCTGCCTATGCACCTGTCAATTTCATGTATGCGTTTTGTTTCTTCTGCCTGCGTGCAGGCGGCGACACCAAACACGCCATGATGCTGGACAGCGGTTATATGTGGGTTGTCGCTGTACCCGCCTGCCTACTAATGGGCTTGTTGCTCCCCGGAAAACTTCCGATGTTCGCGGCTGTATTGATTGTGCAAACGCTGCTCAACTCAAAGATATTTTTAGCGCTTCGTGTGCTCAGGAAGGGGCGATGGGTTCGCAACATCACGCTAGGGGATTGCGCATGATGGCTGCTTGCTGCGATTGGACAAATAGGCTGATCAGCGGTATAATATTTTGTTGGCATATGTTCTTGCAGGGGGTGTCGGTTTGAGGAAAGCGTTCGTACGGTTGGTTGCCGTACTGGCGGCGATTGTCATGATGATGGCGGGCTTCGCATACGGCGCGCCTATGGCACTTGCCACAGATACGCAGCAGGTTGTTGAGCCGGATGTGAAATATATCGCTCCTACGCTTTCGTCCGACGCGCCCGCCTACGATGAAACTCATCCCGAAAACCTTACCGAAGACCAGTTGTACGCAAAGTCGGCCATTTTAATTGAAGCGAGCACCGGTGAAGTCATTTTTGAAAAGAATGCCGATCAGTCCATGTATCCCGCCTCAACCACGAAAATTATGACCGCCTATCTGGGGCTGACTATGGGCGACATGAACGCAACCGTCACCATGGATGACATTTCCGCGAACATCCCCAGCGATAGTTCTACCATTCCCCTGTCCATCGGCGAAACCATCAATTTTCAAGACTTGATCTATGCCACCATGTTGCGTTCCGGCAATGAAGGCGCAAATCTCATCGCGGAAACGATTTCCGGCAATGTCAACGATTTTGCGGAACTGATGAATCAAACCGCTCTTTCACTTGGTTGCACTGGCACTCACTTTGCCAATGCAAACGGACTGCATGATGATAATCACTACACCACCGCCCGCGACATGGCAAAGATCGCCCGCGCTGCCATGGAAAACGAAACCTTTCAATCCATTGCGAAAACCTATACCTACAGCCTGCCGAAAAGCAATTTGCAACGTTCCCGCGTACTGATCGGCAACAGCGATAACTGGCTCAACGGCAGTCAGGATAACACGTACTACTATCCGTATGCTACCGGTATCAAAACAGGCTATCACGCTCGCGCTGGTTACTGCTATGTAGGCTCCGCAGAAAAAGACGGTGTAAAGCTTATTTCTGTGGTGTTCTATACCACGAAATCAGGTCGCTGGACCGATTCAAAAAAGCTGATGGAGTATGGGTTCTCCCAATTTGAGAGCGTAACGCCGATTGATCTGTATAATCTGAACCCTACCGTTGTGCAGACCACCGGCTATTCCATGGAAGATGACGACATTGGCCGACTTCAGTTGGATATCGAACCCATGAGCGATACACGTACGGTTAATATTGTGGCCACCAAGACCGAGGTCGAGTCCATCGCCCGCAACCTGAAGCAGGCGGTATTGATCGAATACAGCCGAGAAAACTTTGCAACACCGATTACCAAAGGTGAGGTATTCGGCACCATGACCTATTATCCTTCGGATGGCGGCAGCGCCATTACCTACCAGTTGGTTGCCGGCCGATCCATCGCAAGACGCGAAAACGCACCGAAATCCATCGAAGAAATCGAAGCCGCAACCTATGCTGACCCTAACCCGTTCCCACCGCTATCCGTAGAAATGGCCATCGTGCTTCTTCTACCATTTGTTGCGCTGTTCGGACTGATCCGGTTGCTGATGCGCATTTTCCACAAAGGCAACCGTCGCGGCAAAAAAAGCCGTATACCAAAGCCAAACAACCGCTATTTCCGCTGATTGAGCGCCAAGCCATGGGAGAGGAGGGAGACCGTGATTGCGCAGATTGTGGTGGACGTGATTCACGAAAACGTCGCAAAACCCTTCTCTTACCTTGTCCCGGATGGAATGGTTCTGCGCCCCGGCATGCGCGTGAGCGTGCCGCTGGGAAGACGGCAGGTTGATGGCATTGTTACAGAGCTTTGTGAAACCTGTGATGTGCCTGAGTCTCGCCTTCGCCCTGTGACAAAGGCATTAGACGAATACGCAGCCATTCTTCCTCCGATGATGGAACTGGCTCGAGAACTGGCCCAGGAAGCACATTGCCCCCTTTCAGAGACTTTGCGGCTTATGATGCCTGCCGCTATGAGAACAGGTCGCGTTCAAACCAAGCGCGAACCCCTCGCCCAGCTGATGGATGGTGTGCAGGCACAGGAAGCAGCCGCTGCACAGGGTCGTTCCCAGAAACGTGCCACGTTGCTGAAGTTGCTTGTGGATGGAAAACCTCACCCTGTTTCAGAACTGTCGGAACTGGTTTCCGCCCCGCAGGAAGCTCTAAAAAAGCTTGCGGAAGACGGCTTGATCCTCTTGTTCGATCATGAAGTGTTCCGGTTGCCCTACGAGGACATGGATACCCGCCAAAGCATGGCACCGCAACTCACGCCAGAACAGACCGCCGCGCTATCAGTCATGTTACCGGGGTTGGAGACCGGATCAGGCTCGTATTTGCTTCACGGGGTTACCGGCAGCGGCAAAACCGAGGTTTACCTCGCCATGGTGCAACGTGTGCTGGAACTGGATAAAGCGGCAATCATCCTCGTACCGGAAATCGCGCTCACGCCACAAATGGTAGGATGGTTCCGTGACCGTTTTGGCCCCCGCACCGCTGTGCTTCACAGCCGATTGACCGACGGTCAGCGCTGCGATGAGTGGCGACGCATCCGTGTGGGGGACGCACGCGTCGTGGTTGGCGCCCGATCGGCGATCTTTGCACCCATGGAACGCCTCGGTTTAATCGTGATCGATGAAGAGCATGAGCAGACCTACCTGAGTGACAAACACCCGCGTTACGATGCGCGCCAGATTGCGAGGAGCCGTTGCACACGCGAAGGTGCAACACTGGTGCTAAGCAGTGCGACGCCGAGCATTTTAAGTTTCGCTATGTCGCGACGCGGAGATTATACCCTTGTGGAGATGCCCAGTCGCGTCAACCACCGCCCTATGCCCGAGGTAACGGTCGTAGATATGCGTAAGGAACTTGCGGCGGGTAATCGCTCCATCTTCAGTCAACTTTTACAGCAAAAGCTGAAAGTATGTTTTGATCGCGGTCAACAGGCAATGCTGTTTCTCAACCGACGCGGATACAACACATTTGTGAGTTGTCGCAACTGCGGTTATGTGGTCAAGTGCCCCCAATGCGATGTGAGCATGACACTTCATCAGGTGGAGGGCAGTGAAACAGGCGAACTTCGATGTCACTTTTGTGGCGCGACAGCCGAGCCGCCTACTGTTTGTCCGGAATGCGGCAGTAAATATATCCGCTATTTCGGCAGTGGTACCCAAAAGGTAGAGGAGGAATTGCACCGCCTTTTCCCGAATGTCAAAACCATCCGTATGGATATCGACACCACACAGAAGCGTGACGCACACTATCAGTTGCTGACCGCCTTCCGCGAAGGCAAGGCGCAGGCATTGATAGGAACGCAAATGATCGCCAAGGGGCTTGATTTTCCCAAGGTAACGCTTGTAGGCGTTGTCGCCGCAGATTTAACGCTGAATCTGCCAGATTACCGGGCACAGGAGCGTACATTCCAACTGGTAACACAGGTAGCCGGGCGCGCAGGCCGAGCCGAAGATCCCGGTGAGGTGATTGTGCAAAGCTACAAACCGGAGCATCCCTGCATTATCGCCGCCGCCGCACAGGATTACCGCGCATTTTTCACACAGGAGTTTGAACGTCGGCGTACCGGACTGTATCCGCCGTTTACCATGATCGCCCGCCTGCTGGTGGAAAGCGAACAGGCTGAGGCGGCTCGACTGATGAATGACCGCCTCTACGACACGGTAGATGCCTTTTTACAGGCTCATCCCGCGCAAAAACGCAGAGTGCTGATGTTGCGTGCCGATGAGGCTCCCGTCAAAAAAATCCGGGGTAAATTCCGCTATCATGTGCTCATGAAAGTGTTTGAACACGCAGATTCCGAGCCGGTGCTGAGGCTGTTGAGTGAGCTCACCAATGTGAGCGACCCGCTATGCCAGATTTACGCGGAGTTTAACCCCGCAACGCTGATATGATTGTTAGGGAAGGTAAGGAGAGAAAAACGGATGGCGACCAGAAAAATTGTAGAAATCGGAGACGATAAACTCCGTAAGCACTGTAAGGCAGTCGAGAAATTTGATTTGCGGTTGAAAATCCTGCTCAAGGATATGGCCGAAACCATGTACAAGAACGATGGCGCAGGTCTCGCGGCTCCGCAGGTGGGTATTCTCAAGCGTGTATGCGTGGTCGATGTTGGCGACCGCTTATACGAGTTGGTTAACCCAGAGATCATCTCGCGCGAAGGGGAACAGGAAGGCCCTGAAGGCTGCCTGAGCATTCCCGGGCGCGCAGGTGTCGTGAAGCGTCCGATGAAAGTGATCGTCAAAGCACAAAACGCTAAGGGTGAACCCATCGAGATAACAGGCGAAGGTTTCTTGGCACGTGCGTTGTGTCATGAAATCGATCACCTTGATGGCGTATTGTATGTAGATATCATGGAGCATGAAATCATTCAGGAAGACGATGACGACGACGGCGACAATGCGCCGGATAACCAAGCTCGCGCGGAGGGAAAAGCAGAATCCGCTGACGGGGAGGCATGCCTTTGAGAATTGTTTTCATGGGTACGCCAGAGTTCTCCCTTCCACCTTTGAAAGCCCTGCTGGACGCCGGACATGAGGTTGTGGGAGTTTTCACGCAACCTGACCGCCCCAAGGGGCGCGGCGGCAAAGTACAGATGAGCCCTGTGAAAGAGTTGGCTTTGAAGCACGGCATTCCTGTGTTCCAACCGTTTAAAATCCGGAAGGATGGACTGGATGATTTGCGTTCACTCACCCCTGATTTGTGCGTAACCGCAGCGTTCGGGCAGATTTTAAGCCAGGATGTGCTTGATGTGCCTGCGCTTGGCACGGTGAATGTTCATGCCTCGCTGCTGCCCCGCCACCGTGGCTCCGCACCTGTTAACTGGGCGATTTTGCAGGGTGATAAGGTAACAGGGGTTACCACCATGCTCACCGATAAAGGTATCGACACGGGCGATATGCTTCTGCGGGCGGAAACACCTATCACAGAGGAGGATACCGCCGGTACCCTCCTTGCGCGGTTATCCGCCATGGGCGCAAAATTGCTGATTGAAACCATTGATCATCTTCAACGTGGCGATTGCCCTCGGGAAAAGCAGGATGAAAGTCAGATGACTTACGACCCGAAACTCGAAAAGGAAATGGGCTTGCTCAATTTTGCCGAGCCCACACACAAGTGCCTTTGCCACGTACGCGCCATGAACCCCTGGCCTTGCGCTTATGCGCCGCTCCGGGAAGGCGTGCTCAAGGTATGGAAGGCTTCACCCTTGACCGGTTTGCCCGTAGCGGAGCCGGGAACGGTGCTCTTTGCGGATCAGAAGAACGGTCTGGTCATCGCCACAGGGGATGGTGCTATGGAACTAAGAGAAATACAGACCCCAAATGCCAAGCGCATGGATTCGCGCGCATTTTTACTGGGGCATACGATTGCGGCGGGAAAACCGCTTTGTGAGGTTGAATTATGAGTGATCAGGGAAACAATGGTGGGCACAGGAACGGTCAGGACACCCATCCCTCCAAAGTGGCAGGTAAACCTTATCATAAATCCGTCGGTACATCGGTAGGCGGCGATCATCGTTATGGTAAACCAGCCGGAAACAGCAGCGCTCGTCCCTACAGCAAGCCAGCTGGAAATGGCGCACGCCCTTACAGCAAACCCACCGGTGATAGTGAGCATCGCTATGGCAAGCCTGCCGGAGAGGGTGCTGGCGAACGCCCCTATAGCAAGCCTGCCGAAGGGGGTACACGCCCTTATCACAAACCCTCTGGAGACGGTGCTCGGCCTTTCAGCAGACCCGCTGGCAATGGTGAGCCTCGATATGGCAAGCCCGCTGGAGACGGTGCTCGGCCTTTCAGCAAACCTGCTGGCAATGGTGAGCATCGATATGGCAAACCCGCTGGTGATGGTGCTCGTCCCTATAGCAGGCCCACCGGTGATGGCGCTCGTCCCTACAGCAGACCTGCCGGTGATGGCGCTCGTCCCTACAGCAGACCTGCCGGTGATGGTGCTCGCCCTTACAGCAGACCCGCTGGTGATGGTGCTCGCCCTTACAGCAAACCCGCTGGTGATGGTGCTCGCCCTTACAGCAGACCCGCCGGTGATGGTGCTCGTCCCTACAGCAAACCTGCCGGTGATGGTGCTCGTCCCTATAGCAGACCTGCCGGTGATGGTGCTCGTCCTTATAGCAGACCCGCTGGTGATGGCGCTCGTCCTTACAGCAGACCCACTGGTGATGGCGCTCGTCCTTACAGCAGACCTGCCGGTGATGGTGAGCATCGATATGGCAAGCCCGCTGGTGATGGCACTCGTCCCTACAGCAAACCTGCCGGTGATGGCGCTCGTCCCTATAGCAGACCTGCCGGTGACGGCGCTCGCCCTTACAGCAGACCCGCCGGTGATGGTGAACATCGATATGGCAAGCCTGCTAGCACTGGTGCTCGTCCTTACAGCAGACCTGCCAGTGATGGCGCTCGCCCCTACAACAGACCTGCCGGTGATGGCGCTCGCCCTTACAGCAGACCTGCCGGTGATGGCGCTCGCCCCTACAACAGACCTGCCGGTGATGGCGCTCGCCCTTACAGCAGACCTGCCGGTGATGGTGCTCGCCCCTATAGCAGACCCGCTGGTGATGGCGCTCGTCCTTTCAACCAGCCAGCCGTTGATAATGCTCGTCCTTTCAGCAACCCTGATGCAGGCGATGCTCCCCCCAACATCAAACCAGAGGGCGATGGCGCTCGTCCTTACAGCAGACCCGTCGGAGCCGGTGCCCGACCCTACAGCAGACCCGCAGGAGGTTCCGGTTTTGGGCAATCGCGCTTCAGTTCGCGACCCCGTCCTTTTGGTGACCGTCCGCGCATGCCTTACGCCAGGCAGGAAGAAGCTCCTGTTGAACAGACGGGTCTCACCACCGGCGCACGCCGCGTCGCGCTGGAAGTGCTCCGCGATGTACATGAGCATGGCGCGTATGCCTCCCTCGCGTTGCAAGACAGGCTCTTGAAAGCTAAACTTGCCCCAGCGGATCGCAGGCTCACCACCAGCATTGTCTATTCAACCCTTGAACAACAAATACAGATTGATTTTGCACTGGATCGCCTTATGGATCACCCGACCACCGAACCCATCCAACGGGATATCCTTCGGCTGAGTGCTTGCCAGATTCTCTTCCATGACCGCGTTCCGGACAGCGCTGCCGTCAACGAAGGCGTCAACCTGACTCGCGTATTAGGGATGGAAGGTGTTTCAGGCTTTCTGAACGCGGTGTTACGCAACCTTGTACGCAGCAAGGACGAGATCCCGTGGCCAAAACGCGAGGATGACCTCCGTGAATACCTGCACATTATGGGTAGCATGCCGCTATGGTTGATCGATAAGCTGACGTCAGTATATGGCGAAGAATTAGCAGAACAGATCATAATGCATCGCGGGCTGAGCCATGAGATGGTACTCCGCCCGAATATGATGAAGTTTACCGATAAGGAATTTGAAACGCTC
>Ga0302287_10000725_pt1 | contig 14979 bp, 9 predicted proteins | sample III_Fen_E2_4_FD_200452 | JGI IMG/M metagenome (GOLD analysis project Ga0302287, IMG submission 200452) | Peat permafrost microbial communities from Stordalen Mire near Abisko, Sweden - III_Fen_E2_4 | ecosystem: Environmental > Terrestrial > Soil > Wetlands > Permafrost | place: Sweden: Abisko...
TTCTGACGTTTGGACAGGCAAGGTTAACAAAAAAAGTTTCCTGAGACAATAAATTGGATATCTGACATTTAAACAGGCATTACTGAAATTCAGCAATGCCTGTTTATTATTTCTTGATACTTTTACCGCATTTTTTAATACTTTTGTACCGTCAAAAAAAACAGAATCAAATTGAAATCAAACCAAACATCCAATAGAATATCGCTCCGCTTCCGCCGATGGAGCAGGGCAGGATATGCTATTTTTTGTAGTTTGACTTGCAGTGTAACCATTGGTAATGTGGCGGTTTACATTTGCGATAAGTCGCTACAAAAAGCGGTTGGAACATCTGTATTTTCGCTTTGTGTGAATGATTCAGAATCGGAATCGCCCGAGAAACTCAAAGAACAGGCGAATTTAGAACTTGCAATTACCCAATTGCAGGAAGCTGTTTTATTGGAAAAAACTTTCGAAAGTGCTGCTGCGTGCAGTGTAGACACATATTTATTATTTAAACCAACGGTTGAAATGAGCTAGTCTCGTTTCAACCGTTTTTTATTTTATTCATTATGAGAAAATTTTTTATTCTTTTTTCGTTGATTAGCTTAGTTACATTTCAAACCGTTCGAAGTCAGGAAAAGACTGACTCGGTAAATCTTTCCGATGTTGAGGTAAATACCACCCGCAATAAACTTTATTCAGAAATGGGGCGCGTGCTAACCGTTATTGATAAAGCTGAGATTAAGCGCACGGCAGTACAGAGTATCGATCAGTTGCTGGATTATGTTTCGGGTATTGATATTCGTCAACGCGGCACGAACGGCACGCAAGCCGATATTTCTGTGCGTGGTGGTTCATTCGATCAGGTGTTGGTGCTTCTGAACGGTGTAAACATTACCGATCCACAAACCGGGCATTTCAACCTGGATATTCCGGTGAATTTATCGGATGTGAGTCGCGTGGAGATACTGGAAGGATCTTCGGCGCGAGTGCTGGGACCGAATGCATTCAGCGGAGCGATAAATATCGTAACTGAAAACTTCGATAAGAAAGCGTTGAACGCCCAACTGACTGCCGGAAGTTTCAATACTTTTGGAGAGTCGGTTTCGGGAAAATTTGGAACGGAGAAGTTTCATACGTTTGCTTCTGTGTCGCACAATAGTAGCAGCGGCTACATTGCTAATACCGATTATGATTTGTCGAGTGCTTTTATCCAATCGGTTTTGAAAACGAATAATGCCGGGAAGTTTGATTTGCAATTGGCTACTCAATTAAAAGAATTTGGTTCGAATGCCTTTTATAGTTTTGCCTACCCCAATCAGTTTGAGAATTCCAAGACATTTTTTGCAGCGTTGAATTGGGTGTTGACTAAAGGTAAATTCTCGTATACAGCACAAGCTTACTGGCGTCGTCATAACGATCGATTTGAATTGTTTCGCGATAACGTTGGAGCGCCTGCCTGGTATACCGGTCATAATTATCATATGACGGATGTAACCGGCGAAAAAGTCTCAGTGTCTTATTTTTCTAAACTTGGAAAGACAACCCTTGGAGCTGATATTCGGAACGAACATATCTTTAGTAATGTGTTGGGTGATTTGATGGACAATCAGAAGGCAGTTCCGTTCGAGACAAACAAGTTCTTTACACGTGAAGCTAATCGTTTCCTGGCAACAGGTTTCCTGGACCAGACTCTGAACATAAAACGTTGGTATTTCTCAGCAGGAGTAGCTGCCACGCATAGTTCGTCTTTTGGTACTAATGGGTACGGAGGAGTGGATGTGGCTTATGCGTTCAACGAAAACGTGCGTGTTTTTGCCGATGCTAACTCGGCTGTTCGCCTCCCGACTTTCACCGATTTGTATTATAAAAGTGCTACGCAGTTGGCTAATCCAAACCTGAAGCCGGAGAAATCGCAAACCGTTGAAATCGGTACGAAGATCAAGCAGTCGGACTGGAAGTTGGATGCCACCATCTTCAAACGTTTCGGGCAAGATGTGATTGACTGGACAAAGGCTCCTGATTCTACCAAATGGCAAAGCCGCAACCTGACGAATGTGGATGCTGTCGGTGCTGATATCGCCTTTGATTATTACTTCCGTCGTTCGTTTTTGAATAAAATTTCGGTGACTTATTCTTATCTGAATATGGATAAATCGGCTTCGGGTTTTGATTCCAAATATGCATTGGATTATCTGAAAAATAAAGTGACTTTATCCATTCAACATAAAATCTGGAGTAATCTTTCGGCTTCGTGGATTGGTTCGTATTCCGATAGGGCTGGGCAGTATACCGATTTCAAAACAGCGAAACTCGTTGATTATTCTTCCTACTTTCTGCTGAATGGACGATTGCTTTGGTCGGAAAAACATTTTGATATTTTTGCTGATGTAAATAATATACTGGATACTACTTACGCCGATTATGGTGGATTGACCCAACCGGGACGGAATTTTAATGCAGGGGTAAGAATGAAATTGTAAGACCCTGGCCCCTAAAGGGGAACATAAAAACGGCTGTACTCTTAATTGAGCACAGCCGTTTCTTTTCTTATTCCTGTTCCCCTTTAGGGGCTAGGGGTTAGTTCTTCTAGCAAACCATAGTTGGTTTAATTTGCTTGAAGAAATCGTTTCCCTTGTCATCTACAAGTATAAACGCAGGGAAGTTTTCCACTTCAATTTTCCAGATAGCTTCCATGCCTAATTCGGGATATTCCAGGCATTCCACTTTCTTGATGTTCTGTTGAGCCAAAATAGCAGCCGGACCACCGATTGAACCAAGGTAGAATCCGCCATATTTCTTACAAGCATCTGTTACCTGTTGCGTGCGGTTACCTTTGGCAATCATGATTAAGCTACCACCGTTTTCCTGGAATAAATCCACATACGAATCCATACGACCGGCAGTTGTTGGACCAAACGAACCCGAAGGCATTCCCTTAGGCGTTTTAGCCGGACCGGCGTAATAAATAGGGTGGTCTTTCACGTATTGAGGAAGCGGTTTACCTGCGTCGATCAATTCTTTCAGCTTGGCGTGAGCAATATCACGACCTACAACTATAGTTCCGTTCAATGAAAGGCGTGTAGAAACCGGATATTTAGACAGGATAGCCAGAATATCTTTCATTGGCATATTCAAGTCGATTTTCACGGCATTTCCTTCGCCTTCGTTACGCAATTCTTCCGGAATCAAACGACCCGGATTATCTTCCATGCGTTCTACCCAAACACCGTCTTTGTTGATTTTACCTTTAATATTGCGGTCGGCAGAGCACGAAACGGCCATACCTACAAAGCACGAAGCACCGTGGCGCGACAGGCGAACGATACGAACATCGTGAGCAAAATATTTACCTCCAAACTGAGCACCAAAGCCCGAAGCCTGTGCTTGTTTCAGTATTTTTTGTTCCATTTCCACATCGCGGAAAGCTTGTCCAAGCTCGTTTCCTTCGGTTGGAAGTTCGTCGTAATATTTGGTCGAAGCCAGTTTTACGGTTTTCATACAAGCATCGGCCGAAGTACCGCCGATAACGAAAGCAATGTGGTAAGGAGGGCAAGCCGCAGTACCCAGAGTTTTCATTTTTTCAGTCAGGAATTTTTCCAACGAAGCAGGGTTTAGCAATGCTTTGGTTTCCTGGAAAAGGTATGATTTGTTGGCCGAGCCACCACCTTTGGCGATAAACAAAAATTTGTATTCGTTGCCATGTCCGGCTACTAAGTCAATTTGCGCAGGAAGGTTTGTGCCTGTATTCACTTCGTCGTACATGTTGAGTGCGGCGTTTTGCGAATAGCGAAGGTTTTCTTCGGTATATGTTTCGTAGATGCCTTTCGACAAAGCTTCTTCGTCGGTTCCATTGGTCCAAACGTCGCTTCCTTTTTTAGCGTACACAGTTGCAGTTCCGGTATCCTGACAGAATGGGAGAATTCCCTTGGCTGCAATTTCGGCATTGCGAAGCATGGTTAACGCCACGTATTTGTCATTTTCGCTGGCTTCGGGATCAGCCAGGATAGCTGCTACCTGAGCCTGGTGTGCTGGACGAAGTAAGAACGAGCAATCGCGCATAGCCGCACGAGCCAGCATGGTAAGTGCTTCCGGTTCTACTTTCAGGATTTCCTGTCCGTCAAATTTCGATACCGACACATGCTCTTTAGTAAGCAAATAGTATTCGGTTTTGTCTTTTCCCAGTGGAAATGGTTCCTGGTATTTAAATTCTTTTGCCATTTTTCTTATATTTTAATCAGTTGTAATTGACGATTGAAAAGTGCTGCAAAATTACGGAAATTTTTCTGTAATTGATAGTAAGTTACTTCGCAAAGAACAAATATTTCCATATTGAGCAGTCGGGTCTCGCGGTTTATAACCGCGATTTTTGGCATAAGACCGCGGTTATAAACCGCGAAACCCAATTGACGAGACCCGATATTAAAACAGTGTCAACTGCCCGGTAGTATCATCCAGTTCACGACCTTGGTCAATATCATCATCCTTGGGAGTTGTATCGTTCTTAGCTGGTTTTGTTGGTTTTTCTTTTTTGGATTTAACGGGCTTTTCAGTTTTTGGAGTTCCCGTTTTTATTGCTAATTCCGGTTCGTCCGAAAATTCAGCAAGTTCTTCCTCTTCATTGGGTGTTTCCACTTTATTATCAACTTTGTTATCTGCTGTTTCGCCTTCGGAGGAATCAGTTTCTTCAGCATTATCTTCATTGTCACTACCATTACTCTCATCCGTATTTTCTTCTTTCACCGGAGCAAAACGGGCAGGTTCCAGCTCGTTGATAGTTTCTACTTCAAAGGTTGTGAGGCGTTTTCCTTTAGCCTTGTAACTTTTCACACCGATAAATTCTTCACCATCCACCACCAATGCTTCACGGAAGGCATCGTTTCCGCCAAAGATTACTTCGAAGCGAGGGTAATCAACGTCGGTCATCAACATTAAACGTGATTCGGGGTTGTCACCCAGGAAGTTTTGAGGTTTTGTCGACTGTTCCAATTGGAAACGCTTCAGGTAATAGAATTTCTGCTCTGCATCATACAGTGCTACGGACCATACTTTATTCGAATCAAATTTCTCAATCACCAGAATGTCTTTTTCATAGTGATTACTCAGGTCGAAGTTGCTGGTATAGAAATTTCCTTTGCCTGACACAACCAAAATTAAATCATCGCTCAGAAATTCGCCAAGATGTTCGCCCCGGTTGTCGTAGTTCAGACGCAAAACGTCGCGGTCAAACCAAACCTGACGACCTCCAAGTGTAGAGCCACCTTTTGTTTTTAAAGCTATTTTCTGTATATCGTTTTTGGTCAGGATATTTCCCATTGATTGACGACCCTTGATGGCAATATCGCAGAAATCTTTTTCAAATACCAATTTAAACAACCGTGCTTTTGGTTTCAATGTTACGCGAATTACTTCGGCTTCTGCATTTGGATTAGAGGTGAAATAAACCACTTTCGATCCGGCGGTTCCTTGCGTTACATCGTAGTCCTTGTCGCGGGTAATTCCGTTTACTGCAAAGCGTTTGATGTAATAGGGCCCTGTTTTTCCGTCGCGATACACAGCGTTGTAAACGGTACGTTTGTCATTCTTCTTGAAAACATCCAAGTGTAAAATATTTTTGCCAACAAAAATCTTGTCGGCCACTTTTACAATTTTGTACTTGCCATCTTTAAAGAAAATGATAATATCGTCAATGTCGGAGCAGTTGCACACAAATTCGTCCTTGCGGAGCGAAGTGCCGATAAATCCTTCATCGTAGTTGACGTACAATTTCTCATTTGCTTCCACCACTTTCGAAGCCACGATAGTTTCGAAATTGCGTATTTCAGTCAGACGAGGATGGTCTTTACCATATTTAGCTTTCAGCCCTTCGTACCAGGCAATGGTATAATCTACCAAATGAGCCAAATGATGGTCAATTTCATTAATTTTCTTTTGAATGGAAATCAATATATCGTTCGCCTTGTCCGAGTCGAACTTAGTGATACGCATCATCTTTATTTCGAGCAATTTTAAGAAATCTTCGCGAACTATTTCACGGATAAAATTCTTTTTAAACGGCTCTAATCGCTTATCGATATGAGTGATAACTTCATCCTGCGACGTACTGTCTTCAAAACCTTTATCTTTGTAAATGCGGTTTTCGATAAATATTTTTTCGAGCGATGTAAAGAACAATTGTTCCTGTAATTCGCTCTTTTGAATTTCAAGTTCTGCTTTCAGCAAATCCATCGTGTGCTCGCAACTGATGCGCAACATTTCGCTGACACCGCAAAAGCGCGGTTTGTTGTCGTGAATCACACAACAGTTTGGAGAAATGCTTAGCTCACAGTCGGTAAAAGCATAAAGAGCATCGATAGTTTTATCCGATGACGATCCGGGTAATAAATGCACCAGAATTTCCACGGTGGCAGACGTATTGTCGTCTACCTTACGGATCTTTATTTTGCCCTTATCGCTGGCTTTGATAATGGATTCAATCACTTTGGATGTGTTTGACCCAAATGGAATCTCAGTAATTGAAAGTGTTTTATTGTCTATTTTACCTATTTTAGCTCGGATTTTCACTGCTCCTCCACGTTCGCCATCGTTGTAGCGGCTAACATCGATTGAGCCTCCGGTTTGAAAATCAGGAAAAAGCACGAAATCTTCGCCACGTAAATGTGCCACGCAAGCATCTAGTAATTCATTGAAATTATGAGGTAAAATTTTGGAGTTCAATCCTACCGCAATACCTTCAACGCCTTGTGCCAAAAGCAATGGAAATTTCACAGGAAGTGCAACCGGTTCTTTGTTTCGACCATCATACGATGATTTCCACTCAGTGGTTTTTGGGTTGAAAACTGTTTCAAGAGCAAATTTGGAGAGTCGTGCTTCAATATAACGCGGAGCGGCAGCACCGTCACCGGTAAGTATATTTCCCCAGTTTCCCTGGCAATCAATTAATAAATCTTTTTGTCCGAGTTGTACCAATGCATCGCCAATGGAAGCATCACCATGAGGGTGAAACTGCATGGTATGACCAACGATATTAGCCACTTTATTATAACGCCCATCATCCAATCGTTTCATGGAATGGAGAATACGACGTTGAACAGGTTTAAGTCCGTCATAAATATCAGGTACGGCACGTTCCAGAATTACATACGAAGCATAGTCCAAAAACCAGTTTTGGTACATACCCGAAAGATGATGCTTGACGGCATCGTCTGTAATTTTTGGAACTTTATAAGTTGAATGCGCAGCAGATTCAGTATCAACAACAATTTCTTCGGCTGCGTCCGTTAATTCGTTTTCTTCGTTTTCCGCTTCAATTATTTCGTCTGTACTCATTGTTTAGTTGCAAGATATTAGTTACGAGTAGCAAGAATTTTGCAGTAAGCTGTTGATTAATTAAATACAATTAATTTTTATTGCTTAATACCTCTTGTTTCAATAGTATTTTTCAATTTCAATCCACAAAAATACAAAAAAAATAGTAACTTTGCATTTCTTTTTTGAGGACAATTTCAATCCAAATTTGTCATTTTCTTATTTATTAAAACTCGTAACTCGTAACTAAATAATATGGCTTCACAAGAAGATGTTTTTAAAAAACTGATTGCGCACTGCAAGGAATATGGTTTTGTATTTCCTTCGAGCGAAATTTATGACGGACTTGGTGCCGTGTACGACTATGGTCAGAATGGTGTTGAACTGAAAAACAATATCAAAAAGTACTGGTGGGACAGTATGGTACTGCTTCACGAAAATGTGGTAGGGCTTGATGCCGCTATTTTTATGCACCCCACCACTTGGAAAGCTTCCGGTCACGTAGATGCATTCAATGACCCGTTGATTGACAACAAAGACAGTAAAAAACGCTATCGTGCCGATGTGTTGATTGAAGATTTGCTGGCCAAGTACGATGACAAAATGAATAAGGAAGTTGAAAAAGCATCCAAACGTTTTGGCGCAAGCTTTGATGAAGCTGTATTCCGCTCAACCAACGAACGTGTGTTGGAACATCAGGCAAAACGTGATGAGATTCATGGACGTTTTGTAAAAGCTCTGAACGATAATGATCTTGTAGAACTAAAAGCAATTATTGAAGATTACGAAGTGGTTTGTCCTGTAAGTGGAACAAAGAACTGGACTGACGTTCGTCAGTTTAATCTGATGTTCTCTACTGAAATGGGATCGACATCTGAAGGGTCAATGAAAATATATCTTCGTCCCGAAACGGCTCAGGGAATTTTTGTAAACTTTCTGAATGTTCAAAAAACGGGTCGTATGAAAATTCCATTTGGTATTTGCCAGATTGGTAAAGCGTTTCGTAACGAGATAGTTGCCCGTCAGTTTATCTTCCGAATGCGCGAATTTGAGCAAATGGAAATGCAATTCTTCGTTCGTCCGGGTGAAGAAATGAAATGGTTTGAACACTGGAAAGAATTTCGCTTGAAATGGCACAAAGCCCTTGGACTTGGTGACCAGAAATATCGCTTCCACGATCATGATAAATTGGCTCATTATGCTAATGCTGCTACAGATATTGAATTCGAAATGCCTTTCGGATTTAAGGAAGTGGAAGGAATTCACTCACGTACTGATTTCGATTTAAGCAGTCACGAAAAATTCTCCGGTAAGAATATCAAATATTTCGATCCTGAAATTAATCAATCATACACTCCATACGTTATCGAAACTTCGATTGGTGTGGATCGTACATTCCTTTCGATCATGGCAGCTTCGTACAACGAAGAAACCCTTGAAAATGGCGAAACACGTGTGGTTTTGAACATCCCTCCGGTATTGGCTCCTATAAAAGCCTGCATTATGCCGTTGGTAAAAAAAGATGGTCTGCCAGAAAAAGCACGCGAAATCATGAACGACCTGAAGTTCGATTTCAAATGTGGATATGATGAAAAAGATTCGATTGGAAAACGCTACCGTCGTCAGGATGCTATCGGAACACCATTCTGTATTACCGTGGATCATCAAACTCCGGTAGACAATACAGTAACCATTCGTTACCGCGATACTATGTTACAGGAACGTGTTGCTGTAGGTGATTTGCACAAGATTATTGGTGATTTGGTAAATATGAAAAACTTGTTCAGGAAGATTCTGGCATAAACAGATTTTCTGAATTTTATAAAGCAACAAACGCCGAAAGTTATTTTTCGGCGTTTGTTGTTTTATTCTCTGTACAGCTTTTTAGAGTCCTCCGGCCAGAGCATATACTAATCCGGCTTGCCAGTTAATAGCTATTTCATTGCGGGAATAATCAGCCTGTTTATCCACCCAGTCGGTAGCTGTATGTCCACCACCAACTAAATAGCCCGGCCACGGTGCTTCAATGCCATCGGCAGAGGAACGACGATCGTGTGGAAACATTGGTGGATTTACACCCAGTCCGGTTACATAAGAGCGTCCGTAATAATTTCGCCCAAATAGATGCGCAATAATATCAAGTATTGTTTCTGTGTATTTTTTATTGGGCGAAAGAATATTGGCTACTTGTAAATTTACTGCCTGGCGACCAACGGTGCCGTTACAGCCCCAGAAATAAATACCTGCCAAAGGACGTGCATACACATCGGCTTGTGCTCTTTCTACTAATCGATTTGCTGAATTAATGATGGCTTGTTTTGCTTTAGCCAGAAGCTGTGGGTTTTTTCCTTCTCGTTTAGAAAGTACGTAAGTAAAGACACCCAAATTGTCTACACCACCCCAATCCCAATTATCTTCTGTCAGAATTTTCAGTTTCTCAATTCGTGATTCTAAATCGTTTAAACTCGTTGAATTGCCTGTTGTTTCCCACATTTCTGCTGATGCCCATAAACGATCATCGGCATCACCAGTTTGGTAACCTCCGGTTGAGAAATCTCCTTGCACAAAATCTTTTGTTGCCGGGTTTGCCAATAAAAAGTTGTAACTTACAGTTGCAGCATCTAAACATTTTTGAGCGTAAACGGCATCGTAAGGTTTAAAATAACGTGCTGCCATGGCCATGATGGCTACAAAATCAGCTGTTGCGGCTGACCCCCATTCTGTAAAATAGCGTTTTTCTTTATCCTCTTGTGGCATAACAAAACCTTCAAATCCTTTGCGGGTAAGTTTATGTGAAACACGACCTGAACCATCGTTATATTGCATTTTCAATAAGAAATCTGTTTCCCATTTCATTTCCTGTAAAAAATCAGGCATGCCGGGCGCTGTTTGTGGAATATCGAGAGAAATGTTTTTCAATTTATTACCGAAATGATCCCATGCATAAAAAAGAACAGCCATGGTTACACCTGCATTTACGGTATATTTTCCAAAATCACCCGCATCGTGCCAACCACCGGTTCCATCGCGTCGTTCATTCGGCTTTCCGGTATAATCCATCCAACCATCTTCGAGATGACAAGCTTTTGTTTCGTAATGATTTCCTTTATAATCGGCGTGAACAGCCATTCCACAACGCCAAAGGTAAAAAGCATGCATTGATGTTACAAAAGGGCTTTTGTATACGTCGGAACCGATTGTAAACTCATAAGATTTTCCAACGCCTTTAATCTGCAATGTGTATTTTCCCGGTTGGGTAACTCTCGAAAAGTCGGCAATCCAAACTTTTTGGTCAACATCTTTTTGATAGACTGGCTCGCTGAGTTTGCCCTGAAAAACTTCGAGTCCGGTTTGTGAATTGATAACCTGAAAAACAGTTGCTTCAGTAGTAACAGTTGCTTTTTTGATTGCTTGAGGAAGATAACCCAACGAATTTAGTCTTATTGACGCTGTTTCAGCTGCTAAAACTATCGATTGAGATGATATTGCAAGAAGCAAAATAAAGGAAGTAATAATTTTTTTCATAAAGTAAATAATGGTGAAATGAATGTTGAGTAAAGATGCACCTTTTTTTCAAAAGAACAGCTATCCGTTTCCGGATAGCTGCTTTGATTTTGAATAGCGAGAATGGTAAGTTTACTCTTCTTCTTTTTTAGAAGCTTCGTATTCTTTGAGTAATTTATCCTGAATGTCCATTGGCACGAGTTCGTAGCTGGCAAACTTCATGCTGAACGAAGCACGTCCGCCGGTGAGTGAACTCAGTGTGGTTGAATAACTACCCAATTCTTTCAACGGAATTTTAGCGGATAGTTTTTCATAACCTTTTTCACTTTCCATGCCCATAATCACTGCCCGACGGCCTTGCAAATCGCTCATTACATCGCCGAGGCGATCGGATGGAGCCTGTACAACCACGTCGTAAACAGGTTCGAGCAGTTTTGGACCAGCTTCTTTAAATGCTTGTGCAAATGCATTACGTCCGGCGAGGCGGAATGAGATTTCATTTGAGTCAACCGGGTGCATCTTACCGTCATAGACAATTACGCGTACGTCACGGGCATATGACCCGGTAAGCGGACCTTGTTCCATACGATCCATAATTCCTTTCATAATGGCTGGCAAAAAGCGTAAATCGATAGAACCACCCACGATACTGTTAATCAAAACCAGCTTTCCGCCCCAGTCCAAATCAATAACTTGTGTATCACGATTACTTATTTTGTATTCCTGACCTGAGAAACGGAACGTATCCGGAGCGGGCATGCCATCGTAATAAGGTTCTATAATCATATGAACTTCACCAAACTGACCGGATCCTCCTGATTGCTTTTTGTGGCGGTAATCGGCACGTGCATTCTTAGTGATGGTTTCGCGATATGGAATTTTTGGTTCTTTATATTCAATCTGAATTTTATCGTTGTTTTCAACACGCCATTTCAACGTGCGTAAATGAAATTCGCCTTGCCCATATAAAATGGTTTGTTTCAATTCTTTCGATTGCTCAACGACCCATGTCGGATCTTCTTCGTGCATACGAGTCAGAATTTCACTGAGTTTTTCTTCGTCAGCCTCTGATTTGGCTTTAATAGCTCGGCGATAGCGTGGTTCGGGGTATTTAATTTCTTTGAAATCATAATCGCACCCTTTCGTATTTAGTGTGTTACCGGTGCGTGTGTCTTTTAGTTTTACTGTTGCGCCAATATCGCCTGCTACTATTTCGTCTACTTTCGTCCGAATTTGTCCGGCAACAGAGAAAATCTGGCTGATGCGCTCTTTCGAACTTCGATCAATATTCGTTAAATCGTCACCTTCTTTGAGCTTTCCACTCATCACCTTGAAGTAGGAAACTTCACCTATGTGTGGTTCTACGCTTGTTTTGAATACATAAATGCTGGTTGGACCGTTGGCATCGGGACTGATTTCTACTCCGTCGCAAGTTTTTGGTTTTTCAGTTTGACTGACACTTGGCGATACATTTCCCACAAATTCCATCAATCTGCGGACACACATATCTTTGCCTGCACAAACGCAAAAAACAGGGAACATATCGCGGTGAATCAAACCTTTGCGGATACCTACACGCATTTCTTCTTCGCTCAATGAGCCCTGATCAAAGAATTTTTCCATCAATTCTTCATCATGTTCTGCTGCGGCTTCTACTAAAATATTATGAAGATCTTGAGCTTTTTCTATTTCTTCGGCAGGAATTTCTAATACATCTGGAACGCCACCTTCGGGTTTCCAGCGGTACATTTTCATTTTTAATATGTCCACAACAGCATTAAACTGAGGACCGGTGGTTATTGGGTATTGAATTTGAACTACTTTATTTCCAAAAGTTTCCTTGAGCTGAAGCAGTGTTTTTTCGAAATCAGCTTTTTCCTGATCGAGGTGGTTTGTTACAAAAATAACAGGTTTATTAAATCTTTCGGTGTAACGGAAGTGATTGTTGGTTCCAACTTCCACTCCATATTGAGTGTTGAGAAGGATAAGAGCTGTATCGGTTACATTGAGTGAAGTCACTACGCCACCAATAAAATCGTCGGAACCAGGACAGTCAATAAAATTTAGTTTTTTTTCTTGCCATTCAGTTTGAATGATCGTGGAGAAAACGGTATAGCCATACTCTTTTTCAACAGGGAAATAATCGGAAACAGTGTTTTGACCAACTACTGTACCTCTGCGTTTTATAACTCCACTCTCGTATAGCATAGCTTCTACAAGAGTGGTTTTCCCGGAGCCGGAACTTCCCAGCAGTGAAATGTTTTTGATTTCATTTGATTGATATACTTTCATATTGTATTAAAATTAAAAGAATTAATACTAAAAAATAATTGTTTTTTTAATGAGAAATCGTATGGCAATGTATGAAATCTATATTAAAATTGTATTTCTGTTTTGTATGTTTTACAACAGAAATTTTGATAATATGGGTAATCTTCGATTGAGGCAATTGACTTCAGTTTGTTGATTTGTTAAGTTAGGTATTCAATCTCTTTGTTCTGTAGCATAAAATATGACAAATTAAACAAATTCGTAGTATTTATTGTTATTAATATAAATAGATATTTATTATAATAAAGGACAAAATATGAAAAGAATTTTACTCACAATGTTTTTCGTCATATGTGTTTTTGCTCTGAATCTTAAAGCTCAGGACACATTATCTCATTGGTCGATAGGAGCGAAAGCCGGTTTGGACTATTTTCGTGTAACGCCAGTATCATCAAATACCGGATTTAGCGGTTATACTGATGATATGGGTTGGACTTTCCCAGGTATATTTTTAGAATATACAATTAATCCGTTAGTTGGTTTTGGTGGTAGTATTGATTATTTTACTTTTGACAGAAACACAGCTAAAGGAAATACGCTGGATTTTTCAGTATTCAGTTCGGTAAATTTGGCAAACTTGTTATCTCCCAAGCGAGCTGGCTTTTGGAGAAAAGTAGATTTTTACGGCAATTGGGGAGCCGGGCTCGGATTCTATTCTAATAAAATAGTGTCTACGGGTGAAAAGCATAGTTTAATGTCACCGTTGGTTACAAGTGCTTTGAGTCTTGAATATAAGCTTAGTAATGCGTGGGCGTTACGCGCTGAAGGTCAATACCGTTATTATTTTAGAGAAGATTTGGGTGGTGTAAACTCAAGTTTGGGTATTGGTGGAACCGGAGCGATGGTATATGGAAATGATGCATTCGCAGCAACTATTGGTCTTCGTTACAAATTGGGGACGAAGGGCAAGAAGCATGTTCGCAACCTGAATGTTGGAGAATATTATAATCAGCCGGAAAAGAATGATTTGATTACTCAGAACAGGTTAAAGGCCATAGAAGATGAGAACGCATTGAACAGAGAGAAAATACAGAAATTGGAGGCTGATTTAAAAGTTTTGAATGATGAAAAAGCTGCAAGCAAGGTACAATTACAGAATGACCTAAAGGAAATTCCTCAAGCCCGGGTGGATAAAAATGGATTGGATTCAACAGTAGTTCTTTTAGATGTAAATTTCAAATTTGGTTCGTATGAATTAGTGCCAAAAACTATGGCTGTTTTGGATCAGGTTGCATTGGTTCTGAAAGTCAATAAAGTGTGGTCAAAACTTGTAGTTTCAGGTTATACCGACAATGTTGGCACTGATAAAATAAATATAAAGCTATCTCAGGAACGAGCAAGTGTGGTAAAAAATTATTTGATTTTGAAAGGACTTACTCCTTCATCCATAAGTACGGCAGGACTTGGAAAGGAAAATCCGAAAGCATCTAATGATACTAAACAAGGACGCTATAAAAATCGCCGCGCTGAATTAGTTATTGATAAAAAATAGATCTTAGTTTAAAGCGGAAAGTTCCGGGATAGTCTCAGAACTTTTCGTCTTTTTCCGGTTTCCGGGTTAAATGTAATATATGCTTTGTCTCGTTCAAAAATACGGGTGATTTCTTCAGGAAATAAATCGTCACAATTAAACAAATGGTCATTATTACCCCAAATACAGCAAAACTATTTTCAGAAGTCAGATACGTAGTGACCGAAAATAAAAAAGTTCCAAGAAGTACAAAAACAAATGTCACCAGATTCAGGTAGGCTATCATATCACCGAGCTTTCGTCCCAGATTGGAATTTTGAAGCATGGATAAGCACGGAATTTGAAAAATCCCACCCATAAATGCTACACAGAATATACAGGCTACG
>Ga0302287_10000726_pt1 | contig 14968 bp, 9 predicted proteins | sample III_Fen_E2_4_FD_200452 | JGI IMG/M metagenome (GOLD analysis project Ga0302287, IMG submission 200452) | Peat permafrost microbial communities from Stordalen Mire near Abisko, Sweden - III_Fen_E2_4 | ecosystem: Environmental > Terrestrial > Soil > Wetlands > Permafrost | place: Sweden: Abisko...
CAGAAACCGCTGGCTGATCCGGGTGAGCGCATCGCGCGCGGGGCAATCTTCGTCCATCACGCTGTGGTGGTGGTTCAGGGCATGTAATACCGCCTTATCATCCGGGACATAGCCAAGCAGCGGTACGTCCAACGTATTGGCAACAATCTGTGGGCTATACATTTCTCCGCTTACAACCAACTCCGGCACAATGCGATTTACGATCAACATTGGGCGAGGCTTGTGGTTCTGTTCCAGTAAAGCGATCACACGTTCTGCATCCCGCATGGAGACATCATCCGGCGTTACAATGAGCAACGTGTGGTCGGTATTGATCAGCGTGTTTATTACGCCTCGCTCCAAACCGGCTGGGGCATCCATCAGCACGTACGAAAAACGCTTTTTCAATTTGCGTACGATCCGGCTCATCAACTCGGCATTTAAATCGCCGGATGTTCCAAGCTGTGAGGCAGGCAAAAGCGAGAGTGCAGGAGCCTGTGAATACTGCACCAGTGCGTATTTGAGCTTGCAATCCTTATTGGCGACGTCGATCACATCATATACAATCTTGTTTTGTAAACCCAGCAGCATGTCCAGACTCCGCAGTCCAATATCCGTATCCACTGCGCAGGTCAGCAGTTGCCGCCGTGCCAACGCGACAGCCAGCGCAGCGGTAATGGTAGATTTACCAACTCCGCCCTTGCCAGAGGCGATCATCCAGGCTTGACTCATGGGTGTTCCCTCCAATGCTCGGTTGAATGCGCCAGAACCGTATTGCTTACCTGATGCTTCGTGCATGATATCTGTTCATGTACGTTGATGTGAACAGTTGTAGCAGCGTAAAGGGGGGGCACATCTTGCTGGCTGTATCGATTGAGGGAAATGTCGACCGCTTTTTTTCGAACGTTTGGAACAAATCCCTTATGGTGCAAGCATATTTCCACCCGGGAATACGGCGTTATTCGTTCGCAATGTCTTCTGATCCAGATACCAACCAACGAACTCACGCGCAGCTAAGCTGGCCTCGCCGCCGCTATATCCGCTGGGGATGAATACAACCACGGCAATTTCAGGTTTCTCGTATGGCGCTAACATAATAAACCATGCGTTGTTTTCCAAATCTATGGTTGTAACCTCGGCCGTTCCCGTTTTAGCGCAAACATCCTCACGGTAGTTCCATTTTCTGAAATATTTCGCGGCTGTACCGGATTCGTCCACAACGCCTTTCATCCCCTGGAGGATTAAAGGCAGAAAATCTTGCGCCCCTTCAAAGGTGTTCATAACAGAGGGTGTTCGTTGGCTCAGAATATCGCCTTCCGGTGATGTGATGCTATCCACAATCATTAGGTTATATACGGTACCGCCATTGGCCAGTGCAGCGGCATATCGGCTTACGGCGGCTGGCGTTACCACGGTGATGGACTGCCCGATGGCTACCTGTATGGTCTGGCCACCGCCCCACTTGATATCGTTCAGGTAATTATAGGTGTCGCCGATGACTGATTGCAGGTATACCATTTCGCGGGTCATGTTCAATTCTTCCATCAAAATGGGGCGCATGCTTACCACCCAGTCGCTCTGGTTGGTGTTCACGGCCATGTCCATCAGTCGTTTGATGCAGCGGTTAAGTCGCTCATCATCATAGGTGATGTTGCGGATAGCGCCTTGATTGCGCAGATGCTTTTTAATGGAGTTGAACACAATGATAGGCACGGCCGTATCCTGCGAAGCCTCGTCCATTGCCTTGTCGGGATCATACAGGCTTGTCTGGCAGCCGACAACGCTGCGTTCCTCACCCGGCAAATCGATGCCTGTTTTGCTGGTGAGGCCAAACTCGGATGCATACTGATATAACCGGGTTTCTCCAAGGCGCGCACCCAGCGTGTAGAAAAAGTAGTTACAGCTATTGGACAGACCCTGCACGATCGTCTGATACTGGTGCTTGTAGCGCTGCGAAGCGCTGATCCAACACTTTGGCGCCGTGGAAAGGTCGGTGGTGTATAGGGTAAAATAGCCCGCGTCACTGATGGTTTCATTGGGAAGCAACACACCCTCCAGCAATGAGCCGAGGGCTGAAACCATTTTAAAAATGGAACCTGGCGTGGCGCGCGCGTGAATGTTGTAGTTCATGAGCACATTACGCTTGTCGCTCAAAATCTGTTGACTTTCCGCTCCGGCGGCAACCAGGGCATTCAGGTCGTAGGTTGGGTAGTTGGCCATGGCTAAAACGCGACCCTGCATGTCGATAACCATCATTGCGGCGCGATCGGCCAGTGACAGGGGATACTTTTCCCAGTTGCGGCTTTCGATATCCGCTTTGTTGGATTCCAGCCAACTGTTGAGCATCAGCTTGCTTTCCTGTGAAGCACGGGTAGTGGCGACATTCTCTGCAAGTGCGCGCTCCGCCTGCTGCTGGTAGCTGGCATAGATGGTCAGTTTGACGTTGTTGCCGTCCTGCGGTTCAACATAGCTTAACTCACGTGTGATTTTTCCTACGCTGTCGCGTTCGACGATCTTGTACCCCTGTCGGGCATCGCTATCCTGCGTGAGCCAGTCTTCCATGGAGGCTTCGATACCGTCCAAGCCGATATCGTCGCTGTATTTATAGCCCTTGCTCATGAGCTCTTCCCATTTCGTTTGTGAAGGGATAGCGCCGATGTAGCCTATAACCTGTGCAGCCAATGTACTGCGCGGGTAAATCCGTTTAGTACCAACGGCTACTTCCATGCCGGGCAGCGTCATGGAACGCGTTTCGATTTCGATAACTGTCTCATACGGGACATCTTTTGCGATGACGATAGGCTGGGAGTTATAAAGGTTCATCTGCATTTCTGAGTAAACCGCCATAACCTGCAGCATTCGCGTTTCGCTCATGGTCGCAGGGATCTGGTAGCGCTTTTTGAGTTTTTCGATAGCGATGTCTGCAGTGGGCACGCTGGTGGTGGTATAGTAGTTATTGTTACGCCATTGGCTTTCACGGGTTTGCAGCACGGCTTCGGTAACACCGGAACCAAAGTTAAACTGCCACGCACCGGTGTCAGGGTTGCGCTCAATAACAAATTTAACAGCGAGTTTGCTGCCGTTACCCTCAATAATATCGATGGCGTCGGAGATGGACTGGGTGAAGGCGGCATACTTTTTGGTGGTGTTCTGTGAAGCGTCGCGGTAGAAGGTCACATTATAGACCATCTCATCCTTTGCCATGATCACGGCATCGGCATCGGTAATCATACCACGGCTGCCTCGGAGGGTGATCTTGGTGGTGCGACGGGTTTCGGCGCTTTTTGAGTAATCATCGCCGGATTTGAGCTGCAGGTTGATCAGACCCATCACAAGGTAGAGAAACATGAACGCGACAACGCCCAGAAACATCAGATAACGGGCACTCAGGTTGTAATCCTTGCGATCCAGTCTGCGCTTGGGGGAACCGTACATGCGCGCTCCTTTCTGCGAAACGCGCACCGCCCGATCAAAATGGGGCGATAGGCACGGTCGCACAGCAAAAATGGAGAGACAGGCTGTTAACGAGCCTTTTTAAGCTTATACGTACCCAGCCACCAACGAAGGGGGAATTGAATCAGCGCTGCGAGTGCGGTTGTGTAGAGCACTGAAATGATACCACGCTGATAATGGTTGGCATCCAGCTGAATTCCGTTTAGATATATATAGAGGAGATTGACAGCTTCAAACACTGAGATACTCAACAGAGTACACAGAATCGTGCGTATATGCGCCGGCAGATTACCTCCGCGCTTACCCTGACTGCGTTCTTCCTCCAATTTCCGCTCACTTTTATCGGAAAAGCCAAGTGCGCCTAGCATACCGCACACCGGATAGAGGATCAGGTTCATATAATCGAGCGCGGGCAGCATCACCTCCAACAGATAACCGACGGTCAGCGCCATGATAAAAGTGTATTTACGGCCCAGCGCTATGCTCACCACGGCGATAATCGCCAGTGCGATGTTGGGTGCCACATTCCAGATCGTGATGTAGTTGGCGACCGTGGATTGCAAAAGGTAACAGAGCAGGGTAAGGATAAGAAATTTCAAACCTTTTTTAACCACTTACTGATCCTCCTCCACGGAAACATCCAGCGGCGGCGGCGTAGGCGTTGGCGTGGCGGTCGGCGCAAGCGTAAAGCCGTAGGAATTACTGGTAGCCAGACTACTGGGCACCTGATACTCATAGCTGTTGGAGTTAGGCGCTGGCGTGGTACTTACCTGAGGAGAAACGGTGGTCAGCAGCACTGTGCCGTTGATGGGAGAAGCCGTAGGCGTAACCGTGGGCTCTGGTGTGGGTGCCAGCTGGTAAAAATCGGAACCAATCTGAATGGTCGGGATTGGCTTGGCAGTTTCCAACGGAGTAAAGGAGAGTGAACTGCTGCTGTTTGAACGCGCCTCCACTGCCTCGGCTTCCGGCTGATAGCGCAATACGATCACATACTCAATGTGCTCAAAATCCACCTTCGGTTCCACAACGATATAACTTTTGTTGCTCTCCATGCCGCGTGTGCTTTCACGCACGGTGCCAACAGGGATACCTTTTGGGAAAGACATACCCACGCCGGAGGTTACGACTGCGTCGCCCGGGCGGGGAAGATGATCGTCCGGCAGATAATACATCCGGCACATAGCGGTACCGTCAACCCCCAACGTACCACGTACCGTGCCCTGATCACGTGTGGAAGAAATGAGGGCTGCGATGCTCGCCTGACTGTCAATAATGGTGCGTACGCTTGCCTTGGTAGCACTTACGTTGTAAGTGTATCCTACCAGCGCACCTTCCATAGTAACAGCCATAAAATCATCGACACCATCATTGGTGCCTTTGTTGATTGTGAATACGGAAAAATAGTTGCCCGGATCGCGGTCGATTACGGTGGCAACCAGCGGATTCATGCCTTCGTTTGCGGATACTTCTTTATATAAATCTTCATATACAGAAAGTTTATACTGCAATTCATCGGCCAGCATCGCCTGATAAACGAGCTGCTCGTTTTCCTGTTTTAAATTATTGTACGAAAGCTCCAGATTGGAACGGAGCTTGAGGGTATACAGATAATTCACAATGGACTCCACCACGCTTGAAAAGCCGGATTGTACCGGCGTGAGGATGCTGGCGACCATGTTTTCAGGTACTTTTAAGCTGGGATTATCGGGCATGATCAACCCCAGCAGGCGCAGTCCGGCCAACCCGACGATCATCAGTGCGGTCAATACCAGAAAAACCCGCTTTACGACGGGCCGTGACGCACGATCGGCATTCTTTCTGCGTTCTGGTTTGGGTTCCTTGAGCCTCATTCATTCTCCTCCGGTGTTATCACTTGTGCGAATTCCGACCATTACGGTTCAGCCTTGTTTGAGGAAGCTGGTTCTGCCCAGATGCTGAAGCAGGTCGAAGTTCTCAATGATGTTGCCCAAACCGAGGGCGGCGCAATCCATGGGCTCTTTGGCTAAAAGCACAGGGATGCCAAGTTCGCTGGCGATCATCTGATCCATGCCGTAGAGCAAAGAGCCACCGCCGGTGATGTAGATGCCGTTATGCATTACGTCTGCAGCGAGTTCAGGCGGTGTGCGCTCCAGCACCCATTTGATGGCACTCAAAATCGCGGAACATGGTTCATGGATTGCCTGATAAATCTGTGTAGAGGAAATCTCGGTGGTTTGTGGGAGGTTGGTCACCATGTCTCTACCGCGGATGCGAGCCCGTCTTTCCTCGCGGATAGGTAACGCAGCTCCCAAGTCGAGCTTGACCTCCTCGGCTGTCCGATCACCGATCAGAATGTTGAACTCGCGCTTAATAAAGTTGATTATGGCTTCATCCATTTTAACTCCGCCCACGCGGATGGAATGGCTGATGACCACACCGCCAAGCGAAATGACCGATACGTCCGTTGTGCCGCCGCCGATATCCACAATCATACAACCACTGGGATCAAACACGGGTAAACCGCTACCTAACGCTGCTGCAAAGGGTTTTTCCACCAGAAAGACCTTGCGGCCGCCGGAATATTTGGCTGCCTCCATGACGGCACGGCGTTCGATAGCGGAAATGGAACACGGATAGGTAAGAAACAATCGCGGTTTGATGAGGTAGCTGGAGCCGACAGCCTTGCGTGTGAAATACTGCAACAAAATCTGCGTCATATCAAAATCGGTGATGACGCCTTCGCGCATGGGACGTACGGCCATCACGCCTTCGGTGGTGCGGCCGAGCATTATCTTAGCATCATCGCCGACAGCGCGAACCTTGCGCTCATTGGAGCTTTCCACCACAACAATGGTCGGCTCGCTAACCACGATGCCTTTCCCTTTGACGTATACGAGCGTATTGCTGGTGCCCAGATCAATGCCCAGATCATGCGCGACGAAAGCCATTCCTTACACATCCGTTCTGTATGATCAAAGGAAAGCCGGGGGAGGCATTCCTCAGTACGCTTGTCCATTGCCGGGGAGTAAACCTGCTGTTTCCAAAAGCGACGCAACTGCCGTAAGCGGTAAGCCGATTACATTGCTGGGGCTACCCTCGATACGCTCCACGAAAATTCCGCCTATCTCCTGAATAGCGTATGCGCCCGCTTTATCCATCGGTTCACCTGTGTTGATGTAGCGGTCGATTTCCCATTCCGCCATGCGACGGAATTTTACTCTCGTGGTTTCTAATTTTTCACGTATCTGGCCATCCGGTGTACGAAGACATACCCCTGTATATACCGAGTGCCATCGACCGGAAAGCAGGTTGAGCATCCGGTGGGCATCGGATGTGTCAAAGGGTTTGCCTAGCACCAGATCATCCACGCATACCAGCGTATCAGCAGAAAGCACCGATAGTTGGGGATAGGTTTGAAAAACATCCTCGCCTTTAAGACGGGCCAATACAGAGACGCGCTCCAACCCTGTTCCGCTTGCATTTTCCTCGGCATCGGATGGAACCACGGCGAATGGAATACCAAAATAGGCGAGCAGTTCACGCCTACGGGGCGAACCCGAAGCGAGAACCAGCCGCGCATCCGAAATCGGTACCTCCATGCGTGCATCCACTCCCTTCCCGAGGCGTTACCCCATGACATCGTATTATAGCACATGGGGTCAACACGCGTACAGCGATAGTTGCATTTTGTTACGGGTTTGCGAATATCTGGTGAAAACTGCGTGAGCATGCGTCCATCTTCGCAATGCTTGACTTCCAACCATAAACGAAGGATAATATAATGTATCGTATGGATGAGGTTGGCACGGAGGTTTGCAGGCATGAAGCAGCTAATCACAGGTGTGGAGACCGGCTCGGTAGCCGAAAAATACGGTTTGAGCCCCGGGGACGCGATCATCACGATTGATGGCGAACCTGTGATTGACGAGATTGACTATCAGGCGTTAAGTGCACAGCGCGAACTGACGCTCTTCATCGAACAACCGGACGGCAAAACGACAAGCATCCTCATTACAAAGGAGGATTGGGAACCGCTTGGGCTCAGGTTTGACGAGAATATGACGTTAAGTGCGCGTACCTGTTGCAACAAGTGTCTGTTTTGCTTTATCGACCAGATGCGCCCCGGCATGCGAGACACGCTGTATGTGAAAGATGACGACTGGCGCTTTTCTCTGATGATGGGAAACTTCGTGACCCTGACCAATGTAAGTGAGCAGGAATTTGAACGTATCATAAAGCGGCATGCATCGCCTCTGTACGTGAGCGTACACACCACCGATCCGCAACTGCGCTGTCAAATGCTGAGTAACCGTTTCGCCGGCGATATCATGAACCGATTGACCCGACTCAAGGATGCGGGAATCCGTTTTCACTGCCAGATCGTGTGCTGCCCAGGTTATAACGATGGCGAGGAACTCCTGAAAACGCTGTACGATCTGCGTTCACTTGCACCCGCTGCGATCTCTGTTGCCGTTGTTCCTGTGGGGCTGACCCGCTACCGACAGGGGCTCACGGATATAAAGCTGTTTGACCAAGATATGGCTACGAAGCTGTTGCAAATGATTATACCCTTTCAAGAAGAATGCCGAAAGGCACTGGGCACGACGTTCCTCTTTCCCAGCGACGAGTTCTACTGTTTAAGCGGAGAACCCATCCCGACAAAAAGCTGGTATGAGGATTTTCCGCAAATAGAAAATGGGGTAGGGTTGCTTGCACAACTGGAAGATGGAATGCACGAGGCAGCTATGGACGAGTCTGATAACCCCGAGGCGCAACATGCGAAACGCACCTATGTAATGGTGACTGGCGTTAGTGCCGCACCGCACTTGAAACGCCTTGCCGAGCAATTTGCGCCGCCGGAAACCGAAGTTCGCATTGCGACCATCATCAATCATTTCTTTGGCGAAACGATCACCGTAACCGGTTTGCTCACAGGGGGGGATGTGCTGGAGCAGCTTACCCCGGAGATGCTTTCCGGCGCGGATGCGGTGCTCATTAGCCATAACATGCTACGGCATGAGCGCGACCTGTTTTTGGATGACATGACCTTTGAGGAGTTTACGCGTCGCCTGCCCGTGCCCGTGCGAGTGGTGGAAGACGGTTATGACCTGTACGAAGCGATCCATGGGCGCACTACCGCCGAGTGAGGATAAGGAGAAGATAGAATATGTCAAAACCGCTTGTGGCTATTGTCGGCCGCCCGAATGTGGGCAAATCAACTTTCTTTAACAAAATCGCCGGACGGCGCATCTCCATTGTGGAGGATACACCGGGCGTTACGCGCGACCGTGTGTATGCGGATGTGGATTGGATGGGTCGCCGCTTTACGCTGATTGATACCGGCGGTATTGACATGCGCAGCGAGGACGTACTGTTGTCGCAGATGCGGCATCAGGCGCAAATAGCTATGGAAACAGCGGATGTCATCTGCTTTTTCTGCGATGGACGTTCAGGATTGACTGCCGATGATGAAGAAGTAGCTGCCTACCTTCGTAAAACCCATAAGCCGGTGCTGTTGGTTGTGAACAAGGTAGACGCGAAGGCGCAGTTGGATAATCTGTACGAGTATTATAATCTGGGCATTGGTGACCCGATCGCCATTTCCAGCACAAACATGCTGGGCCTTGGCGATTTGCTGGAAGAGATTGTGAAACTCCTGCCTCCGGCGGATCCGGACGAGCAGGAGGAAACCGATCATGTGATTCAGCTTGCGGTGGTAGGCAGGCCAAACGTGGGCAAAAGCTCGCTGTGTAACCGCCTGCTGGCGCAGGAACGCACCATGGTCAGCGATATCCCCGGCACCACGCGCGATGCCATTGACACCCCCTTTACCGATACGGACGGCACAGCGTACAACATCATCGATACGGCCGGTATGCGCAAAAAGAAAGCCGTTGAAGATGAAAGCCTTGAGAAATACAGTGTACTGCGCTCCATTGCCGCCATTGAACGCTGTGATGTGGCCTTGTTGCTGATAGACGCGCAGGAAGGTGTTACCGAGCAGGATACGAAGATCGCCGGACTAATTCTGGATGCGGGCAAGGCTGTGATTGTGGTCGTTAACAAGTGGGATGCCGTGGAAAAGGAAACCAACACCATGGAAGACACCCGCAAACAGGTTTTAAGCGATATGAAGTTCATGAGTTATGCACCTGTGGTATTTCTGTCCGCACTGACGGGTCAGCGTGTCAATACCGTTCTGGCTAAAGCGAAGGAAGTATTCGAGAACTACCGTCGCCGCATTCCTACCGGCGTGCTGAATGAAGCGTTGGCGGATGCGCAGTCCAGCGTTCAGCCTCCGGTGCAGAATGGCCGGAAACTGAAAATTTACTATGCTACCCAGCAGGCTGTATGCCCCCCGACATTCATCTTCTTTGTCAACAGTCAGGAACTGATGCATTTTACCTATGAGCGCTATCTGGAGAACCATTTCCGCAAGAGCTTCCAGTTTGCTGGTACACCGCTGAAGTTCATCCTGCGTGAAAAACAGAAGGACAACGTCCGCCCCTAATCCTCCATAGCGCCCAGACATAAAAACGCCCTGTCAGCTAAAACTGGACAGGGTGTTTTTTATGTCTGGGACAGAAAAAGTATTATGAAGCCCTTGCCAAGCCCTTGAAGGCTTTCACATCCACGCAACCATCACCAAGTCTACCGCGAGCGGGTGATTGTGAGGAGGACAACAGTTCCCCCTCACAAAGGCATGTAAGCGCCTTCTACCACGTCGCCTTACTGGCAATGGTGACACATTTCTGATGGTCAGGATCGACTCGATCGGTACCGTGAGTTTTACTGTTCTTGAAATGGATACAGAAGTGGCCGCCAAAATCATTGTCAATGGTTGAGGTGCCGTGAGGCATGCCATTCATGGAGGCAGCATATACCTTACCTTTAAACAGGATCAGGATCGGGCGGCGATCCCAGCTCCAGGAACCACCGTAGATTTTTTTCATAATCGCAGTGTCTTCGGCACTGGCAGGTTCAGTGTCCATATGGTTAACGCCACTCCACCGAACAGCATTAAAGGTTTTCCCGGTACGTACGTCTTTAATGACATAGTGTGATTTTTTGGGGAACAGAGAGCTTACGTTATCGGCAAACCAATCCAGCGTGATCGTCTTATAGGTCTTGCTGGAGGCGTCGGAAGAGGAGGAAGACGATGACGAAGAGCTGCTTGTAGATTTCGATGTGGATGTGGTGGAGCCAAAAAGCACACGAATCGTGGATGCACCCGCGATACCGTCCTGCTTCATACCACGATTTTTCTGGAATCGCTTTACAGCGGAAATGGTTTTCGCCCCATAGTCGCCATCAATATCTCCGCTGTAGTAGCCAAGTAATTCTAACGCCTGTTGCAGTTTGGTCACATTGGTGCCGCTGTCGCCTTCCTTGGTAGCGCTGGGTGCTGTGCCAATATCTTCAAGGTTGGAAACGCTTTTACTGCTGGAGGTGCTGGAGCTGGAGGATGAACTGCTGGTGGACGAACTATCAGAGGAGTCGTCATTATTTTCGGTATCCTCGCCGGATACCCTGATGTCGGAGTTTTTAGCACAGGAGCCAAAGATGGATTTGATGGTTGTTTTGCCTGCAACACCATCTGCCTCCAGGTTATTCTTCTGTTGATACAGCGCTACCGCCACTGTGGTGCCATCGCCATATTTGCCATCAACTGTATAGGAATAGTATCCTAGAATGGTTAATGCCTTCTGTAGTTTTTTTACGTCGTTGCCTTCGTCACCGATATGCAACGGTCCGGGAGCATCACCTATTACCGAGATTTTGTCGGAATTTGCAACGACAGAATTTCCGGATACCGAGACAAATTTTTTCATCACATAGCCGGAATAAGAGCCATATGTGACTTTATACCAGTCACCGGATGTGCTCAAAATATCAACACTGTCACCTTCCGGTAACGTTTGCAGCGCTTTGGAATCTTTGTTCGCGGATTTACGAAGCACAACCTTTGCGCTTAGCGTTCCTGAGCTGGCAGCTTTCGCGGGTGTAAGCCAGAGTAAACTGGTGAAGGTCGCCATTACCAGCGCAAGGGCCAGTATACGGGGAAATGGCTTTACGCCAGGCTGTGTGAATCGTTCATTGATCATACCGAGAACCTCCTAAGCGATATCGATACTGTCGCTCAAACATAATATATTACAAATTTATTAAGATGTCAACACAAAATCGCAATCAAGTTAAACAACAAGAATTGGCATTGTATTTCAAAAGACGCAAAAATGCAGGAAAGATTTTTATTTCACATCGCGAACCCTATTGACGAAAACGACAGGGACGATTAAACTAATTCATGATTGTTCATGCGATCGTCACCAATTGGTCAGCAATTATATATGCTTTGGAGGTTTGTGGACTAATATGAAGCAAATCAATGGAACGATCACGCTGTCTTTTTTGGAAGAAGATAACCAACAGCGCGTGATCTTTCGAGTCGTACCTTTGTGTACGCGCGAAGGCGCTATTTTCCGTGAAAAATCGGTTGATTTTCCGGATCAGGGCAGCTTGCGCATCGTGCCGGATAAACGGGAGCAGAGCACATTCAAAGAACGAATGCGTTCTATGGGAAACCTTTGCGCCATTCAGCTTTGCAGTGAGGGCAAGGAGCTTGCCAAGGTTCGTCAAAACAGGAATTACGATCCAGGGCAGGGAGAAAGTAATCAATTTGCAATCTATTCGGATGTAATCTGTGAATTTGCTGAGAATGGCGTTTTTGAGGTTTTCAATGACGGTGCGGATTTTTCCCATGCACTATCACCGTGCGTTCTGCTTCGCCGTGGTCAGGTGCTCTATGGCCCGTTGGAAAGGGAAGCTACGGCCAACTGGTCGGTATTGCGCCCATTTGGAAACGACAGCTATCTCCTACACACCTTGGAGTTGAATGATGGTGTGGAGCGTTCATTTTATTGGAATCCCGAGCAGACCATTTCATGGCGGCAGCGCAGAGGTACGCTCAGGCGAGGAAAACAACATACAGAAGATGGCACAGAGGAATTAATGGAAGCAGACGAGCCGCCTGCGCCCATTGCTGTTCAAAATGTCGAGCCTGCAAAATCTGTATTGATAAAACCTCAAGAGCTACCCGCTATTAATAAACCCGCATTTGCGGAATCTGTGGATTTCGTTAAACCTTCACCATTAAACATACCGATCAACCGTTTGTCTGTGGAACCTATGATACCTGATCGCACCAAGGAACCCATACACCAAGAGCAGTCGCCTGTGCAGGTAGAATCTCTCAAGCGCGTCGAACGGTTTGAGCGTCGACGTGATCCAGAGGATCATGCCTCGTTGCCCATTGGTAAGCGGTTGAGCATTTTGGATGACAGTATTACGTTCGATGAGCAGATTTCCAAACTTGATCAGCCACTTTCCATGGCTGCGAATCTGCTGACGCACTCCCCTTCGCAGAATGCGGGGGAGGAATCCACCGGAAGCATGCGTTTTAATGGCACGCCGCTGACACGCGCCGGTGTGAAAACACCGCAACCGATTCGCCCGGGAGAACCCCTGCACTATGTGGTGGAGCGTCAGATTCGCTCTGCACACCGCGAACAGGGAGAGCATGGGAATGAATTCCGGCATATTGAAAACCCTATTGAGAATCTGCATGTAGCACTGGAGAAAGCATGGCAATCGCCCGAAACACGTCAACAGGCGTTGCAATTTCTGTGCGAAAATGAAGCATTCATGCAAGTTTTTCTGAAGCATCTGCAAGGGCAGGGACACAATTTTAGAGCGATTGAAGCCGCACAGGAACAGTTGGAAGATATCGAAGCCGAGCGTTTAAGCCTGCTCATGCAGTTGGAAAAAACAAAAACCGATTATAAACGCACGATGGAAACCATGCATGCAGAACTTTCCCAAAAGAAGCGGGAAGAGCTCAATGTGTTGGACAAACAGCTGCTTGTGCTCAAAGAAGACAGAGAACGTATCACCAACAGCATAACTGAACTGGGTGACCAGGCACAGCAAGGTACATTGGAATGGCTGAAAAATAAAGATTTTCAGTTTTGTGCATGCAATGGTGAAACCATCGTTGTGTCGCCCACGATAGGTGTAAAACGCACCCCTGCCGAGATGATCGCATCCATCCGCTTGGCTATGAACTGGCAAGGCTTCGCTTGCAATGAAGACGATGCGACGGAGCTTCTTCTACACTTTGCCTTGAATGATGAGTTCTGCCTTTGCGGGGATACACTTGCCGAAGCTGAACTATGTGCCCATACCCTGCTGGAAGGGCTGGGGCTGACGGGTGTAACCGCCCGTACACGTGAACACACGCGCCTAGAAGTTGCCAGCTTTCTGCCCACCAATGCTCAACGTAGCCCTACTGTCGAAGTATGTTCGCTGGATCGAGCGGCGCTAAACCCATATGGGCATAAAACCATTCGGCTGATGGATGCACGCACGCTTGCTCAAGTTGCTTTGCCACACCCTGTGGTCTATACTCCTGTATTTCGCCTCCAAATGCGCGATATGCATGTGGCGGAGCCGGTACGACCTACATCGCTGGAATCGTTCAACGCATTTCGTGATGAGAGTAAGCCGTTACTGGAACACGGCGAGGCATGGTTTTCGGATCTGGAAAAGAAACTGGCAGAACAAAGCTCATGGCTGTCGGGAACGGGTACGCAACAGATGCGTCAGTTCGTGAGCGCAGCCGCCTGTAAGTTGCGCGGTGGGTTCCTTGCTGCGGCTGATGCTGCCGTGCTCGGTTGGGTAATTCCTGAAGTGTTTAAGCAGGAGTTGAATCCGGAACCGCTTCGGCAGGAAATCGGCAACCTGCCGCGCTGCCTGGCGGCACTGGGCATTCGCTGAAAAACGATCGATGCATGGTCGCATCCCACCTGATTGGTTGCGCAGGCTCCGATGATCAGATCGCCTATTATATAGCCCGACCCTCTGCCTGTGTGGCAAAGAGGTCGGGCTTCTGCGTCCTCATCGGATACTGAGAATTGTACAATTGGAAAATTTACTATTCAAACCATTAAAACATCAGTATATGAGTATTTTATGACATGAATTTGTCGCGAAACATCGACGTAGTCACACTCTGCGCCATATTTCAAAATCTACCACAGGCTCATCGGCATTTGTTATTTGAAATCGTATAAAGTAACAGTATTTCATTATGTTGCAGATTTGAAATCAAACAATCGTCTGAAAACACATCGCCACAAAATGCATGGATAACAAAATATAAACGCAATAAGTAATGCCGAAAACGATCACCTGCCATGCGACGAAGGTGTTATTTCTGTAAGTATAAGGCTTGTGGACGCTAGATTACATGAAAAGAAATGCCTGGAGCACAATACTCCGGGCATTCTTCGAAGGGATACCGTTTCTAATTCTAGGGGACAGTTAGAGGGAACGTCGCTCCCTAAGCAAAGGTGTTCAGTGTCATCAATACGCGGCAGCCATAGCTTGGGTCAGCTGACTCATCGCAGCAGCCACATCCGAACTGTTGGGGGATTCACTGTTGATGATGCCCTGTAAGGTGGCGATGGCGGTTGCAATATTCTGATAGAGCTCGGTG
>Ga0302287_10000728_pt1 | contig 14960 bp, 16 predicted proteins | sample III_Fen_E2_4_FD_200452 | JGI IMG/M metagenome (GOLD analysis project Ga0302287, IMG submission 200452) | Peat permafrost microbial communities from Stordalen Mire near Abisko, Sweden - III_Fen_E2_4 | ecosystem: Environmental > Terrestrial > Soil > Wetlands > Permafrost | place: Sweden: Abisko...
TGGCGCAGTACCTGAAGACGCCGCCCGCCGGACTGACCCGGCGCGATTTTGAAGAACTGATCGCTGAGCAAAAGCGCACCAACAAGCTGCTGCAGAGCCTGATTTATGGCGGGCTGGGCTTCGTTCTAGGGTTGCTGGTGATGCAATGGGTGATTCGGGTTCGGGTATTTTGAAGGCCGAGCTGACGCAGGGTAAGCCCTATAATTGAAAGTTTTTCACCTAGCGCCAGCACCATGCCAATTTACGCTTATAAATGCGAGTCCTGCGGATACGCCAAGGATGCGCTGCAAAAAATGTCGGACGCGCCCTTGACGGACTGCCCGCAATGCGGTGCGGCCACCTTCAAAAAGCAGCTTACCGCTGCGGGTTTTCAGCTCAAGGGCTCAGGCTGGTATGTGACCGATTTTCGCGGCGGCAACGGCCCGGCGCCCGCCACCACCAAGACGGTTGAAAGCAGCGCGGGCACGGACAGCAAAGGCGCTGACAGCAGTGCCACCACGGCGCCAGTGGCTGCGGCGCCAGCGGCGGCCCCCGCTGCCCCGACCAGCAACACCAGCACTGGCGGCGACGCCTCTTCCAAATCTTCATGATGAGTTCGATTCGCCGGTGGCTGCTTGCCGGCCTGCTGGTGCTGGTGCCGCTGGCCATCACGCTGTCGGTGCTTGACTGGATTGTCGGAACGCTGGATCAGACGCTGCTGATTCTGCCCAGCGACTGGCATCCTGACAAACTGCTGGGTTTTCATATTCCCGGCTTTGGCGTGCTGCTGACCTTCGGCATCGTGTTGGTCATGGGTGCCGTTGCCAGCAATTTCCTGGGTAAAAAACTGCTGTCGCTGGGCAATGCAGTGCTGCGCCGCATTCCCATCGTGCGCTCGATTTATTCCAGTGTGAAGCAGGTGTCGGACACGCTGTTTTCTGAAAACGGCAATGCTTTTCGCCAGGCGCTGCTGGTGCAGTGGCCGCGCGAGGGCGTCTGGACGATTGGCTTTCTGACCGGCGCGCCCGGCGGCGATGTGGCCAACCATTTGCCGGGCGACTACGTCAGCGTTTATATTCCGACCACGCCCAATCCCACTGGTGGCTATTTCGTCATGCTCAGGAAAACCGAATGCGTCGAGCTCAAAATGAGCGTCGATGAGGCTCTGACTTACGTGATTTCCATGGGAGTGGTCGTGCCTGCTGCGCGTCCACTCCCGCCGCTCAATCCCCCCCTGTAAACGGTGCCCCCGCACCGACAATAATTCGAGTATTTTTTATGGTTATCGCTGAAACACAAGTCGCTCCCATGCGTTCCAACTACTGCGGTCTGGTGACCGAGAGCCTGCTGGGCCAAACCGTGAGCCTGTGCGGCTGGGTCAATCGCCGCCGTGACCATGGCGGCGTGATTTTCATCGACCTGCGCGACCGCGAAGGCTACGTGCAAGTCGTCTGCGACCCAGATCGCGCCGAGATGTTCGCCGTCGCCGAAGACGTGCGCAACGAGTTTTGCGTCCAGGTCAAAGGCTTGGTGCGCGCCCGCCCCGAAGGCACGGCCAACGCCAACTTGAAAAGCGGCCAGGTCGAAGTGCTGTGCCACGAGCTGATCGTGCTGAACGCCAGCGTCACGCCGCCGTTCCAGATCGACGACGAAAACCTGTCCGAAACCACACGCCTGACGCACCGCGTGCTCGATTTGCGCCGCCCGTACATGCAAAACAACCTGATGCTGCGCTACCGCGTGGCGATGGAAACGCGCAAGTTTCTCGATGCCAACGGCTTCATTGACATCGAAACGCCGATGCTGACCAAGTCCACGCCCGAAGGCGCGCGTGATTATCTGGTGCCCAGCCGCGTCAACGAAGGCCAGTTTTTTGCGCTGCCGCAAAGCCCGCAGCTGTTCAAGCAATTGCTGATGGTGGCCGGTTACGACCGTTATTACCAGATCACCAAATGCTTCCGCGACGAAGACTTGCGCGCCGACCGCCAGCCCGAATTCACGCAGATTGATATTGAAACGTCCTTCATGGGCGAGCAAGAAATCCGCGACATGTTCCAAGGCATGATCAGCAACATGTTCAAGACGGTGCTGAACACCGACTTGGGCGAATTCCCGGTGATGGCGTACTCTGAAGCGATGCACCGCTACGGCTCGGACAAGCCCGATCTGCGCGTGAATCTCGAATTCACCGAGCTGACCGACGTGATGGCCGATGTCGATTTCAAGGTGTTCAGCGCACCAGCGACGACGCCCGGTGGTCGCGTGGTGGCCTTGCGCGTGCCCGGCGGCGCGGAAATCAGCCGCAGCGAAATTGACGCTTACACCGAATTCGTCAAAATTTATGGTGCCAAGGGCTTGGCGTGGATCAAGGTCAACGACGCCGCCAAGGGCCGCGACGGCCTGCAAAGCCCGATTGTGAAAAACATCCACGACGCGGCAATTGCGGAAATCCTCAAGCGCACCGGCGCGCAAAACGGCGACATCCTGTTCTTCGGTGCCGACAAGTCCAAGGTGGTGAACGACAGCATTGGCGCGCTGCGTCTGAAAGTTGGCCTCAGCGAGTTCGGCAAGAAGGCTGGCATTTTCACCAAGGGCTGGAAGCCGCTGTGGGTGGTCGATTTCCCGATGTTCGAATACGACGACGAGGGCAAGCGCTGGAGCGCCGTGCATCACCCCTTCACCGCGCCGAAAGACGGCCACGAAGACTGGATGGACACCGATCCAGGCCGCTGCATCGCCAAGGCTTACGACATGGTGCTGAACGGCTGGGAGCTGGGCGGCGGCTCGGTGCGTATCCACCGCGCCGAGGTGCAGAGCAAGGTGTTCAGCGCGCTGAACATCGGCCCTGAAGAAGCGCAACTGAAATTCGGCTTCCTGCTCGACGCGCTGCAGTATGGCGCGCCACCGCACGGCGGTCTGGCCTTCGGTCTGGACCGTATCGTCACGATGATGACGGGCGCCGAGTCCATCCGCGACGTGATCGCCTTCCCGAAAACTCAGCGCGCCCAGTGCCTGCTGACGCACGCGCCCAGCCCGGTTGATGAAAAGCAATTGCGCGAGCTGCACATTCGCCTGCGCAATCCGCTGCCGGTCTGAGTGATGAGCTGCTTGGGCGGCTCGCTTGCATGAAAAAAGGCGCCTTCATCGGCGCCTTTTTTCATGGCTGAAATTTTTAACGCAGCACCAGCACCGGCACCGTGCTGTGCGTGAGTACATGCTGGGTTTCGCTGCCCAGCAGCACGCGGGTGATACCTTTGCGACCATGCGAGGCCATCACAACGAGGTCACATTCGTGCTTGGTGGCGGCGGCGATGATGGATTCCGCCACCAGATCGGATTGCAGCACAACGCCCTTGGCGTTCACGCCTTGGGTCTGCGCTTCCTGCTGCGCGGCGTCCACCACGGCCTGGCCCTTGTCGCTCCACTGCTTTTCGGTGTGCGCCATGTCTTCCACGGAAAGCGTGATACCGCCTTCAAAATAGCTCACGGGGTAGCGTGGCACGACATACAGCGCCACCAGTTCGGCCTTGACGGCTGCGGCCAGCTCAATGGCGCTGCGCACGGCAGTTTCTGAAAGGGCCGTGCCATCGGTGGCCACGAGGATTCTCTTGTACATGGTGAGATTCTCCAAATTGAATGAAAAACGGCTGGATCTGAAGGAGGATTTGAGGCGGTGCTGATCCAGATCAGCGATATTTTATCGGCACAGCTATTTTGAAAATCGCACCGCCTGGACTTTAGGCTAGCTTCAAGGCGGAATCAATTTTGCCCGTAACACCTTTTGAAAAAATCAGTAGTTTTGGTTCATTATTTTCTCTTTAAATTTCTCCTGATGTGCAAATGATTTCTTTTAAAGATCATTTCATATACTTTTTATTAGAGTTAATTCGGTAGAATAATTTGTAACTTTAGAAACTATATGTATCTATGGCCAGATTCTTGCCTGACTCTAGAGCGATTTGCCCTAAGGTTGAAACTCAACCTGAAAGATAAAAAATCCACCTGAGTGCGTAAACAACTGTCCTCCATTCTTTCTGGAGTGCTTGACGTTGTCGTATCGTCGCTTTGGGATGAGAAAGATTAAGGAGGATTTATGGGCAAGCGTATCCAGTTTGGTGTGAAATCCATCCCGTTGGCAAGAATGGGTGCCTTGGCATCTGATCGCTTTTATGGCTACGGATCGCATGTCATGGGGCCGGTATTTTCGACGGGCTTGGCGCTAACCTTGTCTGATTTTCTCCACAGGGAGAGTGAACGCCGCACTTTCGCCCTGGCTGCCAACGCTATTCGCGAAGAAGAAAAAGCCCGTGTGGCGCGCGAGTTGCACGATGAGCTGGCGCAGTCCCTGAGTGTTTTGAAAATGGACACCCTCTGGGTACGTGACCATGCTGCCCATGCGCCTGACGCCGTGGCTGCCCGACTCACAGACATGCTGGTGATGATTGAGCAGACGGTCACGGCAACGCGCCGTATCGCCGCTGACCTGCGCCCCATGATGCTTGATGATTTGGGGCTGCTGCCAGCCATCGAATGGCTGGTGGACAGTTTTACCCAGCGCAGCGGTGTGGCCTGTCGGCTGTTGCTCAATGGGCCGATGCAATGGGAGCTGCAGGAGCCCTACGCAACAGCCTTGTTTCGTATTGTTCAGGAGTCGCTGGCCAATGTGCTCAAGCATGCCGGGGCTTCGCAGGTTCACGTCATCCTGGACAGGGTCCACGATGGGGTGCGGCTGCGTGTGCAGGACGACGGCTGCGGATTTTCGACCGCCGCGCCGCGCAAGTGTCAGTCATTGGGCCTGATGGGCTTGCACGAACGAGCGCAGTTGTTGGGCGGTAGCGTCACCCTTCAAAGCGCGCCGGGGCAAGGCACCAGCGTCGAGGTCTGCATTCCTTGGATTCCCTCTGAAGAGGGTGCTGTCGCATGATCAAGGTTGTCGTGGCGGATGACCATGCCATTGTCAGGGAAGGGCTCAAGCGCATCATTACTTCATCCGGTGATATGACGGTGGTGGCAGAGGCCGCTGACGGCGCCGAGGTGATGCAGCAGGTGCGCGGTCTGGACTTTGAGGTGTTGGTGCTGGACCTGTCCATGCCGGGGCGCAGCGGCATGGAGTTGATCAAACTCGTTCGCAACGAAAAGCCCAAGCTGCGGATTCTGGTGCTCAGCATGCACCAGGAACTTCAGTATGCCGTGCGCGCCATCAAGTCCGGTGCCAATGGCTACCTGACTAAGGAGAGCACGCCTTTGCTGTTGCTCCATGTGTTGCGAAAAATTGCGGCGGGCAGCGCTTACATCAGTGCTGATGTCGCCGAGCAGCTGGCTTTGGGTAGCATGCGGGGCGGTGTTTCGGCGCCCCACGAAAGACTGTCAGACCGGGAATTTGAAGTCTTTCGCCTGATTGCCGGTGGCGTGTCAGTGAGTGACATTGCGGTGCGGCTTAACCTGTCTGCTAAGACCATCAGTACCCACAAGGCTAACTTGATGCAAAAAATGGATATGCGCAACCAGAGCGAATTGATCCGTTATGCCATCAAGCACGGTGTGGCGGAGCCTCTGGAGCCTTAAGCGCGGCCGAGATCGGGCACTGCCCCCTGCTTGATACTTGTCAAGTAAGGCGGGCAAATGGAGCCTAGCATAAGGGTTTCTACCGGCCTGACGGAGGTTTTATGAGTCAATCCTTGGCGCAATTGCTGGTGCATCTCGATGCTTCCCCGCAGGCGGTGCAGCGCTTGGAGGCCGCCTGCTGCCTCGGGCAGACGCGTGGCGCTGCTGTCGCACGCTGGTGAACTCCATGCCGATTTTCGGGTGCGAATGGAGACGGGGCGGTGCCTCTCGCACGGCGCTGCGCGCCATGACCTTGCCGGTGCTGATGGCGCATTGATCGTTCGGTTGAGGGTGCAGAAAAGTGCCAGCGTTGGGCTGAGTTTGTAGGCTAGGCACGCTTTAAATCCCAGATTTTCCCTACCCGTGTACGCCGCAAGCGCGTCACCAACGGGATGTTCCTGACGCCAAGATTCAGCCCTGCCCGATGTTGCGTTGCAACAAAAGTCATCATAGTCGGGGTGTGTCTTCTCCTCGTGGCGCTTTGTCAACGCCTTGCAACTGATCACTCATCAACCCTTAGTACCCGTCAAAGAAGGAGTACGTCATGCCTATTGTTGCTTTAAAAGCTTTCACTGTTGAGGCTCCGATCCTCTTACTGCAACAGGAAGTTCCTTTAACATCCGCGCCGGTTATTGCGCTCAGGGTGTTGTGTTCTAGCTGTCATCTGCGTGAACTGTGCGTTCCCTGTGGCATGTCCTGCAGCGATGTGCAGCGGCTGGATGATTTAAAGTTTGGCCGACGCCGGGTCAAGGCGGGGCAGACGCTTTACCGCGCTGGCGACCATTTTCAGTTCATGTACGCCATTCGCAGTGGCACTTTTCGCTCCAACCTGATGCTGCCCGACGGACGTGAGCAGGTTAACGGTTTTTACATGGCCGGGGAGGTGATGGGCCTGGATGGGGTGGCTCACGACATTCACGACAGCAGCGCCACCGCGCTGGAAGATGCGGAAGTTTGCGTCATTCCCTATGCCAGCTTGAGCGATCTGTCCAAGAGCCATTCGGGCTTGCAACAGGTGGTTGCCCGCTTGATGAGCCGTGAAATCCAGCGAGAACAAGGCTTGATGATGCTGCTGGGAAGCATGAATGCAGAGGAAAAGCTGGCCACCTTTTTGCTGAACCTGTCGCACCGACTGAAAGTGCGTGGCTATTCGGCCAGCGAGTTCCACCTGCGCATGTCGCGCGCCGAAATTGGCAGCTACCTAGGCATGACGCTGGAGACGGTAAGCCGGACCTTTTCGGCCTTCCAGCAGGCGCGCCTGCTGGAAGTGGATAAGCGCCATATCCGTTTGACTGACTTGGACGGACTGCGGCGCGCTTTTGAAATACGCCTGCATTGAAAATGCGTGGCAATCTGCAAAAAATATCTCCTTGCGGTGATTCGGTTGTTCCTCAATGGACCTGCTGGGTAACTGGCAAAAAATGATTGACCAAGGGCGGTGTTGCCTGAAAAGCGTTCAGCGTTGATTGCAGACTGTTGCCGAGCGGGCTGTTGGGCATATGGCTGGTGCAGGTCATGATTTCAGCCTGGGCTTGCTGCGCTGTGGCCACGAGCTGTTGCCAGTACTGGCTGGCTTCAGCCATGTCAAAACGCAGCAGTTCTGACTGGATGCCCAGCAAATCGGCGGGCGTGCAACTGGCGCACAGCTTTTTCGTGGCCGCTTCATGGCGCAGGGACGCGCGGTGCGCCGCCTGCTGCTGGATTTTGCGGATGGTTTTGCTGCTGCGAAAGAGGGTGCTGGAGATTTCCGTGAAAATGGCAAGCTGCTGACGACCAAGGTCGGTAAGCAGACTCCACGAGGCCTGGTCACCACCACTGACCTGACAGGGTGATGCAGGGTTGACGAGGGCTGTATTCATGTTGGTTTCCTTTTGCGGATGAAAGAAGGACAACGGGTGCGGCCGTCCCGTGACGGTATTCATTCTGGGAGTTGCAAAGCTGATACAGGTTGAGGTAGCGCAAATGAAACGATTTGTTCGATCTGCATGGTGTGAGCGTGAATGGGCATTCTTTTGTCAGCTTCCCGGAAAACACCAAATTCATGCGCTATAATTTATTCATTGGCGGCTGTAGCTCAGTTGGATAGAGTACTTGGCTACGAACCAAGGGGTCGTGGGTTCAATTCCTGCCAGCCGCACCAAAAACGCAAAGCCTGCAACGAAAGTTGCAGGCTTTTTCGTTTGCGCGTCTATTTTATAGAGTATCTGCCCTCAATGCTATCGTGGGCCTTGCATGAACAAATCTTCCACCAAAGGCGCTGATATTGAAGAGGATGACGGCGATGCAGCGCCAGCGCCCCTGTCAGCAGGCGGAAAAAACTACATCACCCCGGGAGGTTATGAGCGTCTGCGCGCTGAACTGCTGGTGTTGATCGACAGCGAACGCCCCAAGGTGGTCGAGAGCGTCCACTGGGCTGCCAGCAATGGCGACCGCTCGGAAAACGGCGACTACCTGTACGGCAAAAAGCGGCTGCGTGAAATTGACCGGCGCATCCGGTTTCTGACCAAAAGGCTGGAAATCGCTGAAATAAGCCCACCCTGGCTGCATCATGGCAGCGATCAGGTCTTTTTTGGCGCCACCGTCACCTACGCCAATGAAGAGGGGCAAGTGCGTTGTATCACCATTTTGGGCGTGGACGAAGCCAACAGTGCGCTCGGGCAGGTTAGCTGGGTTTCCCCGGTGGCCAGAGCACTGCTCAAGTCACGGGTGGGCGATGAGGTCACGCTCATCACGCCGCAGGGGCTTGAAATCCTGGAGGTGCTTCAAGTCAATTATCCGGTGCCTCCTGCGCCAGCGCCTTGAGGCCGTCGTCAAGCGATGGATTTGGCCCGCTGCACCCGCAGCACGGACGGCGTGCGTTTGACATTGCGCAGCGCTTCCGCCAGGTGAACGCGATCGCGCACGGCCACGACAAAGCGCAGGTCTGTCGCGCCTATGCTCGGTTCGTGCCCCATATCTACATGCGTGATATCGACTTCGGCATTGGCCAGCGCCGAGGCGACCCGCGCCAGCACGCCTTTGCCGTTGGAAACCGTCACCAGCAGGTTGGTCTCAAAAGTACGGGTGGGCTCATCGGCCCAATCCACGGCGATGAAGCGCTCGCTGTCGCGCTGCTGCAGGCGCTTGACCACCGCGCAGTCGTCGGTATGCACAAAAAGACCTTCTCCGCGCCCCAAATAACCCGTGACGAGGTCGCCCGGAATCGGGCAGCAGCAGCGCGCAAAATGCACCGTCGCGCCCTCGCTGCCGTCGAGCACCAGGGCGCCCTGCGATACCGATTCATGCGCTGCATAGCGCTCCCGGCTCATCAGAACTGCATCGGGCTTTTCACCGCTTTCGGCCAGAATCGATACGATGCGTTTGGCCACCATGCTGGCAATGCGCTTGCCCAAGCCGATGTCGGTGAGCAGCTCAGCGCGTGAGCGGTTGCCGGTAAAGCGCAGGATTTTTTCCCAGGTGATTTGGTGGGCGCCTTCGTTTTCAGCCAAGCGATCGCGGTCAATGCCTTCGGCGCGCAAGGCTTGAGCAAGCATTTTTTCGCCCAAATCCTGCGACTCAGTCAGCGCCATCGTCTTGAGGTAATGGCGTATTTTCGAGCGCGCCTTGCCAGTGCGCACGAAACCCAGCCAGCCCGGATTGGGGCTGGCGTTGGCGTCCGTGATGATTTCGATGGAGTCACCGTTGTGCAGCTCGTTGCGCAGCGGCACCTGCTCGCCATTGACCTTCGCGGCCACCGCATGGTGACCCACAACGCTGTGAATGGCGTAGGCGAAATCGACAATCGTCGCGCCACGTGGCATCGGCATGATCTGGCTTTTTGGCGTGAACACGTAAACAGCTTCGGGGAACAGGTCAATCTTGACATGGTCCCAGAACTCGGCGGCGTCGCGGGTTTCCTGCTGGATATCGAGCAGCGACTGCAGCCATTTGGTGCCCAGCCGCTGAGAGGCATCGCTGTTCGGGTCTGAGGCCTTGTACAGCCAGTGCGCCGCCACGCCGGCCTCGGCGACCACATGCATCGCCTCGGTGCGCATCTGAAATTCAATGTTGGTGCCGAAGGGGCCGACCAGCGTCGTGTGCAGCGACTGGTAGCCGTTGACCTTCGGAATGGCAATGTAGTCCTTGAACTTGCCCGGCAGCGGCTTGTAGAGCTGGTGCAGCACGCCCAGCGCGCTGTAGCAGGTGGTCACATCTTCGACGATGACTCGAAACCCGTAGATGTCGGTCACCTGGGCGAATGACAGATGCTTGTCATCCATTTTGCGGTAGATCGAATACAGGGTTTTCTCGCGCCCGTAAATCCGCACCGTAATCTTGGCGCTGGCAAAGGCGGCCTCGACTTCGGCCTGCACCCGCTTGATCACGTCGCGTCGGCGCCCGCGCGAGCGCATCAAGGCTTTGTTCAGGGTGGCGTAGCGCCACGGATGCAGATGCTGAAAAGACCGGTCTTGCAGCTCCCGGTACGTCGAGTTCAGCCCGAGACGGTGGGCAATGGGCGCGTAGATGTCCAGCGTTTCGCGTGCGATGCGCTGCCATTTGCTGCGCGGCGTGTCGCTCAGCGTGCGCATGTTGTGCGTGCGGTCGGCCAGCTTGATGAGGATGACGCGCACATCACGCGCCATCGCCAGCAGCATTTTGCGAAACGACTCGGCCTGGTTTTCTTCGCGGGTGTTGAATTCGAGCTTTTCCAGCTTGGTCAGGCCATCGACCAGTTCAGCCACCGGCGCGCCAAAGCGCTCGATCAGGTCCGGCTTGGTGACTTCGCAGTCTTCCAGCGCGTCGTGCAGCAGCGCGGCCATCAGCGCCTGGGCATCGAGCTTCCATTCGGCGCACTGTTGCGCCACCGCAATCGGGTGGGTGATGTAGGGCTCGCCGCTGTGGCGCAGCTGGCCCAGATGGGCCTCGTCGGCAAAGCGGTAGGCTTGGCGAACCTGCTCGATGTCGGTGGGACTGAGGTAGTCCAGTTTTGCCATCAGGGCGGCAAAACTGGCTGCCGCTGCGTTGGCAGCGGCGGGCGTCGGTTTTCGGGGGGCGACGGGCGGGGACATTGCGTTCATCCCTCAAATGTAGCGCGGCCCGAATGGGGCGGCGAAAAAATCAGTTTTGCAGTCTTCTGAAATGAAAAAAGCACCGGATCAGGGTGCTTTTTTGCGGAGAAGAAAAAAATCAGTTGGGGACTTTTTTCAGCATTTCGAGGCCGATTTTGCCTTGGGCAATTTCGCGCAGCGCGGTCACGCCGGGCTTGTTTTTGCTTTCGATTTTCGGTGCGTGGCCTTGGCTGAGCATGCGGGCGCGGTAGGTGGCGGCCAGAACTAGCTGGAAGCGGTTCGGGATTTTTTCGAGGCAGTCTTCGACGGTAATGCGGGCCATGATGGTCTTTCGGTTGATCTGTTGCTTAGGGAATATGCAGAGCCTCGAAGGTCTCGGCTCTGGCGCGGCGCTGGGCCGAATACTTCAGACGCTGGGCATGCACAATGGTTTTCAGGTCGAAAACTGCCCGTTCAAACAGCTCGTTGATTATAACGAAGTCGAATTTTTGCGCCTGCGCCATCTCGATAGCGGCGTTTTTCAGGCGCAATTCGATGACTTCGGCGCTGTCTTCGCCGCGCCGCTGCAGGCGCGCGCGCAGTTCTTCCCAGCTCGGCGGCAGGATGAAAATCAGCACCGCGTTGGCAAAAATGCGCTTGACGTTGATGGCGCCCTGAAAGTCGATTTCGAGCAGCACATCGGCGCCACGGCTGAGCCGCTCTTCAATGGCGTGGCGCGAGGTGCCGTAGCGGTTGCCGTGGACATGCGCCCATTCCAGAAACGCATCGCGCCCGACCATGCCGTCGAATTCTTCGGGCGAGAGGAAAAAATAGTCCCGTCCGTGCTTTTCCTGACCACGCGGTGGCCGGGTGGTGTGGGAAACCGCCAGCTGGATGCCCGAGTCGAGTTCCATCAAAGCCTTGACCAGGCTGGATTTGCCTGCGCCGCTCGGCGCCGCGACTACAAAAAGATTACCGGGATAGTCCATACGGGGCAGCTTGATTGCAATGAGTTGAGAGGTAAAGGGTAAAGAGAAGCAAGCGGCGTCACTCGATGTTCTGGACTTGTTCGCGGATTTGCTCGATCAGCACCTTCATATCGACGGACACGCGGGTCAGTTCCAGCGAGGCCGATTTGGAGCCCAGCGTGTTGGCTTCGCGGTGCAGTTCTTGGATCAAAAAGTCCAGCCGTTTGCCCAGTTCGCCGCCGCTGGCAAGCAGGCGGTCGATTTCGTCGAGGTGCGAGGCCAGGCGGGTGATTTCCTCGGCTACGTCAATGCGGATGGCAAAGGCGGTGGCTTCGGTCAGCGCCCGGTCCTGGGCGATTTCGGGCAACACGCTGCTGGTGCCCAGCGCCAGCGCTTCTTTCCAGCGTTCCAGAAAGCGCGTTTTTTGCTGCTCGACCAGCTTGGGCACCATAGGCACCGCCGACTCGGCCAGCGTGCGCAGCTGGGCGGTGCGGCCCAGCAGCATGTCGGCCAGCCGGGCGCCTTCGCGCTCGCGCGCCGACATCATCGCTTTCAGCGCTGCGCGGGCCAGTTGGAGCAGCTCTTCGCTGTGGTCGTGCGGCTTTTTGTCTTCGTTGGTGGCGATGCGCAGCACGTCGGCCACGCTCAGCGCGCCCGCCTGCGGCAGCCAGGCCTTGATGCTGTCTTCGATGGAGCCGAGCCGCTGCAGCGTGGCCGGGGAGGGCGCGCGCAGGTTGCTGGTCGAGCTGCTTTCGAGCGACACGCGCAGCTCCACCTTGCCGCGCTTGAGTTTGGCGGTGAGCAATTCGCGCAGGGCTGGTTCGGCTTGGCGTAACTCGTCGGGCAGGCGAAACGCCAGGTCCAGAAAGCGGCTGTTGACCGAGCGGATTTCCACGCCGAGCCGGGCGCTGGAGCCCCGGCCGGGTTCAGTTTCAGGGGCCGATTGCGCAGTGCTGGACTGCACAGTGGCATAACCCGTCATGCTATAAACTGCCATTAGCTAATACGCCTTTTTACAAGAGAGAAAAAAACGAGTGGGGCGATCATGATCGCGCCGCTCATCCGAAATTATGGCAAAGGTCAAGCCCGCCTCACTAGCGCCCGATACCATGATCGGCGGCTACCGCATTGTGCGAAAACTTTCAGCGGGCGGATTCGGTGTAGTTTACTTGGCCCTTGACAGGGAAGGATTGCAAATCGCGATCAAGGAGTACCTGCCCGCCTCACTGGCCACCCGTGCGCCCGGTGAACTGCTGCCGCATGTGCTGCCTGACAAGCTGTCTCTGTACCGTCTGGGTCTGAAGAGCTTTTTTGAAGAAGGCCGCGCGTTGGCGCAGATTTCACACGGCTCCGTGGTCAGCGTGCTGAACTTTTTCCGCGAAAACGAAACCGTTTACATGGTGATGAACTACCTGGAGGGCGGAACCCTGCAGGACTTCATCATCACCGCCAGGGATCTGAAAAAGGACAAGGTATTTCGCGAATCGACGATTCGCTCGCTGTTTGATGAGATCCTGCGCGGCCTGCGCATCGTGCATCAGCACAAGATGCTGCACCTGGACATCAAGCCGGCCAACATCTTCGTCACCGACGACAACCGTGCCGTGCTGATCGACTTTGGCGCCGCTAGAGAGGTGCTGAGCAAGGAGGGTAACTTCATCCGTCCGATGTACACCCCCGGCTTTGCGGCGCCTGAAATGTACCGCCGCGACGCCGCGATGGGGCCGTGGACCGACATCTACGCCATTGGCGCCTGCATGTACGCCAGCATGCAAGGCTACCCGCCCAACGATGCGCCCCAGCGTCTTGAAAAAGACCGCCTGTCCCTGTCCATGTCCCGTCTGCGCGGTGTCTATTCCGACAACCTGATTGAAGTGGTTGAATGGTGCATGGCTCTGGACGCACTGGCAAGGCCTCAATCGGTATTTGCCTTGCAAAAAGAGCTCAGCCGCGAGAGCGAGCGCCGTTACACCAAGCTCAGCGTCAGCGAAAAAGTCAGGCTGCAGTTTGACAGCGTGGTGTCCGATACCAAAAAATCGCCCAAAGTTAAATGAAATTTTCTGTCTTTCAGCTCAGCCGCATCGGTGGCCGGGGAAAAAATGAAGACCGCATGGGCTACTGCTACACGCGTGAGTCGGGTCTGTTTGTGCTGGCTGACGGCATGGGCGGCCATCCCGAAGGTGAGGTTGCGTCCCAGCTCGCGTTGGAGACGGTTTCTGCGCTTTACCAGCGCCAAGCCAGGCCCATCATTCAGGATCCCGCCGAATTTCTGGCCCGTGCGCTGATGGCTGCCCATCAACAAATTGTTCGCTATGCCACGACAAAAGGCATGCTTGACACGCCGCGCACCACCTTGGTGGCTGCCATTTTGCAGGGCACAGAGGCAACTTGGGTACATTGCGGCGATTCGCGTCTGTATGTGGTCAGAGACGGCCAGTTGCTGATGCGTACACGCGACCATTCCTACCTGGAGCAGCAAAATGCCGGCATCATCAAGTTCGATCATGTGAATCGCAACATCTTGTTCACCTGTCTGGGTTCACCCATCAAGCCCGTGTTTGACAAGGCCAGCGTTTCCTTGGTGCTCGGCGACAAGCTGCTGCTGTGCTCTGACGGCTTGTGGGGCACGTTGAGCGATGAGGAAATTGTTCAGCGGCTGGCGGCTAAAAGGGTCTCTCAAGCCGTGCCCGAGCTGGTCGAAAGCGCCTTGCGCGCTGGCGGCGAGCGTTGTGACAACGTCACCGTTCTGGCGATGGAGTGGGAAACGCCCGATGTGTTTGCCGTCACCCAGAACATGGCGATTGACACGTTGGCGGGCGATTTCGCTTCGACCATCCAGTCCAGCCACAGCGACAGCATGGCCGACGATCTGGATGAAAAGATGATTGAGCGTTCCATCGCCGAAATCAACGAGGCAATACGCCGCACGGCGGCCAAAAAATCTTGAAATCGCCTCCGGGTGATGTTTTCTTCCGGCGCTGCGGGCTTGGCCCGGGGCGCTGTTTTTTCCTTTTTCTTTCGCCATGAAAATCATTCTTGCATCGAACAACGCTGGCAAGCTCGCCGAGCTGCAGGCTATTTTTGCGCCGCTGGGCCTCGAGCTGGTGACGCAGGCCAGCCTGGGCATTTCCGAGGCCGAAGAGCCGTATCGCACCTTTGTTGAAAACGCGCTGACCAAGGCGCGCCACGCGTCGGCGCTCAGCGGCCTGCCCGCGCTTGCTGACGATGCCGGTCTGTGCGTCGAGGCTTTTGGCGGTCTGCCCGGCGTGGACACCGCGTATTACGCGACTCAGTTCGGCTACGCCAAAGGCGACGACAACAACGTCAAAGCCCTGCTGGAACAAATGGCGCATTTGACGCAGCCCGCCCAGCGCCGCGCCGC
>Ga0302287_10000729_pt1 | contig 14953 bp, 8 predicted proteins | sample III_Fen_E2_4_FD_200452 | JGI IMG/M metagenome (GOLD analysis project Ga0302287, IMG submission 200452) | Peat permafrost microbial communities from Stordalen Mire near Abisko, Sweden - III_Fen_E2_4 | ecosystem: Environmental > Terrestrial > Soil > Wetlands > Permafrost | place: Sweden: Abisko...
TACTTTCGACAAGAGTCAAGTTAGCACTGTAAAAGATAATATGCTGGAAACAAATGATCAGAGTGGAATTATAGAAAAGCAAATGACTATAACCAACAATAATGAATTTGGAAATTTTAGCATTAATGGTGTTGAGCCGTCTTATCAGAAAATTTTTAATTTGAAGTTTGAATCCAATGGTGGCAGGTTTATTAATCAGTTGGATAACAAGGCAAGCAATAAAGTAGTTGTACTGGATAAAAAAATTGAAGATGTCCTTTTTAAAGGAAAAAGTGCATTAGGTAAATACGTGAAAATAGGCTCTGTAATGTTTAAAGTAATCGGAATTAATACAAAAAAAGCACGATTTGGAGATGGTCAGGCCTATATTCCTTTTAGCACAGCGCAGTATATTTTTAATCCGGATTTAAAGTTTCGAAATATAGCTATGACTGTAAATGGTTTGGAGAGTAAAGAATCGAATGATGATTTTAACAAAAGGTTAAAAAAGACAATGTCACAAAGTTTGAGTTTCGATCCTAATGATACGCAGGCTATATACATTCGGAATGATCAAAGTGATTTTATTCAAACGATGAAGATATTTGGCGGTATAACTATTTTTGTTTCTGTAATTGGTATTTTTACTCTTATTGCAGGTATCGTAGGTGTCAGTAATATCATGTTGGTATCCGTAAAAGAAAGAACTCGGGAAATTGGTATTCGCAAAGCATTAGGTGCGCCACCGGCTTCTATTTTGCAATCTGTAATTCTTGAAGCAATCATTATTACTTCTATATTTGGTTATATAGGAATGATGATGGGAATTGGTTTGACAGAGATAGTGAATTATATTTTGGTAAAGTCAACTGCTGCTACACCGGATGCGCCAACGATATTCAAAAACCCTACTGTTGAGTTATCATATGTGCTAATTTCTACCGGTATCTTAATTCTTTCGGGCGTAATAGCGGGGTATATGCCTGCACGCAGGGCAGTAAGAATTAAACCGATTGAAGCTATGAGAGAAGAATAGTTCGATTAGAATTGTTGACTAGCAAATGTAAATTATTTATACGCAAGAATTTATTTGACACTATTAAGTGGTTCATAACTAATAATAAAGAATATGTTTGATTTAGATCGTTGGCAGGAAATATGGTTTACCATAACACACAATAAATCCCGAAGTTTTTTGACTGCTTTTGGTGTCTTTTGGGGAATGTTCATGCTGGTTGTCATGGTAGGAGCAGGAGTTGCACTTCAGCGGGGAATGAGCTCAGAAATTGAGGGTTTTGCAACCAACTCATATTTCGTTTGGTCAGAGCAAACGTCTGAACCTTATAAAGGATTTAAAAAAGGTCGCACATGGACTATGGAAAATGAAGATATTTCATTGTTGATAAATAAAGTCCCTGAAATTCAATATTTGGCACCTGTGCTTTTTGGAAGCGGAGGAACCAATAATGTCACCAGAAATGATAAAGCAGGAAGTTACGGTGTAAAAGGAAATTATCCTTCCTATAACCAGATTGACGAATGTAAAATGATCTACGGTAGGTATATTAATGATATTGATATTGCCGAAAAGCGGAAAGTCTGTGTCATTGGCGAGCGGGTATATGAGGTGCTGTTTCCGAATGGAGAAAACCCTATTGGTAAAAGTATTCAGGTAAATGGTATATATTTTCAGGTTGTAGGGGTTGGTAGGCATACTTCAAGCGTGATAAATATTGGAGGGCGCACCGAAGAAACTGTTGTACTTCCGTTTAGTACAATGCAACAGGCATTTAATCAGGGGAAAACTGTACACTTTATGGCTGTAACTGCCAAGCCCGGAATTAAAGTTAAAGTCATTGAAGACAAGATACGCAAAGTATTGAGTGAGAAACACAATATATCGCCCGACGACAAGAAAGCGGTAGGTGGTTTTAATATTGAAGATATATTTACGATGTTTTTATATTTGGGACTGGGAATCGCCTTTCTAATATGGTTTGTCGGACTTGGAACTTTATTTGCCGGAGCTGTTGGAGTAAGTAATATTATGTTAGTAACCGTGCGGGAGCGAACAAAAGAGATTGGTATACGTCGGGCGCTTGGAGCAACTCCCAGAAATATAATTACACAAATTTTGAGCGAAAGTATTATATTGACATTAATAGCGGGTATTGCCGGTTTAATGGTTGGTGTGGGATTACTGGCGATAGTTGGTATATTGCTGAGTCAAGGAGATCAATTTTTTAAAGATCCTCAAATTAGTTTTAGTGTTGCAATTGCTTCTTTCTTTATCCTATTGGTTATAGGTACTTTGGCTGGATTTGTACCGGCTAACAGAGCAATGAATATAAAGCCAATAGAGGCTATACGTGAAGAATAATTTTGTAAATATACTGAATATGAGTATTGTATTGAAAAATAAGAAGATTTTGTCCCAGGCATTACTTCTTTCATTTTTAGCTCTTTATGCTTTGGGATTTTGTTACAATCTAGGAAAATTGCATAGTGTGCCAGAAGCATTAGCACATTCTATATCCAGTTTAATCCCCTTTATGCCTATATTTCTTATTGTAGGAATGAATTTAGTCAAAAAAACAAATAAAAAACAATCAAATAACTAACTAATCTACTCTCCCGTAAGGGTTTTAGATTGTTCAACAACAAAACATTATGAAGAAATTTTTAAAAATTGCTTTACTGGTTATATTAGCCATAACCGTACTTTGGACATTCTGGTTTTTATGGAATAAATCTCGTCCCGTAGTGAAAAAATATGAGATAGTGTCAGTTTCGATTGGTAATATTGATAAAAAAACTGTAGCAACCGGAAAAGTTGATCCTCGAAACGAGATTTTAATTAAACCTCAGATGTCGGGTATTATCGCAGCAGTATACAAAGAGGCCGGTGATATTGTAAAAGCTGGTGATGTAATTGCGAAAATTAAAGTAATTCCTGATATGGTGAGCCTAAACAGTGCCGAATCAAGAGTTTCACGCGCTCAAATTTCGTATGATCAAAGCAAAAAGAATTATGAACGTGACGCAAAGTTGTTTGCAGATAAAGTGATTTCGAAAGAAGAGTTTGAAAAGACTCAACTGCAATACAATAATGATAAAGAAGAACTTAAAGCGGCTAAAGATAATCTGAGCTTGACTAGAGATGGTATTAGCACCAATAGTGCTGCTATCAGCAATACATTGGTTCGTTCGACGATTAACGGAACAATTTTGGATGTGCCAATCAAGGTTGGAAACTCGGTTATTCAATCTAATAATTTTAACGATGGAACTACAATTGCCACAGTGGCTAACATGAATGATATGCTCTTTGTAGGAAAACTCGATGAAACAGAGGTTGGCAGAATTAAAGTGGGTATGCCTATGGATATTACCATTGGAGCATTACAGGATCAAAAACTGCAAGCTAAGCTGGAATATGTTTCGCCAAAAGGGAAAGAAGAGAGTGGCGCTATTATGTTCGAAATGAAAGCTGCTGTAAAAGTGCCGAAAGACGTATTCGTACGTGCAGGTTATAGTGCCAATGCTGAAATTGTTTTCTCAAAATCAGATCGCGTAATTACCATTCCCGAAAGCTGTATAGAATTTGGTGGAGATACAGCTTTTGTATATGTTATGACCAAGAAAGATCCACAGACTTTTGTGAAAAAACAGGTGAAGATTGGTTTGTCCGATGGAGTGAAAATAGAAGTGAAAAATGGGTTGACTCTTAAAGATAAAATTCGAGGAGCTGAGGTGTTGGAAAAGAAATCCGAGGTAGCTAAGAAAGAGAAAAATAACGATTCTGAGAACTAAATATTTATCAATCAATAGACAAAGCATGAAAGCAAAAATATATTTAATTTTGGGAGCATTGTTGGTTACAACATTTGCTAATGCTCAGAAGTCAAAACTCTGGACACTACAACAGTGTGTAGATACGGCTTTGGCTAACAACCGAAATGTAAAACAGCAGATACTGACTAAAAAAACGAGAGAAATTTCATATGATCAGGCTCGTAAAAATTTGTTACCCGATTTGAATGGGCGTATTGGTCAGAATTATGGATTTGGTCGTTCACTGGACGAAAATTATAAATATACTAATAGTGCTGCGATAACGCAAACTACGAGTTTGGGCTTCTCCAGTAGTGTGACATTATTCAATGCGTTTAAATTGAAAAATAACATTGAGGCTAGAAAAGCCGATATGTATGCCTCGGAGGCCGATTTGGGAAAAATAAAAAGTGATATAACTACGAGTGTTGCTGCAGAGTTTTTACAAATTTTACTCAATAAAGAATTGTTGCAGATTGCAACAGATCAGCTGGAACTTACAAAAACTAAGATTGAACAGCGTCACGCATTGGTTGGTGCAGGGAAAATGGCCGAAGGGGAGTTGTATGAGCTGATAGCGCAACAATCAAAAGAAGAATTAAGTAAGTTGCAAGCACAGAATACATTAAATCTTTCATTACTCGACTTAGCTCAATTTTTGGAATTAGCTCATTTTGAGAATCTCGATGTTGTTGCTCCAGAAAATTTATCTGAATCTGATTTGAAACTTCTCAGTGCAGACGAAGTATTTGAGAGTGCTTTGACTCATCGACCTGAAATTAAAGGTGCTGAATTTAGATTAAAAAGTAGTGAATTGAATGTATTGACAAGTAGAGCCGACTATTATCCCAGATTAGATCTTTCTGCGAATTTTAGTTCAACTTACTATAAAGATAATAGTAAAGACGCGCTTGGACAAATTAAGATTTATGATTCTTTTGGAAAACAGCTTTCAGATAAATTGAATGCCGGAATTAGTTTAACCTTGTCTATTCCGATTTTTGACAAGTATCAAGCGCGCAACAACGTTCGAACAGCTCAATTAGGAGTTGAGAGCAGCAAAATAAGCGTGGATAATGCAAAGTTAGAATTGAAAAAGTCGATTCAACAGGCTTACTACAATGCGATAGCTGCTAAAAGCCGTTGGGAAGCATCGCAGAAATCTGAAATTTCCAGTCGTGAAGCTTATCGATTTGCAAATCAAAAATTTGAAGCAGGAAGAGGTACAAGTTACGAGTTATATCAAGCTAAAAGCAATCTGACACAAGTACTTTCTGAACAAGCACAAGCTAAATATGAATACTTTTTTAGAGTAAAATTATTGGAATTGTTGAAATAAATAATACCGGGTTTTTGTAAAAACCGGATGAGTCCAATTTTTGTTAGCCAACTATATTTTACTAAAAACTAAATAGATATGAATGCAGATAATATTAAGTCGCAAATGCGGAAAGGTTACCTGGAATATTGCATTCTACTTATTCTTAGGAAAAAACCGGCTTATGCCTCCGATATTATTTCGGAACTGAAAGAGGCAAAATTAATTGTAGTGGAAGGAACTTTGTACCCATTGTTGACCCGGCTTAAAAATGGTGAATTGCTCGACTACCGCTGGGAGGAATCTACTCAGGGGCCACCCCGTAAATATTATGAGATGACGGCGTTAGGTGCCGCATTTTTAAGTGAACTGGAAACCGCATGGGAAGAAATAAATAATGTAGTAATAAAAATCAAAGGAGAATAAAGTTATGGCATCTAAATACTGTATCAGTTATTTCTCAAGTGCTTTTATTTTGAGTGTCGGATATAAATTTTCATATTAAATTATTCGCTTTATGAAAAAGACTTTAACGGTAAATTTGAATAATATCGTCTTTCATATAGACGATGATGCGTATGAAATGCTTCAGACTTATCTCCATGAGATCGCAGATCATTTCAGGTCGGACGAGGAGAAAAAGGAAATAATGAACGACATTGAAGCCCGAATTGCTGAACTTTTCAGTGAGAAGCTTCAGAAAAATAAGAATGTCGTAACGTTGGAAGACGTTCAGGAAATTATTGAAATAATGGGTAAGCCGAGCCAATACGCCGACGAGAGTGAAGAACCCAAAGCTCCCAAATCGAGCAAAAATCAGCAAAAATCACGTCGGTTTTATCGTGACCCTGAGAATGCCATCTTAGGAGGCGTTGCTTCGGGTGTGGCTGCCTATTTCGATTGGGACGTAACCTGGGTGCGTATCGGAATGGTTGTATTGGCGCTGATCAGTGCCGGATATATGATACCGATTTACATTATAGCCTGGTTTGTTGCCCCGGAAGCCAAAACTGCTTCGCAACGTCTTGAGATGCAAGGTGAAGATGTAACAGTTGAGAGTATAAAAACAGAACTAAACAATGCCAAAAACTATATAAAAAGCGAAGAGTTTAAAAAGAGTGCATCTACTGCAGGCGATAAGGTTTTGGAGATTATTCGCGTGTTTTTCAAGATAGTATTAGGATTTGTAGGAGCAGTGCTTGGTATAGTAGGTGTGGTGTTGGTTGGTGCCCTGATTCTTTTAATTTTCTTTTTGATTTTTGAACCAGGTGTTCTCAATGGCTTTGCTCCGGATATAATAAGTAACTGGACTTCATTTTCTCCGGATAAAATGGTGCTGATAAGCACATCATTGCTTTTAATTATTGGCTGTCCTATTTTCATACTGATATATTGGGCTATAAGACTTATTTCAGGAAAACACGATACGCCTCATACAGCTTCGTGGGTTGTATTGATTCTTTGGATTGCAGGTCTGTTTATGTTCTATAGTGTTGGTGCTAATGCATTTATTAATTTTCATAGGCATAATGATCAACGATATTCATTGTTTTGGGATAATGATGATAAACCTTATGAGGATGAAATAAGAGAATGTGATTCTTTCAATGCTATTGATTTGTCCGGAAATATAGAACTTGAATTGAGAAATGATTCAACCAAAGAGCTAAGAGTTTCATTTGTAAAAGGATATCTCCCGAGAGTGATAACTAAAGTTGAGAATGGTGTGTTGCATGTATACTCAGACGAAGTGTTTCTCTTCCAAAATAAACCGATCAAGGTTTCCGTTTCGTCTGATTCAATCCAGTATTTAACAGCAAAGGGAGCTTGTAAGATAGAAAGCAAATACCCGCTTACTACAAAAGATTTTACGCTAAATTTACTTGGGGCTAGTCAGGCAAACTTAGATGTGAATGTGAGCGGAATATTCAAATTAGATGTAAAAGGTGCTTCCAAAGTTGATTTAAGAGGCACAAGCAATATATTTAGTGTAAACGGTATTGGAGCAAGTGACATAAACGCCTACGAACTTAAAGCGAAACAAGTTGATGTTCATGTAGCGGGCGCGAGCCATGCCAAAGTTTTTGCTACAGAATCTATAAAAGCCGAAGCTTTTGGTGCTAGTGAAATAGACTGTAAGGGAAATCCAAAAAACGTGAAGAAATCAGATGGAGGAGCTTCCAGTATAAATATCGAATAGAAGAATTATTTAAAGAGTATTTTATAAAAACCTGTCTGGCTAATTTAAGCCGGACAGGTTTTTTTTATTGAAAAAATTGAACTAAAATTTCGGATTTATTTAATGCCGCTTCTTCGGAATAAATATTTATTCCATGTTCTTCTGCAACCAAAATTCTAAAAGAATATCCTAAAAGTTGTCTATTGGCAGGAACTAACCAATATTAATCATAGAATTATTGTTGGCGGTATCCCCCTTGTCTGCTGATGAAAAGTCGACCTTTTTATACCATTTCACGTAGCATAAAAGTGTGTGTCCTAAAAATAAATTAATGGAAAAATCTAATTGGCTATTTTAATGAGAAATAAGGAAACGCTTGTCCTAATTTATTCCGTCGATAAATTTGATGGAAGAATTATCAATTTATAACTTAGTAATACAAAATAATCTTTGTTTTTTTTTGATTTATAAGAAGTGGGCTTTTGATGTTTTAAAAATTGACTTTTAAAAATTGAATAGATTTTTGTATAAATTAAGCGAATATAATTTGTTTCATTTATTAGTTTATTTGAAGGTTTTGATAGTGAAAATAGAAAAAGAGTGCTCTGATTTTTGAGCGTAAATTCATTTCTACATTAGATATTGATGGTAGTAGATATATTGAAAATTGAGTTCAATTTGTTCTTTTTGATTTGTTATTGTAATTACATAAATAATAAATAATGTATTTTATTGTAAAATAATGCTAAAAGAGCAATGGTATATTTTACGTGAAAAATAGTGGCAGAATTATTTTACACTCAGATTTGTGTAAATTATTTGTGTTTATTGCTACTTGGAAATGTAGTTTTTACTACTTGGAAATGTATCTTAATTTGATTACTTGTTAATATTCGAGATGTGAGATAATAATTGTCACTCTCTGTCTTAAATTAATAGAATCAATATTTTTTGTAGATATGACTGATATGTAGTATATATTATAGTTGTCGCAAATTGTGTGTAAAATACTGTTACATAATAATATATATGTATTTTGTATATTCGACCAGTTTTTTGAAACCCTATGAAATAACGTTGGCTGTTTAATGAAATTTGTTTTGTTTGCTATAAAATAATTATTGTCAGTGAATAATAATTTGAGATATAATTGATGTGACGAAATGAAGTTGTTTAAATTAATATTATTCCTTCTGGTTGCAAATACTGCTTTGGGACAGACATATTTGTCGTTTAAAGAACGGCCAATAGTGCCTCTATACACTGCTGTTGATACCTCCGTTATTTCAGTAAATACCACTGTTGTCTCAACAAGAAAAACTTCTTATGCAAAAGCGCAATATGCAAAGGCTTCTGCTCCTACAAGTACCTGCGTTAGTAATATAGACTTTGAAAATGGTGATTTTACAAACTGGAAATGTTATACAGGGACTGCTAAAACAAACGGAACAACAAATTATGTAACATGGAGCCCTTCAACTCCCGTTGCACCAGTATCAGGTAGACATCAAATAACTTCAGCTGCTTCTGGATTAGACTATTATGGTCATTTTCCACGACTTTGTCCTTCTGGTGGAAATTATTCAATTCAATTAGGAAATAATTCAACAGGAAGTCAAGCCGAAAAAGTAAGTTGTAGTTTTACAATACCTGCAGATCAAAATAATTTTTCTATAGAGTATTATTATGCAGTTGTGTTTCAAGATCCAAACCACCCTTACGATGAACAGCCAAGATTTCAGGCTAAAGTCTATGATGCTAACAATAGCTCAAATATAATTTCATGCGCAAGTTATGACTTCACGGCGGCTTCCGGTTTACCCGGATTTAATGTGTCAACAGTTGATAATTCGGTACTATACAAGCCTTGGTCAGCCGTTACAATTAATTTGTCGGGTTATGCCGGACATACAGTAATTTTAGAATTTACAACTGAAGATTGTACGTTAGGGTGGCATTTCGGATATGCTTATATTGATGTTAATTCAACATGTACATCTTTATCTAACTCAGTATCATATTGTCAGGGAAGATCATCATTAACTCTTACTGCACCTTCAGGATATGAAGATTATACTTGGTGGAACAGTGATTATACTCAGCAGTTGGGAACCGGACAAACTGTGACTTTAACACCTGCGCCGGTTAATAGTGGAGTAATCAATGTTGATTTGTCTCCTTATTCCGGTTTTGGCTGTAGAGATACTGCTTTTACCACTATAAAAGTCAATTTACCAACAACGTCAGTCACTAATGCTGCCATTTGTCAAGGATCTTCATATCTGTTTAACGGAACAACCTATAATTCTACAGGAATCTATACTTATAATACTGTTAACTCAAATGGATGTGATAGTACAGCAACATTAAACCTTACGGTAAATCCGTTACCAAGTGCTAGCATTAGTGGTGCAACTGCCGTTTGTCAGAATGCTGCTTCTCCGAATATCACTTTCACGGGGATTGGCGGTACCGCTCCCTATATTTTTACATACAATATCAATGGAGGATCCACCCAGACAGTGAGCACCACGGTCGGCAATAGTGTGAACATTTCCGTACCCACGAACCTTCCCGGAAACTTTACGTATAATCTGTTGAGTCTGACAGATCACAGTAGCACGAGCTGTTCAAATCCACAATCGGGGACTGCAGTAGTAACTGTTAAGCAACCTACTGCATCCACTACGACTGCTTCCATTTGTCAGGGAGATGCTTATAATTTTAATGGAACAGCTTATAGTTTGACCGGAACTTATGTGAACCATTTTATAAATGCTGCTGGTTGCGATAGTACGGCAACTTTAAACCTGACAGTAAAACAGCCGAGTAGCTCAACGACTATTGTTTCAGCCTGTAGCTCTGAGTTTCCTCTCGTATGGAATGGAGTAAGTTATACAGGGTCAGGAATCTATACGAAGAATTTTGTCAATTCAGTTGGATGCGATAGTATTGCAACATTGAAATTGACTAAGAAATTATCAAGTAGTTCCATTACTCCCGTTTCAATTTGCAGTTCTTATTTACCTTTTGTTTGGAATGGAGGGAATTATTCAACTTCGGGCATGTATACAAAGAGCCTTGTCAATGCTGTTGGTTGTGATAGTATTGCTATCTTAATGTTGACGGTAAAATTACCCAGCAGTTCCACCACTACAGCTTCAATTTGTCAGGGTCAAATTTATTTGTTTAATGGAACGAGTTATACTACCACAGGAATTTATACTGCTCATTTGACTAATAAAGTAGGTTGCGATAGTGTTGCAACATTGAATCTGACGGTTAAATTACCCAGCAGTTCCACTACGGATGCTTCCATTTGTCAGGGCGAAAGTTATTTGTTTAATGGAACGAGTTATGCTACTACAGGAATCTATGGCGCTCATTTGACTAATAAGGTAGGTTGCGACAGTGTTGCAACTTTGAATCTGACGGTAAAGTTACCAAGCAGTTCGACCACTACAGCTTCCATTTGTCAGGGTGAAAGTTATACTTTTAATGGAACGAGTTATACTACCACAGGAATCTATACTGCTCATTTGACTAATAAGGTAGGTTGCGACAGTGTTGCAACTTTGAATCTGACGGTAAAGTTAGCCAGCAGTTCGACCACCACAGCTTCAATTTGTCAGGGTGACTCGTATGTGTTTAATGGAACGAGTTATACTACCACAGGAATCTATACTGCTCATTTGACTAATAAAGTAGGTTGCGATAGCGTTGCTACATTGAATCTGACGGTGAAATTAGCCAGCAGTTCGACCACCACAGCTTCCATTTGTCAGGGCGAAAGTTATTCATTTAATGGAACAAGTTATACTACCACAGGAATCTATACTGCTCATTTGACTAATAAAGTAGGTTGCGATAGTGTTGCAACATTGAATCTAACGGTGAAATTGCCAAGCAGTTCCACCACGGATGCTTCAATTTGTCAGGGCGAAAGTTATTCATTTAATGGAACAAGTTATACAACCACAGGAATCTACACCGCTCATTTGACCAATAAAGTAGGTTGCGATAGTGTTGCAACTTTAGTATTAGCAATGAAAGTACCAACAACATCTAATACCAATGTGGCTATTTGCCAGGGAGATAGTTATCTGTTTAATGGCACAACTTATTCCTCAGCTGGAACTTACACAAAACATTTGATCAACAAGCAAGGTTGTGATAGTACTGCAATTTTAAATTTGACTGTAAAGTTGCCTACTTCTTCAACTACAAATATTTCAATATGTCAAGGAGACTCGTATGTTTTTAACGGAACTACTTACACCACAGCAGGTATTTATACCAAGCATTTTACTAATGCAGTAGGATGTGATAGTACGGCTATACTAAATTTGAGAATTAAATTACCTACAACTTCTACTACAACAGCTTCTATCTGTCTGGGTGACTCCTATACGTTTAACGGAGTGTCACACAGCACTACCGGCACATACAGTAATCATTTTATCAATTCGGTAGGTTGTGATAGTACAGCTATATTAAAACTGACAGTAAATATTTCAACTACTTCAATTACAACTACTTCAATTTGTCAGGGTGATTCTTATGTGTTTTGTGGTAAGGCTTATGCCAATGCAGGATCTTATATTGTTCATACAGTTAATGTGGTAGGTTGTGATAGTACGGCTACGTTGAATCTTTCGATTAAATTGCCAAGTAGTTCTACCACTACTGCCTCCATTTGTCAGGGCGATAGTTATTCATTTAACGGGAAATTATATTCACTTGCAGGAAGTTATGTGGCTCATCTGATTAATAAGGTTGGGTGCGATAGTACAGCAACATTAATATTGAACGTAAAAATGGCAAGCTCATCAACCACCAAAGCCTCCATTTGCCAGGGAGGATCTTATTATTTTAATGGAGTTGCTTATACAAAAGCAGGAACTTACCGCAAACATTTAATTAATGCTGCAGGGTGCGATAGTTTAGCTTCGTTGGTTTTAAAAGTAAGTTCACCAACAAGCTCCACAACCAGTTTAATCGTTTGCTCTACCCGATTACCACTGGTTTGGAATAATATGAAGTATTATGAATCAGGCACGCACACTTGTCCTATTCGTTTTGTTAATGCATCTGGTTGTGATAGTACTGCATCCTTGGTTTTATCAATAAAAATGCCTACCAGTTCTGTTACCAATGCTACTATTTGTGAGGGTGATAGTTATTTTTTCAATAGAATAAACTACTCCAGCGCCGGAACATACAATGCTTATTTGGTTGATGCGATGGGCATTGATAGTACTGCTACATTGAAATTGACAGTTAATTCCACCTTTAATAAACATAATGATGTGCTACTTATTTCCGGTGATTCTTATTCGATAAATGGACATGAATATAACCAGACAGGCACTTATACCGATATACTTAAAACCCAGTATGGCTGTGATAGTACGGTTGTTACGAATGTTACCGTGATTGATGTTCCTAATACCATTACTCCAAACGGTGATGGCTATAACGACACGTTTATGAAAGGATGGCATTCTAAAATATATAACAGAAATGGCATTCTTTTGTATGATGGAGTGGATGGTTGGGATGGTTTATATCATAATAAACCGGTTTCAAAGGATACTTATTTTTATACTTTGTATTATACATCCCAGTCGCGCACTAAGATAAAAGAAGGCTATTTAATGGTTATCCCGTAAAAGCAAAGAGTAATTAAGATGAAGAAAACCATTTTTATATTAGTATTTAGTTTATTTAGTTTACTGGCAATTGCTCAATCGAATATTAGGTTGAATAATTACTGGGGTAATGCTCATTACATTAATCCGGCATCTATTTATGATAAATATCAGGCTGTATTTAGCATGGCTGCACGTAAGCAATGGATTGGAGTAACGGGTGCTCCCATGACTTTTTTCGCTTCGGGCAGTACTTACATCGAAAATCTGAATACTCAACTGGGAGTAATAGCCGTACAGGATAAAATTGGATATACTTCCATAACCAATCTTGATTTGACGTATGCGTATGCCATAAAACTGCAACGGGACTGGGAATTACACTTTGGAATGGGTCTGACTTATCAGAGTTTGAGTTACGATGTGTCTAAGGTTAATTTATCTTCCGATTATGATCCTGAAGCTTATCAAAATCTGTTGACCGAAGATAATTTTAATTCAGATTTAGGAGTGGAGGTGACTAACAAAGCTTTCAAAATTGGTATTTCGAGTCAAAATATATTTTCGGTTTTTTCAACAGATCGAAAATATCAAACCAATACGAATTTCTTGTATACGCGTTACAGACAGATTTCAAATAATGCCGTCGATTTTGGTCTTGGAGTGTGTGGAATTCAATATTCCAACATGTATCAGGCAGAGTTTAACCTAACGGGCTATTTTAAGGTTGGTCAACGATCTGGATTGTCAGAAACTCCCGATTTATTTGATGTCGGATTGCTTTACCGTACCAAAAGTGAAGTTGGCATAATTTTAGGGATCGATTTAAGTGAAGCCATTCATTTATCCTACAGTTATGATTATAATGTGAGTGGTCTTAATCGAAATTCTGTAGGAACCAATGAAATAATGATTACGTATAATCTGTCCAGAAAACCGATGTGTCATAATTGCTGGTGGTAAGTTTTTATACCCTTTTGCGTTAAGTGAGCTAACCGAATTGAGAAAAGAAACCCGCTTTGCTGAATGGCAAAACGGGTTTCTTTTCTTATTCCTTCGGATATTAGTAATTTCTTACTGACATGTACAAACTAAATTTCTGTCGCCATAACCGTTGTCAATACGGGCTACATTTGTCCAGAATTTATTTTCGGCTACCCATTCTGTCGGATAAGCAGCTTTTGCACGGCTGTATGGATGATTCCATTCGTCAGAAACGATAGCATATTCCGGGTGTGGAGAGTTAAGCAATACATTATCAGTTTTGTCAGCGATTCCATTTTCCACTTCTTTTATTTCGGCAAAAATCTGCAACATGGCTTCTGCAAAACGATCCAGTTCGGCCAGTGATTCACTTTCTGTAGGCTCTATCATCAACGTTCCATGTACAGGAAAAGAAAGAGTAGGAGCGTGGAAGCCATAGTCCATCAATCGTTTGGAAATGTCGGTCTCTGTTATGCCTGAAGTGGCTTTGAAATTGCGTGCTTCCAGAATTAATTCATGACCAACACGACCGTTCTCGCCGGTGTAAAGCACTCCGTAACTGTCTTTTAATCTTGCCGCCAGATAATTGGCGTTTAGTATGGCAATTTTAGTTGAATGCGTCAGACCTGCTTCACCCATCATGCGGATGTAACCGTAGGTAATGGCTGTAACGCTTGCACTTCCGTAAGGTGCAGCCGAAACGGTATTTTGTCCGTAAGTTTTGCTTGGTAAAAATGCCGCAAGGTGCTCAGCCACACAAATAGGACCTACACCGGGACCACCACCGCCGTGTGGGATTGCAAAAGTCTTATGCAGGTTCAGGTGGCAAACATCAGCCCCGATAGTTCCGGGATTCGTTAATCCCACCTGTGCATTCATATTAGCACCATCCATATAAACTTGTCCGCCATTTTTGTGAATGGTCTCACACATTTCCTTGATGGCTGCTTCGAAAATACCGTGGGTCGAAGGGTAAGTAATCATACACCCTGCCAGCGTATCTTTGTA
>Ga0302287_10000731_pt1 | contig 14924 bp, 15 predicted proteins | sample III_Fen_E2_4_FD_200452 | JGI IMG/M metagenome (GOLD analysis project Ga0302287, IMG submission 200452) | Peat permafrost microbial communities from Stordalen Mire near Abisko, Sweden - III_Fen_E2_4 | ecosystem: Environmental > Terrestrial > Soil > Wetlands > Permafrost | place: Sweden: Abisko...
TAGTCTGGAGCTTTAGTGGTACTGCAATTCAGAATCGCAAGCACAGCAAGCGTACAGAGCAGAACGCCGAAGAGCCTAGATTTCACCTTGTTTGCCATGAACCCCTAAGATACAAATTTGCGGGAAACAAGTTCAGCAAACACAACGAAGCAAGCATGGAGATCTCGCATATTCACACAAAAAACCGACCCCAAAGGAGGCCGGCTTTTCATTCTAAAATAGAATAGCAGTTAATTAGCCTGCTGTGGATAGACAGAGACCTTTTGACGGTCACGATCCTTACGCTCGAACTTCACGACACCGTCGATCAGGGCAAACAAGGTAAAATCGTTACCGATACCCACGTTGGTGCCCTTATGGAACTTGGTGCCCTTCTGGCGAACCAGAATATTGCCTGCGCGGACGACTTCTCCACCGTACTTTTTTACGCCACGGTATTTTGGTTGTGAGTCGCGACCGTTCTTGACTGAGCCTTGACCTTTCTTATGTGCCATGGTTTAGTTCTCCTTCTTGGCCTTGCGCAGTGTGTTCTTCTTGACCTTCACTGGCTTAGGAAGACCCGATGCAATCTTCTCTTTGCGAGTCAGCTTAGGTGCCACGGCCTTGAGCTTGGCAAGAGCCACAGCGCGGGCGCGGTTGCGAACAACGACCTTCGCATCAATAGCCTGAGCCTCTGCTCCGACCTTAATTTCCTTGACCAGAACTTCGGTGAAGCCCTGACGATGAGTGCCCTTCTTCTCGTAGCGTGTGCGACGCTTCTTCTTGAAGATGATGAGCTTGTCTGTGCGGTCATGGCGAATGACTTCGACCTTGACTACGACGTTGCCAAGAACCGGAGTTCCAACCAACACGTCCTTGCCAGTGGAGGCAAGCAGAACGGACTTGATTTCAATCTCGGCACCAACTTCAACGTCGATGCTTGGAAGCTTGACTAGCTCACCTGGCTCGACTTTGAACTGGAAACCAGCTGTTTCGATGATTGCGTACATGGATTCCTCATAGGGATGAATCGAAGTCCTAAAAGTAGAAAACTGACTTTGTCTGTAAAGTGCCGCTAGTGATTCTAGAAAAAATAATCTAGTTTACAACTAGTTTAAATAAAGGCTTGCCATGAAATCGATTGGGCTCTTTGAAGCAAAAACACGCTTATCAGAATTTGTAGATCGCGTAGAAAAAGGCGAAGAATTTCAAATCACTCGGCACGGCCATGCGGTCGCAAAGCTTGTTCCCATCAAGGATCCAGGCACAGCAGATCGATTACAAGCCTTAGATAGTTTGATTCGTTTTGGGCAGGGGAGAAAATACTTATGAAGGCAATTGTCCTTGATTCAAGTATTGCTGTTGGCCTATGCTTTGAGGATCAAATCGATGCAACGGTTCTGCTCACTATCGAAGCGCTACGAGGTTGCGCGGCTGTCGTTTCGCCCTTGTGGCATAGCCAAATTGCGGAGATTCTTCTTGCCACTGAACACCGTAGGCGCATCAGCGCCCAAGATACCCAGCAATTTCTCGACTTACTCAAAACCATTCAACCCGAAATAGACGCAGAAGCCTCTGCGCATTTGTGGGATAAAACGCTAATGCTTGCTCGCGAACATGGCATCAATCACTCTGCTGCATGCACTCTTGAGATTGCGCAAAGACGCCATGCAGCAATCGCCACAAGGGATCGCGAACTGCAACGTGCAGCCCGTAAGCTCGGTGTAGCGTTGGTGGAGTAATGGCTTGCAGCTAATTGTGTGTCACGCTTAGCGCATAGAATTCAACAGTTGCAGCATCATTTAAGTACGTAGAGTCATTAGGTTTCGTTTGATCATAATCCCCCGCCTTAAAATATTGCCCATAGGCAAAGAAGCTTGCATCTACGCTCTTTGTGACAACGCGATTACTCGTTCCGTCAAAAATGGTAATCGTCAAAGTGCCATCGCCTTTCAATTGCATCGTATAACTAAACACCTGATTATTGGGAACGCTTGCGATTACAGACATCGATGTAAATGACCCCATGCTGCCCGTAGCACTAGATTCTAAGCCAAGCTTAATGTCTCCATTGGATCCGTAGAAGAGTTCGCAAATCGGGAGCGTAGATGTTCCTGTTTGGCCAGGCAATGCTTTCCCAATATGAATTTGCCCCACTGTGACATGATCGGGAACGTGAACCACTTTCAAGGTTGCCGACAAGATATTGGAGCCTGCAATGCTCCAGTTTGCTTGGGTTCCATCGACATTCATTTCGCGTAGTTCACTTCGCGCATAAGAAGAATTTCCGGTGGTCACCACACCCTTTACGGGGCAATAGAAAGCCATACCACCATCTGCTGCAGTATAGAAGTATGCGTCTTGAAATCCTGCAGCGCCAATCAATCCCGAGGCTAACACAGTATTAGGTGAGCCAGTGGTTCCAATCGGCTCTTGCAATTCCCAAAGTGAAAGATCGAAGTTGCCACCAGGCGCAACATTTGGATTCAAGCTAATCGATCCACTTGAGAGCGAAGACGAAGAGCCCACATTATTCAATGAAGAACTAGATGCAAGAATCGTCGAAGATGCCGGTATGGTGATGGATGAACTGATGAGAACGCTTGACAGTCCTGCAGTGGATTGAGAGCTTGAGCAACTCGATATAAGTGCAACCATGCCGACGGCAATTCCTAAGACGAATCTATTTAGGGCTGCTCTAAAAATTGCTTTGCGACCATGAAATCGCGCAAAGTCGAGCAGAAGCAGAAATGAGGGTTGGTGAATTCTAGAGGTATTGAGCAATTCGAATGACGAACTTATGCGATGTGCTCTTGCCGATTTCATAGAAAATGAATTTTTCGAGGTGCCCTTTATCATGTTGTTCGTATTTCCTCTTTGCTAGAAGCGCATCTAGGATACAAGGATACAAACTACCCTAAATTAAGATATGACCCAAGAGATTTACTCGACCTTACGATGAATATAAATCTCGCGTTTTTCAAGTTCCGAGAATAGGTCGCTAGGGGTAAAAGCACGCTCTGGAATCACCACTCCATGTCCTTGAAAACGCCCTTCTGCAATTAGCTTTACAGCCACTGCCATTGGGATTCCCACACAGCGAGTATAAGCTCTAAGCCCAGCCCAACTAGGCACAGAACCATCCGATGCTGGGTGTGTGTGCAAGAGTGTTCTGCGTACGCGTTTGCCTTGTTCGAGCCCTTCTGCGACCACATGCAATGCATATCCATAAAGCTCTGTGCTTGTGCCTTCCTTAGATTGGCAAAGGTAAGCAGCAACACAATCCATAATGCCTACATCCACGCCTTGAATTCGAATGCGGTCGTTGCGCAAAAATCCCCAGTTATACAATGTGCGCACTAACTCCATATTTTGTTTTGGCCATGTGCCGCGCACTTCAATTAAATCTGGATTTTTGTCTTTCAGGTAGTCGCTCAAAGTAACCGTTTCTGCATGGGGAATAATGTATTGCGGCAAATTTCCATAAGGATCGGGAAGCTCGATTTCTAAAGGACGCGCGAAGGGTGGCACTTGAATCATCTGCCCACCTTCCCACACAACTCGTCCGGGCAAATTTGGGTCGTACTCATAGCTTGTGGTTTCTGCAATACTTGGCGAAAAAGCGAAGGGTCTGTAGGCTCCGTGGGATACGCGCACCGAGAATACTTTCTCCATGTTTTCACATGCATCTTTAGCCATGAGATTCGTAGTGCCCGGAGTCATACCAAAGCCTGGAATATGAATTCGATCATGTTGCATAAATAGGTCGCTGTATTTATACTCCTCACCAAAGCCATTGAGATTGATTCCATGACAACCGGCGTTGGCAATGCAACGAGTGGAGAGATCGTTCAAACGAATTGTGGTGCCATCCATGACAATGTCATACCCACGCATTACGGAAATGGTTTCATCCTCATTATGCAAATCAAGGGAGCGGAAATCGACGCGAGCATCATTCAGCTCTGCAACTAACGCCAATCCCAACGTGGTGTTCACATCAGCAATGGTGATTTTCGTAATCAAATTTGCAGAGGTAAACTCCACAAGATCACGAACGGCTTCGCTGCAAATTTTCCCAGCACCGCCAAGGCACAGGACTTTCATTGTTTGTTTCATATTCTCTCCTCATTGTGTTCTAACACATGCTTTCTATTCTTCATGTAATGTCTAATCAAGCCATGAAATTATTCTTGAAGGTTGCGAAGCTTGGCAACATAAGGCTTGCCGCCGAAGAGTCTGAGCTTACCCCTTCGGCTGTGATCAAAGCCATTCATCGCTTTGAGTCTGAAAGAAACTGCAAGCTCATTCAAATGAATGGAGCTATGCCAAAGCTTACGATGCTCGGCGAAGCCTTGCTGCCCCTTGCAGAACGCATGTTGCAAAGCGAAAAGGCGATCGATGATTGCATTGCACGCTTTACTGGCCAAGATGAAGATGTGGTCACGGTGCATTGCAGCGAAAGCTTTGGTGCTTACCATCTGCCCGGAGCCCTCGTCTACTTTTCTTCGCGTCACCCCAATCTGCGAATCGAGTGCAGCCTTAGACACAACAATGAATCGCTGCAAGGTACGCTTGATATGCGCAACGATCTTTCCATCGTTTCGCTTTCTGAATCTCATGCCGAGATCGATGTAATTCCGCTGTTTAGCGAGAACCTCGTGTTCATTGTGCCATGCGACCCTGCCTACGATGCCATTCAAAGCGGAGAGCCTTGGCGGCTCAATGGAAAGCCTGCTATTGTGCATGAAAAGGAAGCATTTCCGCGACGAGCTTTCGAACAATTTTTGCGCGAAACAGGAATTGAGTGCCCCATTCGCATGGAGCTTTCGAATAATGAATCTATTCGCCAGTCTGTACTTGCTGGGCTTGGCATTGCTTTGGTTTCGCCCGCTGTTGTTCGCGATGATGTTTCCGCTAAACGATTGCGCACCATTGAAATCAAGCACCCTTCTATGCGCCGTTCCTACGGAATCGCTATGCATAGAGGTCGTCACCATACCCGCGCGGTAAAGCTCTTTGTAGACAGCTTGGTGGCATGGGCTAGTGACAAGGCCTCGTGAATTTTCAGCAATACCCAAGGCGTTGCACCTCTCCAATCATTTGCACAAGGCGCGTAAAGTCCTGTGGGTGTACATCGCCAATGGTGCCAATGCGGAATGTTTCGTGCGCACCAATTTTCCCAGGATAGATCACAAAACCGCGCGCCTTTAAAGCTTGGTAAAAGCGTGCAAAATCAAAGTGCGCATCTGCTGGATACAAGAACGATGTGATCATGACCGAGCGCATTGCAGACGGCAACAACAGCTGAAAGCCCAGCCGCTGCATGCCTTCCGCTAAGATGCGATGATTTTCAGAATAACGTGCATAGCGAGCTTGAATACCGCCTTCTTCTCGCAATTCAAGGAGAGCCTGCTGGAAGGCCCGCACCACGTGGGTTGGCGAAGTAAAACGCCATTTTCCGGTGGGCTCCATTTCAGCCCATTGTGCATATAAATCTAGAGAGAGCGAAGGTGAGAAATCTTTACAAGCTTCAAGTTCTACTCGCTTGGCAATCACGAAGCCAAAGCCTGGGACTCCTTGAATGCACTTGTTTGCGCTCGATACTAAGAAGTCAATATTCAGGGCACTCACATCCATCGGAATCCCGCCAAAGGTGCTCATCGCATCGACAATGAATTTGCGACCTTGCGCCTTCACAACTTGCGCGACTAAGGCGAGCGGGTTTAACATGCCCGTGGTAGTTTCTCCATGTACCATCGCGACGTGTGTGATCCGCGCATCGGCTTCAAGCATTCTGTGCACTTGGCTTGGGTCAACAGGGTTGAGTTCTCCAAAGTCATATACCACATGGCTTAAACCCGCTTGTTTGGCTATTTTTGCCATGCGATCGCCATAAGCTCCATTCACAAGAATGAGTACACAACCATGCATCCCTACTGCAGTTCCAATCGTAGCTTCTACGGCAAAAGTTCCACTACCTTGCATTAACACTGCGGTATAATTGTCTACATCAATTGTCGATAATTCAACCAATTGCTTGCGAATCGATTGCACTACATCGGTGTTATAATCTTTATCCCAAGTACACCAGTCGCGCCCCATGGCTGCACGCACCGTGCGCGAAGTGCTTAACGGGCCAGGGGTCAAGAGTAGGTAGGGGTTTTCCAAATTTTGTTCCATGCGATGTTCCTTGCATTCATGTTACGATAAGACTGAAATCAGTATGTTGGTTGCCATGTTGAGTTCTTGATCGGTAATATTCAGCGGTGGATTCAGTGTGAGTACATTGCCAGCTCCGACCTTGAAACTAAGGCCTGCATGCAATGAGCGCAGCAAAGCCTTTTCAGCACAAGCATCATCGGTAAGCTCAATTCCAACTAAAGCTCCCGCATGGCGAATTTCCACCATGTTGGGCAATTTTTCTTGTGTCAAACGATCGCGCAAAGTAAGTCCAATCTGGTTCGCGCGTTCGCATAAATTTTCGTTCTCAATTACATCTAACGTGGCTAGCGCACATGCAGCACCTAGCGGTGATTTTTCATGGGTGAAATGCCCTACGGAACCACTGCGCACCACATTCAGCGATTCACGACAAAGAAGTGCAGCCTGCGGAAATATGCCGCCTCCAAGAGCCTTGCCAAGCGCAACCAAATCAGGTTCAACGCCTGCGTGTTGGTAAGCGAACATGTGGCCTAGACGCCCTAATCCGCAGGGAATTTCATCGAAGAACAATAAGATGCCATGCCGATCACAGATGCGACGAATTTCTTGCCAATAGCCTACAGGTGGAATTAATACGCCTGAATGCCGAACCGGTTCCGCAAGAAAGACTCCGACATTGCCTTCTTTGCGAGCAAGGTAATCTAACACTTCGGGGTCTGCGAGTCCTTGGGGTGCAAGGGATTGCGGTGGTGCTATGTGTAGGCTCGCATTGCTTAAGTGCTCTGCACCATCGCGAAACATGCGTTCCCCACCAATCGCACAATTATCAAAGGTCGCCCCGTGAAACGAGTCCCACCAAGTCACCACTTTGTTTTTCCCAGAAGCAAGTCGCGCTAAGCGAAGCCCCGCAGAAATTGCAGAAGAACCAGAAGGCATCATCAAAGTGCGCCGTAACAAACCATTAGAAAGACGCTGGAACCGTTCTGCGAGTTGGACTGCGGGCTCATTGGCATAGCGGCGTGGAGAAAATGGCAACTCATCCATTTGCTTAATTAACGCAGCTTTTACCACAGCATTTCCATGCCCAATATGGTGTACCGAATTGCCATGAAAGTCTAAGATTCTACGGCCATCAGCCATTTCAAGCCAAGCGCCTTCTGCTTTGGCAAGAACATCTATACAAGGCGTCGATAAGGATTGATGTAAGAATGATCTTTCATCACGTCCAAGAATGCCTTGGGATTTTACGGACAATGATGCGTGCCAATCCTTGCGCCATAAGGCCTCATTGCGATCACCTTCAAAATGATCTAAGGACTCCCATGCTGCTTTTCTTGAACAATCCATTATGGACGTTCCCCTTCGGCCATCATCGCTTCAATTTCTTGCACAATCTCTTTGACTTGCCATGGACCTTCCACCACAAAATGCGCGCCAGCGTTGAGCAACAGATCGCGTGCTAAGGCTGGATCCAAATCATGGAGGTTGCCACAATGCGTATACCCAATGCACCAACAACCAGCTCTGCGACCTTCTTCCATATCCACTTCGGTATCGCCAATCTTGATACAACGCCATGCTGCATCACAACCAAGCTGTTCCAAATTTTGCCAAATCATCCAAGGCGCAGGCCTACCGCCACGGGCTTCAGAAGGCGTTATGCAACAATCGGGCTGGTATCCCTGCTTGGCTGCGAGAGCAAGTACAGTGGACATGGTGTTGCGCGTATAACCGGTGGTAGAGCCTATTTGCAAGTTGCGTTGACGTAACCATAGCACAAGCTCCCAATGCCCAGGAATCAGAGCTGTGCGGTCAAGTACCACTTCATCAATAATGGGTTCAAGTGCAGCATAAATTTGTACAGCATCTGATTCGCTTGGACTACGTAGATGCTTATTTTCGAAGCGCTCAATCACGCTTGGTAAAGCAAGAATTGCCCGCACGTGTTCATCTTTCTTGATGCCCATGGGGCCACGCGCTTCTTCAACAGTAATCTCAATTCCATATCGACGGAAGGCTTCGAGCAGGGCTAAGATTGGAGCCATGCTTCCCTTATCTAGAGTGGTGCCTGCCCAATCAAAAATGACTGTGTGCAAAGTTTCACGTTGCATAAGATCCCCGTTGTTGCATAAGGTGTTGAATGTGTCTTAGGCCCAGATACAGAAGGCGTGCAAGGACATTGGTGAGCAAAATCAGCACAGACATTGCAGCTGCACAAGCGATATCGCCAGCATCTTCCATGTCCACAACCGCGACTGCAGCTAAATGAATGTGCGGTGAAAACAAAAAAATCACAGCAGATACGGTGATCATCGAGTTCACAAAGAAGTACAGTGCCACTTCCATAATGGATTCGAGACAGAGCGGAAACGTGATACAACGAATGGTCATCCAAAAAGGAATACCCATACTGGTCGAAGCGTTCTCTATCTCTGGATCAAGTTTCGATATACCACTGGAGCACGTCAAAAATGGAACCGAGATGAAGTGAAAAAGATTCGCGAGCACTAAGATGAGAAATGTGTTGTATACCCATCCGAGTGGATTAGGAAAGGTCAATACACTTTCACCCAGCGTAGGGGAATTAAAAAAGAAAATGTAAGAGAGGCCAATCACCATACCTGGCAACGAAAGAGGGATCAAAGCAAAGAGTCGAATGGGCCCAGTGAACCATGCGCCTAAGCGCGAACGCTGCACAATCCATGCGAGTAAGAACGCGAGAATACAACCCGCTAGCGCAGTAATCGCAGAGAGCTTTACCGAGGTTAAAAACGCTTCAAATCCACCGCCAGCCACATCGCGAAAGTCATAATGATCGAGTACAAGTTCAAGTTTATACGGCCACGTTTTTACAAAAGAAGCGAGAACCACAACCGCATTCACAATCAGGATTGAACCCGCGATTAGGCTATTGCCGGCAAAGAAAAATAGGTTGCGCTTAAAGCCCCCAGAGGGCTTGAGCGGCAAGGACTTGGAGCTGAAAGTCATCTGCGCACTTTTCTGCATTTTGTAATCCATCACAAAGGCGATGATGGTGGGCAGCGCTAAGATTAAGCTAATGGCTGCACCCAAATTGAAATTTTGCAAGCCCACGACTTGCTTGTAAATTTCAACGCTCAATACATTGAAATTTCCGCCAATCACTTTAGGCGCACCGAAGTCTACGAACGATGCTGTGAATGTGGCAAAGCAAGCAGATGCTAATCCGTACTTGACCGAAGGTAAGGTGATGCTCACAAAACGCAACCAACGCGAAGCCCCCATGGAATCTGCTGATTCGCGCAAGCGCCTGTCTGCCATGGAAAGAGCAACCGTGATCAACAAAAATGCGCTGGGAAAATTGCAAATGCATTCGGCCATTATAATCCCAATAGGGCCATAAATATCCACATGTAATCCAGGCAATAATCCAAAGCAGCCGGTGGTCACGAGCCCTTTGTTACCAAAGAGATACACGAGAGCAATGCCGTGCATGAGCGTGGGTGCAAAGAGTGGACTTAAGGCCAAAATGCGAAAGATGCCTTTGCCGGGAATCGTAGTGCGTTGCAAGCCATAAGCAAAGAAGAATGCTGCGCTCACCGTAATTACCATGGTCAACGCGCTCACAACAACAGTGTTTCGTAAGGTGCGAAAGAGCGAAGGATCGGTAAAATAGCGCAAGTAATTATCAAAGCCAACAAAATGTTGCGAACCATTTTCTAATGAACGTGCAACCAGTGTTACCAATGGTCCAAGCCCTGTGATGGCAAAAAAGGCAAGCAAAGAAAACACAAGTAAATACTTGCCCAAGGTCTCACGATTTGTGCTTAGCATGAGGCTGAATCCTTGAGCTGCCCATTGTGGTATTGAAGGATTGCCGAACGATTTACATGCAACGTTATCGGTTCATTTACACACAAACTCTGGAGCATCGTATCTTGTGGTGACAAGTCGGCTAGCACGCGCAAACCTGAAGTTGTTTGCGCAATTATGCGGCAGGTGGAGCCGCGGAACTCAATGTCTATAAGCTTTGCCGATAAGGTGCAATCATCATTTGAGCCTTGCCCAAGCATGAATGATTCTGGCCGCACAGCAAGACATGTAGCTCCTATGCTATTGATATCAATGCCGTTGACATGAGTGCAGAGTTCAGCGATCTGCTGGTCACGGAAAAAATTCATGGAGCCAATAAAGTCTGCCACGAACTCCGTCGCTGGTGCTGCATAGATTTGCCGAGCTGTCCCGATTTGTTCAAAGCGACCGTTGCGCATCAAGGCAATGCGATCAGAAACCATCATGGCTTCTTCTTGGTCGTGAGTGACTAACAAAGTCGTAATGCCAAGCTCGCGCTGCATTTCGCGCACTTGTTGACGCAGTTGAAAACGCACACGAGCATCGAGCGCACTAAAGGGTTCGTCAAGTAAAAGAAGACGAGGAGACAACACCAGAACTCTTGCCAATGCAACGCGTTGTTGCTGTCCACCGGAAAGTTGAGAAGGGTATTTTTCTTCGCTGTCCGCAAGCCCTACGCGCGCAAGCATTTCACGCGCTGCAAGGTTTCTTTTTTGCAAAGGCAATCCACGCGCTCTAAGTCCAAAGCCAACATTTTCAAGGGCTGTCATGTTTGGATAAAGCGCGTAAGACTGAAACACAATTCCAAAGCCGCGCATAGCTGGGGGTTGCTGCGTCAAATCTTGTGAGTCCAAAAGAACGCTTCCGCTGTCTGCCTTTTCAAGGCCCGCAACGATTCGCAGCAAAGTTGTTTTGCCGCAACCGCTGGGCCCGAGCAACGAAAGAAACTCTCCCTCGCGGACATCTAGCGAAAGCGAATCGAGAACAAGATTCTTTCCAAAGGATTTGGAAATGGCTGCACAACCCAAGTAAGATGCAGTATTTAGACTATGCGCGGATGCGATCACTGCTTAGGCTCGCTCTTGGAGTCGTAACGCTTTGACCACTCTGCAACAACACGGTCATAATTGTCGGCAGCCCAATAGAAATCGTTCTTGAGCAAACCCACCACAGGGTCTTTAGGATAACCTTCAGGAATAGGAAGCTCGGTGCGCAACTTTGCATTAGTGATGAGCGGATAGCTCTTCTGATATTCGACCATTGCGGACTTAGAAATGGCCCAATCGAGGAAGGTCTTTGCGTCTGCAGAAATGACTTTCTTGCTTACGAGTGCATTGGCTTCGAGATCCCAACCAGCGCCTTCTTTAGGTAAAAATGTTTCTACGGGTTCACCTTTTTTCTTTTGCACTAAACCACGATACATGAATGAGAGTCCAATGCAGGTTTCGCCCGATCCAGCAAGCTTCGCAGGCTTTGAACCCGAGTGAACATAGCGCGACATATTGAGATGCAATTTGTCGAGGTAATCCCAGCCCTTCTTTTCACCCATGGACTGTAAAATGCCCGATACTGTAAGGAAGCCGGTGCCCGAAGATGCTGGGTTTGGCATGATGATCAAGCCCTTGTATTTAGGGTCGATCAATTCTGCGTAGGACTTAGGGCAGGGCAGATTCTTTTTGCCGAGCTCAATGGTGTTGCAGACAATGCCTGTTTCCCAAGCGTCGATGCCCACCCAGTGCGGAGCCTTTTCGTTTTTTGTATCGCGGAATTTTTTTTCGATCGCCTCAAGACCCTTGGGTGCGTAAGGTGCAAGAATTCCAGCCTTGTCAGCACGCATCAGCGCCGTTGCTGCCACACCCCAAATTATGTCAGCTTGAGGGTTATCTTTTTCTGCGAGAATTTTTGCCGCAATGATGCCGGTAGAATTGCGCACCATATTGACTTTAATATCGGGATGCTCTGCAGTGAATGGAGCTAAGTAAGGGCGGATCTGATCGTCTTCGAGAGCTGTATATACAGTGATCTCGCCTGCGCTCGCCAACTGAGCAAACAGAAGGGCTGCAGGAATCATTGGCAATATGCGCTGCCATGAAAAATTTGTTCTAAACATGGATTCTCCTTAAAGGGTTTGTGTTCGAGAAGAATGTACGTGTTCCATTTTTCGCCCGCCTTGCGCCTCTGTTTCATGGGCGCAATATGCTTACGGCCACTTTCCGCAGGCAAAGACAAATTGTCCGTAAGCTCTGCAAAGCCCCCTTTTGACTACCTTTGTCTCTCGATGTCAATCCAGCCCCCATATACCCTTGTTGAAACCCAAGATGCCTTGCTTAAACTGGTGTCTTTGCTCGACCCTTGCACTGAAATAGCACTCGATACCGAAGCCGATTCCATGCACCATTTCAAGGTGCGCCTGTGCTTGATTCAAATCACAGCAGTGGGGCAAAATTTTATTGTCGATCCTTTGGCAGGCCTTGATCTCGATCCATTGTGGAAGAGTCCTGGCATGCGCAACCTGATTCTACATGGTTCCGACTACGATCTCCGCATGTTGAACAGCTTCTTTGGCTTTGTGCCCGAGCGCGTTTTTGACACCATGATCGCAGCAAAATTTTTAGGACAAGAACGCATTGGCCTCGCGAGCCTAGTTGAAAATCAATTTGGTGAAGTGCTTTCCAAGGCAAACCAAAAAGCCGACTGGACCATACGCCCATTGCCCATAGACATGAAGCAGTACGCGATCCTCGATACGTATTTCTTAGCGGACATCAAAAAGAAATTGCTAGAGCAACTGGAAGCGGAAGGCAAACTTGCGTGGGTTGAAGAAACCTGTGCGCACCTGATTTTACAAGCGAAGACGGCTCCTTTCATGGAAATTGATGAAGAAGCTTGGCGCATTCGCGGATCCAATAAATTGCACCCCGATGAACTCGTTTTCTTAAAAGCGATTTTCTACTGGCGCGAAAAAGAAGCAGAACGTTTAGACCGGCCACCCTTTAAGGTATTGAACCCAGACTCCATGGTGGACTTGGCGATTGAATGTGCATACATCAATCCCGATATTCGCCCCGAACGCTTGCCACGCCTGCCACGCAACTTCACGGGTGAGCGATTGAATTCATTCATGGATGTGTTGCTCGACGCGGCTCAGGTTCCCGAAGAAGAATGGCCTACCCGCGAAAAACGCAATCGCGATCGCGCACCTTCTCCTGATTCCAATCGTTTAGAGCGCTATCGTGAAATCCGCGATCACATTGCAGCAGAATACCGCATCGACCCAACCCTACTTGCAAACCGCAATGCACTGGTAGCCCTTGCTATGCCTGGGACGCCAGCCGAGAAGCGCCAAAATGCGCGTTGCCTTGATTGGCAATGGAACTTACTCGCGCCTGCTTTGGGATTGATTTAATTCCTTCCTAACTCAATCGCTGTTACCAACCAGATGGGTGTGGATTTGCTCTGCTAATTTTTCTTGAGCACCAGCGCGATAAAGAAAAGCAACGCAAGAACCATGACGATACTTGCACCCGCCACCGTGCCTGCATACCAACTGCTGAGAAGCCCTGCGAGGCCTGCAAATACGGCAATTGCACACGACCACCATTGATGTTGCCGCGCATTCTTTGCGAGTAGGCGTGCCGTTGCAGCGGGCAATACTAAGCACGCATTCACAGTCAAGAGCCCAAGCCACTGTAAGCAGAAAGTAACCACCACAGCAAGTAAAGCAGCGAACACCATCTCTAACACGAGAGGCTTGATTCCTCGGCTGATCGCGAGGCTGGGGCTTGCTCCCAAGAGAAGCATGGCGTTGTGCAAGAATCCCCAAATAACCACGAAGCCAATGAGCATAAGGGCTGCCATGCCTAAATCAAATGGCGATACGCTCAGCAAATCACCCACTAAATAATTGGCAAGCCTTGTGATACTTTGCCCGCCCCAGGTGGCCAAGAAAATTCCGAGAGCAACGCAGAACGAAGCGAGAGCCCCGATCACGGTATCGCGCCCCATGGTGGACTTATGCTGCACCCATGTCACCAATACCGAAAAGAAAAGTGCGAAAACGAGCGAAGACATTTGTGGGTGAGCAAGCCCAACAAGCGCGCCAATGGCTACTCCTGTAAAGGCTCCATGCCCAAGGGCATCTGAAAAAAACGCCATGCGATGATTCACGACCACAGTCCCTGCAAGCCCAAGCACAGGCATCACCAAGAGCACGGCAAGCAAAGCGTTTTTCATGAACATCATGCCATGCGGGCCAGCCCATTCAAAGGGCAGAACTGCAAGTGCGGAATACCAGAGCGACATCATGTGAGCATCTCGCTTCCAAAACGCTCAACAAAGAGCGGGTTTGAAAATACTTCGGAAGGCTTGCCTTCGCAGATAATTCGGCCATCGAGCAGCACCATGCGATTGGCAAATTCTTGTAACTCACCGAAGTCATGAGAGACAAATAAAACGGCGAGATCGAAGGTCTTGCGCACCTTGTCCACCAAGTGGTAGAACATGCGTCGACCATTGGCATCCATGCCCGAAACTGGTTCATCGAGCAGAAGTAAGTTTGGGCGTGGCTCTAAAGCAAGCGCAAGAAGAGCGCGTTGCAATTCACCACCCGACAGCGTTCCTATTTTTTGGTCGATCAGGGTTTCGGCTTGCACGGTACAAAGAAGTTCTTCCACGCGTTTCCGCACCCGCGCGTTTTTTCCAAGCCACAAAGGGCGCTTAGAAAGCGTTGCGGTAAATAGATCGAGCACCGTGAGTGGCAGACTTGCTTCAAAGCGAGGATTCTGCGGCACATATCCAAGCTTGGGAGAAGGGTGAATTGCTCCGGTGGTGTCTAAGAATTCCACTTTGCCTGTATATGGAATTTCGCCAATCAGCGCGCGTAAAAGTGTGCTCTTGCCTGCACCATTGGGGCCAACAACGCCAATGAGTTCACCGCAATGTAAATGCAA
>Ga0302287_10000733_pt1 | contig 14873 bp, 16 predicted proteins | sample III_Fen_E2_4_FD_200452 | JGI IMG/M metagenome (GOLD analysis project Ga0302287, IMG submission 200452) | Peat permafrost microbial communities from Stordalen Mire near Abisko, Sweden - III_Fen_E2_4 | ecosystem: Environmental > Terrestrial > Soil > Wetlands > Permafrost | place: Sweden: Abisko...
GCCGGCGGTTACTGTAAAGTTCGATATTCATTTTTGTATGCCACTCTTCGGAGTTATTCAAAGCCGCCACGGCCGCCACTTGCATAGGTTTAAATTGTCCACTATCAATATTGCTTTTCACTTTCAATACCCATTGTACAAACTGTGGGTTTGAAGCCAGCATACCCATACGCCAACCAGGCATATTATGCGATTTGCTCATCGAATTCAACTCAATACAAATATCTTTGGCTCCCTGCACCTGGAGAATACTCAATCTGTTTTCATTCAGAATAAAACTATACGGATTATCGTTACAAATAACGATTCCATGCTTCTTACCAAATGCAACTAACTTTTCAAACAATGCGGGCGTGGCACTTGCACCCGTAGGCATATTCGGATAATTGACCCACATAAGCTTTACGTTTGACAAGTCCATCTTTTCTAAAGCCTCAAAGTCTGGCTGCCAATTGTTATCCTCATCCAAATCATACGTCAACACTTTAGCCTGAACCAAATTACTAACAGAAGAGTAAGTCGGGTAGCCAGGATTAGGCACTAAAACACCATCGCCGGGATTCAAGAAAGCCAATGAAATATGCAGAATACCTTCTTTTGAGCCAATAAGCGGCTGTACTTCATTTGCAGGATTTAACTCTACTGAAAACCACTTTTTATACCACTCGGCAAAGGCATTACGCAATTCGGGAATTCCCACGTACGGTTGATATCCGTGTGCTTTATCATCAGCGGCCGATTGGCATAAAGCTTCAATCGTTTCAGCAGAGGGAGGTAAATCCGGACTACCTATACCCAAACTAATTACATTCATGCCTTTAGCATTCATCTCAGCAATTTCCTTCAGCTTAGTTGAGAAATAATATTCAGTTATTGAACTTAAACGTTCAGCAGGTAAAATTGGTTTCATTGTAGCGATAGTTTATTTATTAAACCTCAGGTGTAACGCCCTCGGGATATTCTCCTAATGTTCTTAATTCGTTTATCAAAGGCTTTATGGCTACCAAAGATTGTTTGTAGCGCTCCAGATCATCAAACTTGAAATCCACATAAAACTGATATTCCCATTCGCGACCAATAATTGGTAAAGACTGAATCTTAGTAAGATTAATTCCATAAAACGAGAATACAGACAACACTTTGGCCAGACTTCCTTCGGCGTGAGGTAAGGTGAATACAATAGAAGCTTTATTTATTACTTCATCTTTTTGTATATCCTCTACTGCCCAATCATTTCCAAAGACAAGAAAGCGCGTAAAATTATGTTTGTTTGTTTCAATGCCTTTTGCCAGAATACTCAATCCATAAATTTCAGCTGCGCGCTCACTGCAGATGGCAGCATTTCCTATCAGATTCTTCTTCATTATATCGCGAGCCGCCAATGCCGTATCTTCGTGCTCTACAACTTTTACACCGGGCAGGGTTTCCAAAAAGTTGCCACACTGCATCAAAGCAATGGGGTGCGATTGAACTTCTTTTATTTCATGAATAGTCTGTCCCGGCAAAGCTGCAAAACAATGAGAAATGCGTAATTTATACTCACCGGCTATATGAAGCTTGTGCTCTTTGAGCAATTCATAGTTCTGCAAAAGACTACCGGCAATCGTATTTTCTATAGCCATTATGCCTATAACATTTGAGTCTTTTTTGATGGCTGAGAAAATGTCCCGAAAAGTGACACATGGAATTATTTCCACATCCTCGCCTGCAAAAAAGTTTTCTGCTGCAATTCCATGATACGCTCCCAGTCCACCTTGAATAGCTACTCGTTTCATAATTGATAGTTCGTTGTTGATAATAAAAAAATCCTACTCATTATTGAGCAGGATTTTCATGTATTCTTATTTATAGATTGTTTTTACATAATAATATCCTGCTCTCACCTATTAAAGTAAAAGTAAAAATAAAAATATGTAAAAAATCGGTTTACCATAATGATTGTCTCTTTTTTCGTAGACGCTGCAAAAGTAATATTATTTTTTAATTATACAACCAAACTGTTACAAAAAAGTTCAGAAAAATTTCAATTTTGAATTCAGAGTTCTTAAAACTGATTTTATCATGATTTACTTTCCCAACTGAGCATCTCTTTCTTACATTCCAACCCCCAGCGAAAACCTCCGAGCCCGCCATCAGTACGAATAACACGATGACAAGGTATCAGAAAAGCAATAGGATTTGCTCCAATGGCAGTTCCTACTGCTCTCACAGCTTTAGGGCGTCCTATAGCTTCGGCAATCTGAGCATAAGTGCGGGTTTCTCCTTGCGGAATACGCTGTAAAGCATGCCAAATAGAAAGCTGAAATTCAGTTCCAATGGGGTTTAAGAGAGGTTTTTCACCCTTTTCAAAAATCTGACGGACAAAGCGTGCAACTTTCTCGTCGTTTTGTTTGAAATCGGTTTGCGGGAAACGATTATCTAAATCGGCATAAGCACCTTCTCTGCTTTCTGGGAAAGTAAGGGCACAAATTCCATCATCCGAAAACGCAATGCAACATTCGCCAAAAGGAGTATTAGCAAAACCATAGGAAGGATTTGATTGTGGAGGTAATTGTCTCATTGAATAATGATTTTGTATAAAAAAATGAATACGAGCTTGTTTTGGCTAAATTACTGTAAAATGCAAAATTGACGTTAATCAGTACCGAAAACAAAACTACATTTGTCACAAAATTACGCATAAAAACGTTTTTTGGTTCTCAAATGAATAAAAATAAATTCAGAAGACATTATTTAACGAGTTCATTGAGTCTCTCAATTCTAAGAAAATAACAATAAAAGGCTCTGAAGGTTTCCTCTGAATGGGATTTAACGAGCATACTGACGTAAATTAATTATCAATACATATATACCAATAATTTATAATTAAATGAAAATGAAAAGATTATTTCAATTAACTCTGGTGGGCATTTTGAGCATTTTTACAAGTGCTTTTGCTCAGGTAAGTACGGCTAAATGGCAATCACATCCAATAGTCATCGATGGAGATGCTAAAGATTGGGGAACAGCTCCTTGTTTTACCAACTCCGATTCGAAAATAAATTACGAATTCAGGAACGATGAACGTAACTTGTATTTAATCCTGAAAACGACGGATGAAAACATGCAAAAACAACTGACACAAGCAGGGTTTAAACTCCGCTTTAAGGTGAAAGCCAAACAAAAAATTACGGCAAACATTGTTTTCCCAGTAAAGAAAGGGGGAATTGTTCCTCCAACAGCAGAAATGGGAAAGAAACCCGATGTTGACCAAATGCAAAAACCGATGAATGGAGCCGGACAAAAAATGGATCCAAAAAATAGAATAATGCCTAAAGAAATCGCATTGCTCAATGGTTTTATATTTAGTAAGGACACCATTACTTCGAATAAAATAGATGAAAATAGAGTAAGTTTTGCTAATAGCAATGAAGGTTCTGTCTTTGAATTTCAGATTCCACTTCGTGAATTCTTTGGCGATGGTTATAGTCTGGATAACATCATCGCCAATCGTATCCAACTGCAGGTAAATATCAATGGCAAATCCGAAAGTCGTGGAAATGGCATGTTTCCCGGAGGAATGGGAGGAGGCCCTGATGGTGGAATGGGAGGAGGTTTTGGTGGAGATATGGGCATGATGCCACCACCGGGCGGAATGTCACCATTTAATGGCGATATGTCAGATGCTGTACCAATGACAAAGAAAGCCTTCACCGTTGAATTTAATTTGTCAGCCAACAATAAATAATCGGTTTAAAGTAAGCTGTATCGTTTAATACAAATAAAGTCACATTTCGAAAATAGAAATGTGACTTTATTACAGTAAAAAGATAAAAACGGAAACGATTTGGATAATTAATTCTAAAAGCAATAATCACAAATAAGCTTTTATCCTAAAGTCCATTACATTTGTGCAAAATTGAACAACCTGTTTTAGCCCATATTATTCTCAGTTTCTGCAATAGCTATTATCAACCGCAACTTCGTAATATTATAATAAAACAAACATGAAAAGACTAATTCAACTACTATTTCTAGGTGCTTTAAGCTTAACCTCAGGTGCATTTGCACAAGTGAGTTCCTCTAAATGGCAGACTCAGCCTATAGTTATCGATGGTGATAACTCGGATTGGGTAACAATTCCCCGTTTCTTTAATACTGCGTCGAATGTGAAATACGAATTCAGAAATGATGATCAAAATTTGTATATAATTATTGACCCTGCTGATAAAAACACTCAGATGCAACTCAGTTCTGCAGGTTTCAACATAAAACTTAAAGTAAGAACTTCTACTCCGGCAAAATTTAGTATCATGTTTCAAGTCCCGAAAATGGGCATGATGCCTCCTCCACAAATGAATCAGGATAAATTGACTGAAAAAACAGTTATAAATCCAGAATTTATGTCGAAAGATTCGGCTACCGTGGACGGTTTTTTGTTTACTAAAGGAAAAATAGTTTCCGAAAATACTGATGAGAAAAGTATTTCATTTGCCCACAGTAAACCGGCAAGCAATTCAGGTATTTATGAAATACGCATTCCGCTTAGGGAAATATATGGAAACAATTTTAAGCTCGAGACTGTCAGTGAAACTCCTATTCAACTACAAGTGAACATCAATGAATTATCTCAAAAAGGAATGAAAAAGATGGGAGGTAAAATGAGTGGTGGAATGAGTGGTGGAGGAAGAGGAATGGGTGGTGGACCCGGCGGCGGAATGGGCGGTGGAGAAATCAGTGGTGGACCCGGTGGAGAAATGGGAGGTGGAATGGGAGGCGGACCCGGCGGAGGAATGCCTGGAGCCGGAGGAGGAGAAACCGCAGAACGCCCTCAAATGCAAGCACAAGGAATGGGTATGCCTTCTTTCGAAAGGAAATCGTTTAGCATAGATTTTCAATTATCTGTCGGAAAATGATAAACAATGGTGAATGATAAATGGGAAATTACAGCATCAATCTTTAATGGCTTATCATTTACAATTATCTAACGTTGCTTTTCGCAGCACTTTATTGCCGGAAGAATAGATAAATCGGGAAATATAAAAGATTTGTTTGGGGAGTTCGTATTTGCCAAGGAGGTTTTCCAGTTGAGATTTTAATACCCCTTCCTGTTGTGGAGTGTATGTTTCAGACTCAATGATTAAAACGACTTTATTTTCCAACACTTCGTCGGGAACAGACGAAATAAAATAGCTGGAGGGAATGATTCCTTCCAGTTTTTTTTCGACTTGTTCGGGATGAATTTTAATTCCACCGGAATTAATGGCCGAATCAGCACGCCCTAACCAACGAAATGAATCTTTTCCAATCAGTTCCACCACATCGTTGGTTTGAATCTCGTCTTTCAACAAATGAGGTGCTTTTATAGCCAGACATTCCCGCTCATCCTGCCGGATAGTGACTCCTTCCAGAATAGTAAAACAATCGGATTTCTCTTTTCCATTAAAACGTCGCAACGCAATGTGCGAGCATGTTTCGGTCATGCCGTACGTTTCATACAGTTCGGAAGGTATATTTTCCGAAAGTTGCTCCAGCTTGCTTGTCACCGGACTTCCACCTACAATAATTTTATGAACCGATACTTTTTGAAGGCTTTCAGCCGAATGAAAGAGCTGATAAGGTGTGATGGCAGTAAAATCAACGGAAATGCACAGGTTTTCAAACGGATTAGCCGACGGGGCAACAGTAATCAGGTTAAAACCACTCACCATGGCCCGTACCAACATCATCTTTCCGGCAATGTACGAAGCCGGAAGGCAAAGCAAAGCAACACTTTCAGAACTCAACCCAAAAAATTGATTAGTCATTCGGGCAGAATTTACCATGCTTTGCTTGGAAAGTTGAATACTTTTGGGTTTACCGGTAGAACCGGAAGTTTGCGCAAGGATAAAATCAGTATCATCAAACCAGTTTTGCAGAAAATGATAAATGGCATTGCGCCGCGAATCTTCCGGTTCGTCAGTGAAATGAAGTTGCTCGAAATTGATTCGGTTGTACAGTGTTCCGTTCAGACGGATAGATTCGTTTCTCATCACAATAGCGAGTTTAAATCCCAATCAGCCCCGGATTTATAAAACAACCTGGCATTCTCAATTGCCAAAGGCGAAGGTATATTATTATGATACAGCTGTCCGGTTCCTAAACCTTGTGGAAGCTGCGAGTTCAGCGTATAAGTCCATTGTGCAATGGCATTCAGCCCGATGTTTGCTTCCAACGCCGAAGTGATCCACCAGGCAATACTGTGTTTTTCAGCCAATCGGATCCATTCTTCCGATTGACGGAATCCTCCAACCAGACTTGGTTTCAGAATGATGTAAGCCGGTTTTATTTTTTCTAAGATAAATTCTTTGTCCTCAGGCGTTACGCCAATCAATTCTTCGTCCAGCACAATGGGAATGGGTGATTGCTGACAAATCGTAGCCATGGCTTCAAACTGCTTTTGTTTGATAGGTTGCTCAATGGAATGAATGTGGAAATTTGCAAGCATTTCCAGTTTTTCCAATGCATCCGTGGGCGTAAAACCACCGTTTGCATCCAATCGCAACTCAATATCTTCGGGCGAAAACTGTTGACGAATGTCGGAAATTATTTCCAGTTCCGTTTCAAAATCAATGGCACCCACTTTCAACTTAATGCAATGATAACCTGCTGCAATTTTTTCACGGATTTGCTCCTGCATAAAGTCTTTATCGCCCATCCACACCAAACCATTGATAGGAATACCGGCTTCTCCCTGCGTAAATGAAGAAGGAAACAGGCATTTAGAACCCCTGGCTTTTAAATCAAGCAAAGCCGTTTCCAGTCCGAAAGCAATGGAAGGAAACAACGACAAATCGATGGAATCAGGATCAACACCTTCGTTCAACAGCCGACAAACATCTTCCAACTTTTCGGAATAGGTTTCAACAGGGTCAATACTCAGATTGGGAATGGTGGAACATTCGCCAATGCCCGTAAAACCATCTTTCTCCAACAGCAGAAACGAAGACGGTTTATGCAACAAAACCCCACGGGAAGTTCCGGCAGGGAATTTAAACTGGAGATTGAGGGTGGTATGCTTAGCGAACATAGATTGAATTGTTATTTGGCTTCGCCGATATTAATTGTTATTAGCCTTCGGCGATATTAATTGTTATTTGTTCTTCGAACGTTATTTATTGCTGATCTGGCAAAGAAGAATAACGGCAAAGCCAAATAACATGAAATTAATAACGCGAAGCAAATAACTAAAGAATCAGTCCGATTCCAAAAGTCACTGCAAACACCAGACTTGCCATAGACAAGCGAGGCAGTTCTGGATAAAGTTCCAAAGCATCTTTATAAGTAAAAACTTTTTTCAAATTCAAAAACAAGATGGGAAATGAAAATACAAACAACCACTGCCCAACGGAATGATAATTCAATAAGGTATAGATTACAGCCAGTAAAACGGCTCCGCCCACTAAAAATAAATGATAATAAGCTGCTTTCTTCACTCCCATCGCTACTACAATAGTTGTCTTTCCGGCATTTTTATCGGCTTCGTAATCGCGCATATTATTCATGTTCAACACACCGGTACTTAAGAAACCAATAGCCGAAGCTGGCAACAAGATATCCCAACGAAATGATTGTGTATGCAGAAAATACGTTCCGATAACGCCTACCAATCCAAAGAAGATAAACACAAATATGTCACCCAATCCACGATAACCATACGGATTTTTGCCAACCGTGTATTTAATGGCAGCAGCAATGGCAGCTAATCCCAATACACCAAAAATCAACAGATTTGTTATGTCCAGTCCGGCTGTTCCGATCAGAATAAGGGCAAATCCGGAAACAACACACAGAATGCCTATGACAATAATTCCCCGCAACATAATTTTCGGCGTTATCTCGCCCGACTGCACCATACGTTTCGGACCAATACGTTCGGCTGTATCTTTTCCATTCACAAAGTCGCCATAATCATTGGCCATGTTCGACATGATTTGCAACAAAATAGTTGTCAGAGCCACCAAACCAAACACCGACCAACGAAACCCATCATCGGAAGCTGCCAGACAGGAACCGATAATAGTGTTTGCCAACGCCAATGGCAAAGTTTTTAAACGAAAAGCTTGTATCCATTTCTTCATAATCACGAATTAAAACGAATTAAAACGAATTAGTGAAATTCGTTTTAATTCGCGTAATTTGTATTTTAGGGCAACTTTGGAAATTTCGAGAAATCAGGTTTGCGTTTTTGCAGGAAGGCATCTTTTCCTTCGTGAGCTTCCTCGGTCATGTAGTACAACATGGTGGCATTACCTGCCAATTCCTGAATTCCGGCTTGTCCATCAAGTTCGGCATTCAGTCCGGCTTTAATCATACGCAATGCCAACGGACTGTGTTGCATCATTTGCTGACACCAGGCCACTGTTTCGTCTTCCAGTTTATCAAATGGCACAACTGTGTTCACCAATCCCATTTCCAATGCTTCTGCAGCTGAGTATTGTTTGCAAAGAAACCATATCTCACGGGCTTTCTTTTGTCCCACAACACGAGCCAGGTAGGAAGATCCAAAACCTGCATCGAAACTTCCTACTTTTGGTCCTGTTTGTCCAAATATTGCATTCTCAGAAGCAATAGATAAGTCACAAACTACGTGTAATACATGTCCGCCACCAATAGCAAAACCATTTACCATAGCCACAACCGGTTTAGGCAGACTGCGAATCATCTTTTGCAAGTCAAGCACATTCAAACGTGGAATACCATCTTTTCCAATGTATCCGCCAATTTGTTTTACATTAATGTCTCCCCCACTACAGAATGCCTTATCCCCTTCACCGGTAAGAATTACAGTAGCTATATCCTGACTATCGCGACAAAAAGCCATTGATTCAATAATTTCTTTAATGGTATCAGGCGTAAAGGCATTGCGATAACGCGGACGGTTAATCGTTATTTTTGCTATTCCCTCGAAATACTCGAATTTAATCTCTTCAAATTCTTTAATGGTTGTCCAGTTTCTCATTTTTTATCCTTTTATATTCTTAAAATATCCTTTATAATTCTCAGTATTCAGATCGGAATCAGTAAAAATCTCCAATACTGTTGATTTATCTGCATTGAAAAGACTCTTCAGGCTTTCTTCCAAATCCTCCGTTTTGTCACAACTTATATAATTCAATCCATACGCCTCTACTAGCGGTTTAATCTTCACTTGATGCGGTGTGGTGAAAAAGTCCAGACTTTTTTCCATCAATTGCTTGTCACCAATAAAGCGAAAGATATTTCCACCGTTATTATTCATGACAATGATTTTGAAATTTCCGCCAATATAATTATTCCACAACCCGTTTGAATCGTACACAAACGACAGGTCGCCCGTAAGAAAAACAGTTGGTTGTTTAGAAGCGTAGGCATATCCTGCCGCAGTTGATAAACTGCCATCAATACCTGAAGTGCCGCGATTGCAGAAATATGTCAAATCACTGCGGGTTGGAAAAAGTTGAGTCCAACGTACAGAAGTACTGTTTGCCAAATGAAGCGTTGTACTTCCCTGAGCCAGTTTCAGCAAGTTGGTTACTGCACTCATATCTGATAACGGAGCATCTGCAACAAAAGCATCGTGGCGTTTGGTAATTATATGATTTTGGACTTGAAAAATTTTCGAATAATTGCTTGTTGTCTTTCCCAGCGGCATTTTTCTCAATGTATCAATAGCAGAACCGGAAATAATGGTTGTAAGACTTTTATACGTATCGATATAAGGCAGTGAAGATTCAAATTGCCATTGTTCAGCCGATTGATATTCGCGCAGATACAATTTGATTTGCTTGCAGATAGAAGAATGACCTATTGTTATCAACAAATCAGGCTTAAATGCTGCCTTCTCTTCTACCGAAAGCGAAGAAAAAAACGATTCAGGGCGAGTTAAGATTTTCTCTCCACTGATATTTGACAAGTTCTCACCAATAACCACTACATCAGGTTCATTGGCCAACAGGTTTGCCAGTTCATTGAGTTGCTCGTTTTTAGGGTAAACGCCGAACAGAACTAATTTTCGCTCATAAGCAGTCCACATCCTTTTCAATGTTTCCAAACTTTCTTTAGTTGGAGAAACCTCGGCGGCAATGGTTTTGATAATCTTCGGATTACTGTGTGTTTCGGGCAAAGCAGTATAAATAGGCTCACACAATGGCACATTAATTTGTACCGGACCTTGCGGATAAGATAGCGCTGTATCAATAGCTTGCGAAACCTGACGGTCGGAAAACTGTAAATCAGCAGCCACAACCGTTTCAACAGGTAAATCGAAATGTGCTTTTATATAATTGCCATAAATATTTGATTGGCGGAGCGTTTGTCCATCAGCCTGATCAATCATTTCGGCAGGACGATCAGCAGTAAAAACAAGTAACGGCAGATTTTGATAATAAGCCTCGGCAATGGCGGGTGCATAGTTTAATACGGCCGTTCCCGATGTGCAAACCAACGCAACAGCCTCACCACTTTGTTGAGCTATACCCAATGCAAAGTAAGCAGCAGAACGTTCATCGGTTATGCTCAGGCATTTCAGCTCCTGTTGAGCTGTAAACGCGAATATCAACGGAGCATTGCGCGATCCCGGTGCAATTATTACTTTCTTTACACCGTGTAGTGCACAAATTTCCGGTATATTTTTAATTCCCTGACGGAAATGATTTTTAAGCATTTATGTATGTATTTTTTTCAGGTAACTTTTTCATTTGTTTCTTGTTGAATAGCTCAATATATTCTTCCCAATAGCGATTTTTATCTTCTTGATAACTCTTATTTTTATCAAAATATATTATTTCTTTAAATGGAGTTTTGTCTAATAGTCTTATATCAAACATGTACTTCCAAAGTTTTGGTTCTAAAATATGCTTAGATTTAATTTTGAAAATTGAATTCCTTTTTTTGAAATGACAATAGATTTGTGGACAGGAGTTATAATCATCTCCATTAAGTTCAATAGATTCAATCCATTCATAAGGTATAACTCCTATGTCAAAAGCATTGTAATATAATTTATTATGTCTTTTACTTTTAGAAAATTTTTTATTTTTGGTCAAGTAAATATCTGTATTACCCCAGAAAAAACCCACTCCTTCAAATCTACTTTCTTTTATTTCTGCCATTAAGCATCCTCCATTTGGATATTTGTCAATTTCTTTTACATCAATAATCATAACAGAATAACTTCTGATTTTTTTACATATATTTCATTGATTAAAACATCAAGTGTTTTTCTTACTTCTCTTTTATGTTCGAAGTTAGCTTTTCTAGATGTTCTTTTTGATAAAGATAAAACGTGATACGCAATGAATACTTGAATTAATCCGATTACTATACTTATTAACCAATTATATTTCTCCATATCTAACTTGTTTTATGTAAGATAATAGTTATTTGTTCATCACATTCATCATCGTCATCATCTTATTATCCGTTTCTTCCCATTCGTTCTCAGCAATGGAAGAAGCTGTAATTCCAGCTCCACTGTAAAGGACAAACTGCTTTTCAAATAACTGCAAACAACGTAAGTTTACAAACACTTGGCTTTTGTTCTCAATATTAATCGGACCCAGAAAGCCTGTATAGTAACTACGGTCGTGGTTTTCGTTAGCCAGAATAAATTCACGAGCTTCTATTTTGGGCAAACCGCCAACCGAAGGAGTCGGATGTAGTGCTTTCAGAAAATCACCTAAGCGGTTTTTCAAATCAGCTTGTGGAAACTCAAAGGATGTTTTTAAATGAATAAGATTTGCAGCCTGATAATTCGTTGGCCCCGTCTTATTATAATTTTTTATATCAAGCGATTGCAATGTTTTTTCGACAAATTCGGTTACAATGCCCTGCTCTTCAATTTCTTTCTCACTCCAACCGTACGATTCAATTTCTGCATCAGTTGCCATTTGCGTTCCTGCAAGCGAAACAGTCTTTACGCATTCATTTTCTATCACCAACAAAGGTTCCGGAGTTGCTCCTATCCAACAGCCCACACCCGGAAGTTGAATCATGTAAACAAAAGCATGCGGATATTTATCACAAAGTTTTAAAAAGAAGTCAGCTGCATCAAAGTTATCACTCAGTTCCTCCAATCTTACTTTTGACAGAACCACTTTGTGAAACTTATCTTCAGCCATAGCTATTTTAGCCGCATTGACATTGTTGATATATTCTGTTGCTTTTGTCGTTTGAATATCTTTTTCAACAAGCTTTTCTATTGACAAGAACCGGTTATTTTCCGATAACTTTTGGATATAAACAGGTTCAATCTGATCCGAAAAGAAAACACAATCGGGTTTAAGAAGATAGGTTCCATGTTTTGCACTTTCATCAAATGGTGACACGACAAATCCAACTTCATTATCAATATTGAGCAGGGAGTCTAATTTTTCGGGTAGAGAATGATGCTGAACCAACGTTATTATTTCGTTGTCGAGCGGTAAACGATAAGAAGCACAAGGAATATTTTGTTTCAAACAAACCGTTTGCAATTTACCAAGTGATTGATATGATGAACTTTCAAAAGCCATTCTATTTCTCAGAATTAATTGGAATAATACGGTTGGTAAGGCGGCAGATAGAAATCAACTTGCCATTTTTGTCTTCAACCCGGATTTCCCATACGTGCGAGGTTTTCCCCTGATGCAGTATTGTACCGGTTGCAACAACGAAGTCTCCCGAAGTAGCACCAACATGGCTTCCACTTATCTCAACGCCTAATACCGCATATTTTGTAGGATCAACTAAAGTCAGTGAGCCGGCACTGCCAACAGACTCTGCCAAAGCCATAGTTGCGCCTCCGTGTAAACGTTTCATGGGTTGAATAGTTCGCTCGTCAACAGGCATTTTTGCCACAAGTTTACCTTTCGAAACTTCGGTAAATTCAATTCCCAAATGCTCCATCATTGTGTTTTTGCACATATTATTGAGCGTTTCTAAATTAAAAGACTGTGGCATAGAGGGCATTTTAGATGTAGTATTCTATTTATACAAGTATGCAAAGATAAGAAATTATCCAAACAACAGGTACTAACACTTAACAGCAAAAACAGGATTTTTGTCAAGAACCAAAGACTTCTTAATTAGCAATCTGCCAATTATTTAGTTCTCACTATTATTTATGGAAGGAAAATATAAAGCAGCGCGGATAAACTGAGGCATTGAATTTCCTGAGTTCAGAGTTTAATTCTCAATCAATTACAGGTTCCTTATTTTTACACGCTCCTTAAGAAATACCGACGACAATTCCGAAATACCCATATATTTACGGGTAAATTCTTTGTAAACCTGGCTTCCCAAAATGAAGAAAACAACAGCCGTAGCCAAACCAGCCACTACATCAATCAGGTAATGTGCCTGAATATAAACAGTTGCAGCTACCAATGCCAAATAAATTGGGAATAAGATTGAAAATAATAAATAACGACGATTCTTCAAAATCAGAATCAGAATTAAGGTTGAAATACCCACATGAGAACTTGGAAACGCTGCAGTTGGTCTCTCTCCAACTTGCTGTGTGTTTTGAACCATTTGAGAAAAGAATCCTGAATTGTGACTCGGTGACAACAATTCCTGATGCTTGTCAAAATAGTAACCGACCTGAGGAAAAGTCCCTGAATGAACCTGATCAAGACCTATGGCCTGAAAATAATATTGTGGTCCTGCTGTGGGGAATAGAATGTAAAGAGTATAGTAGCAAAAAAAGGTAAAAAGAATGGTAAAAAAGAAATACTCAAAATACTTTCTGTCCTTGAGATACAGATACATGCTTGTTCCAATAATTAACGGATAATAAGCAAAATAACCCATATTCAATAATTCACAGAACCAACGTTGAGGATATAGCTGACTAAAAGCGATAGCTGGCTGAAAACCAAACAATTTCTGTTCCATACCAGCTAACAGATAATCGTAATTAGGTATCATCCGATTTATATCAAACGTTTCAGGATACCAGTAAACCAACAGCCCGCCCACAAATGCAAAACGAGAGAATCTTATGACCCACCAATTTTTTATTGAGTTAAGGTAAGCTAATCCGAAAATAGCAAAAACCATTAGAACCCTAACACTTAATAGTTTTCGGGCTACACTTAGTTCTGGCCTCAAAAAGAGTATTATCAGTGTAGTTATCAGTATATATATAAACGTTAATTTTTCAACCGAAAAAAAACGTATTGAACGAGTATTAATCATTATTTATCAAACACTTATGTTATATTTATTAATTCAATATCATATCCTGCTACGATCTCAAAATTATGAAAACCCGAAATCCCGACACTCTAATACAAATAATCAACTAAAAAAACAACCTATTACACCAGCAATATGAAAGCTTCTTTACAGAAAATGATATTTCTTTAGCCTACAAAGATACGGCTTTTTTAATAATAATGGCAATAAAAACTGATTTTCAGCTTAATTTACATTAAGATTGTATTAAATATCTGTTATTATTACATTAAAATCTTCCGGCAAAAGCAAAAGTTAATAGTCGTTTTACAACCCTATTGTCTACAAATACAAACAGTTGAAACTACTCCTGATGTAAATAAGGCGCATCATATCTGTATTACAAAAAGCACCTAAAGTAGCTAAAGTATGGAGATATGAAAAGATTATTATAAATTTGCGCTTTAGCATGGTACTCCATTATTCATTCGGATTCTGCTCTTTACATAGAAAAACAAAATTACATGACTAATACTGTTGGCGACGTTATGAAAACTATTGGAATCTTTAACGATAGTTTTCCTCCAATTATGGACGGTGTTTCATTAGCAACCCAAAATTATGCTTATTGGCTAAATCAAAAAAAACAACCCGTATGCGTTATTACTCCTAAATCGCCAAACTATTCAGACAACGAACCATATCCAATTTACCGT
>Ga0302287_10000735_pt1 | contig 14819 bp, 17 predicted proteins | sample III_Fen_E2_4_FD_200452 | JGI IMG/M metagenome (GOLD analysis project Ga0302287, IMG submission 200452) | Peat permafrost microbial communities from Stordalen Mire near Abisko, Sweden - III_Fen_E2_4 | ecosystem: Environmental > Terrestrial > Soil > Wetlands > Permafrost | place: Sweden: Abisko...
GCGGTGTGCTCGAAATTCTCCCCAAGGAAGAACTCGAAGCAAAGCTCAAGAAATCGATTGCGACCGGCAAGCCTTTGCGCATAAAGCTCGGCGTCGATCCGACTGCACCCGATGTGCATTTGGGATTCACTGTGGTGATGCGCAAACTCGCACAGTTCCAACAATTTGGTCACCAGGTGATTTTGATCGTGGGCGATTATACGGCAACGGTTGGCGATCCTTCGGGGCGCTCCAAAGCCCGTCCACGCTTGTCGCATGCTGAGGTGCTAGAGAACGCAAAGCATTATCAAGAACAGTTTTTTAAGATCGTGGATCGCACTCGCACCGAGATCGTTTTCAATGGGGAATGGTTTAGTACCATGACCTTTGATCAAGTCACCAAACTGCTTTCGCAGATTACAGTGGCGCAGATGCTTGAGCGCGAAGATTTTCAAAACCGCTACCGCAGCGGCAATCCAATCTCGCTGCATGAATTTATGTACCCGCTGATGCAAGGTTATGATTCGCTCATGATCAATGCCGATGTGGAAATCGGTGGTATGGATCAGAAGTTCAATGTGTTGCGTGGTCGCGAGATCCAGATGGCAGAAGGCAAAGAGCCTCAGCTCGGCTTGTTTATGCCCATCTTGATTGGCACCGATGGCAAAACGAAAATGTCAAAAAGTGTCGGTAATTATATCGGCATTAACGAAGTGCCCGATGTGATGTATCACAAGGTGTATTCAATTCCCGATGCGTTGCTCGGTGATTGGTTTACGCTGCTTACCGATTTGCCGCGTGTGGAAATCGAAGACCTTATGGCAGAGGTTGTTTCCGGTCGTTTACATCCAAACGAAGCGAAGCACAAATTGGCGTTGGATATTGTGACGCAGTATCATGGGGCTCAAGCCGCACAAGAAGCTGCAGACCGTGAACGCGCGGTTCATAGTGGTGATGCTATTCCTGGTGATGCTGTGGATGCAGTCATTGCGGCCGGTTCGCATAAGGCGATTGATTTGCTGGTGAGTATTGGTGCATTCCCTTCGAAGGGTGAGGCGCGTCGTATGATTCAGAACGGCGGTGTGAAGATCGCTGGCGAGAAGCTTGCCGATGGAAATGCAGATGTGCAGATTAGTGCTGACGTTTTGCTTGTTCAAGTGGGCAAACGCAATTTCTTTAAGGTGCATGCTTAGCAGAATTTGATGGCTTGGTGAACCCACCTCAATTTCATATTCTTTCTGCATGGATATTGAGCTCATGCAAACAGACTTTCGCGGTATCGTAGAAAATCTTCACGATGGTTTTTACTATGCGGATCATGAGCGGCGCATAAGCTTCTGGAACAAGGCGGCAGAACGCATCACAGGCTATAGTGCTCGTGATATTCTTGGAAAATCTTGCCGAGATAATATTTTAATTCATGTGGATGCCGAGGGAACTTCGCTTTGCTTGAACAGCTGTCCACTTGCGGCAACGGTTCTTGATGGAGCTTCGCGTGAGGCTGCTGTGTTTTTGCACCACAAGTTAGGGCACCGTGTACCGGTGCAGATTCGAGTAAGCCCTGTGCGCGATTTTGAAGGCAAAATTATTGGAGCGACAGAGCTGTTTACCGATCTTAGCCCCGATGAATTTCTTTGGGAAAAAGTTCAAGAATACCAACGGCTCGCATTGATTGATCCATTGACAGAACTTCCCAATCGCAAGTATTTGGATCAGCATATTCATGCGCAACTTGCTCAGCTTGAACGCTATCGACTGCCTTTTGGATTGCTTTCTTTTACGTTGCTAGAACAGCCGTGCTTCATTGAGCGGCATGGGCTGAGCGTCATGGAAAAAGCCTTGCAAGTAATAGGGCTAACCCTGCGTCATAACCTTCGTCCCTATGATATTGTGGGCAGAAATGATAGCGATGAATTCTTGGGAATATTTCCTAATGTAGATGCCGACTATTTGAATTTGATTGGGAAACGGCTGTGTGTATTGATTCAGAATTCGATCATTGAAGATGCTCAGGGGAACCGCTGTTATTTAGATCTGCAAGTTTGTGCGGCCACAGCTCAAGAAGGTGATTCCGTGGTAAAACTGCTAGAGCGGTTGGATTATTCGCCACTAGTTCCTTGAGTCGCTTGAATGCTTTCCAAGAAATGGTCGGTGAGAGCTGGGATGATTTGGTGAAGGCTCACTAAACTCTCTACATGATTTTCCACAAATGCAATTTGGTGTTCATCGCCAATGTTTTGATCTTGTTGCAAGGTCGGCACTACCTCAATGCGCTGTGCTAAGCAAAGATTCAACCAGTGCTGAGGTGCGGCAACGAGCTCGGGAGCGTTGTTTTGTAAGTCTTCGCGGACATTGGTAAACGCCACAAGCACCTTGTCGCCATGCATATTTGCGCCAACTTTCGCAGCATTCAAAAGGCTTTGCAGAGCCTTTGCTTCTTCATTAGAAATCGCATATTCATTCGTAGGCTTAGGCGAGGCTTGGTCTAAAAAGTGTTTGTAGCAATAACGAAGTTGCATCGGCTTCATTACATCTAAGTGTTCTTGACCCGAGCTTGAGGGTTCGATTTTTACGAGTCCAAATTTTGCCAGCACTTGCAACGACTTATGAAAATCGTTGTACGAAAGGCCATACAGAGTTTTCAATTGGTCTGCAAGCTTGGGCACTACCATGCGCGTTTTGGCGTTATACTGGGAGTCCAAAATAAACAATAGGCAGGGTATTGAATTGCGAATATCATCAAGGTACCTACGCGCGGTTGTCTCGCGCAATCTTTGCACCACCATACGAATAATGGCAGTAAGCCAACTTGGCAATTTCTGGTATGTGGCTTCAAGCATGGCTTGATCAATGATCACGACCTCAGTGTTTTCAAGCGTTTTTGCTGTGGCGGATCTAGGTTGCCGATCTAGCAAAGACATTTCGCCAAGGATCGAGCCAGGGCCAAGCTCTGCAAGGGTTGCCATGTGCGAACCTTCGCGTTTTAGTATGCGTACCAAGCCTTTGCGAATGATGTACATCTGCTCACCAGGGTCGCCCTCCATAAAGAGGAATGTCATGGGAGGAAGGTTCAATGGGTGCCCTCCTTAATGCCAAGAACGCGGTCGATTTCACGGTGTGCTTTTAGGATCCATTCGAGGTTAGACTTATCGATGATGATTGGGCCTGTTTCTAAAACGTGCAGCACGCCCATGTCGCGCATTTTGGTCACATGGGAAATGCTGATACGAGAGTCAAGGCGATTGCGTAAGTCTTCGCAAAGGGCACCTAGGTTGAGCAAATTTTCTGGTGTCACCTTAGGCAAGTTTTCTAAGCAAGTGAGAATTAGAGGCTCAAGTGTTGCTGCTTGAAAAGGTTCTTTGATTCTTGTGCAGTGCTGCGCTTCTCGCAAGATATCGAGTAATTGCGGGTCGGGAATCACTATATCGTGATGGGCATTGACACTGACCAAGCCACGAGAGACAAGGATCTGAGCCGTCTTTTGGATGTCATCGCGCTTCATGCGAGTCAGCATACTGAATTCATCGACCAAAATGAACCAAGGAAAATTTGGAACGCCCTTATTTATTTGTGCAAACGTAAGGCACTTCAGCGTAAGAAACTGGCAAAGACTTTCTATTGGATCGAGAACCGTGTGCTGATTGATTTTCCGGTTGGTTTCTCGCAGACGATGCGTGACCACTTTAATGACGGCAAGAAGCCATGCCGGAATGAGCCGGAGCATACCCTGAAAGGTCACAGGGGCAATCACCGTAAGCTTGCAATCCGTTACTGCACGCACCGTTGCGCTACGTGGTTGATTGTCGAGCAAACTCATTTCACCGAGCACGGCACGATCACAGAGTCGAGCTAACTCAACCTGCTGAGATCCATGTCTTTGAGAAACAGAAAGCGTGCCATCTTTGATGATGTATACTTCGCGAGATGCATCGCCTTCCTTGAAAAGCAAAGAACCCGCCTTGACGGTAATTTCCGAAGGCGGGGGAATGGGGCGCTTGCCCTCTTTTAGTTCTACCGTCCCGGGGTTTCCAAGGGTTTGATCCAAGGTGCCTCCTTGGGACGGATTGTACTAAAAATTACTGACGTTCGTCAATACGTGCAGCCTTACCGCGCAGTTCGCGCATGTAGAAGATGCGAGCCTGACGAACCTGACCAGCGCGTTCAAGAGCGATGGATTCAATACGTGGTGAGTGCAGTGGGAAAATGCGCTCAACAGCCACATTGCCAGACATCTTGCGGACGGTCAGCGTTGCGGAAATGCCGAAGTTCTTCTTTTGGATGATCACACCCTTGAAAGGCTGGATGCGTTCCTTATTGCCTTCTACCACCTTGATATTCACGGTGATGGTGTCGCCTGCGCGGAATGGATCGATTTCGCGCTTGTTTTCGTGCTGGAGAGCCTCGATATTCACGGTCATAATTACCTCAATACAAAAGTGGAGCAAATCTAGTAAATGGTTTTTAAAATCCGATGGTCTTCACGACTAAGTTCAATTTTTTCGTACAGATCAGGGCGGCGTGTTTGTGTTCGGAGTAAGGCCTGTTGACGTTGCCATTCCCCAATTTTTTTATGATGACCCGAAAGTAAAATGGGCGGAACTGCTTTTTCCTCAAAAATCTCAGGACGCGTGTAGACAGGCCAGCCCAGAGCTGTCTGGGCATGTGAGTCAGTTAGCGCAGAGTCTAAATCATTAAGAACGCCAGGGATAAGCCGAACCACAGCATCGATCACCACCATTGCGGGCAGCTCTCCGCCGCTCACCACATAGTCTCCAATGGAAATCTCAAGGTCAACGCGACTGTCGCGAATGCGCTGGTCGATGCCTTTGTAATGTCCGCAGACAAAGACTAGATGTTCTTCTTGCACTAAGGAAAGAGCCATGGCATGGCTCAACGGTTTTCCATCTGCGCATAAATGAATGACTTTTCCTCCGTGAGCGCGTGCTTGCGTAGCATCAATCGCTTTCGCTAAGGGCTCAGGGCGAAGCACCATGCCGGGTTCACCACCAAAAGGCTTGTCATCCACTTGGCCATATTCATTGATCGCGTAGTCACGCAAATGGATTGTACGCAATGCCAGCGCTCCCATTTTTTGTGCGCGCCCCATGATTGAATGCTCCATAGGGGCAAACATCTCGGGGAACAATGTGATGACATCGATCTTCATACTCACTCCATCAATTCGCCTAGAAAAGATAGGTGAATGAGCACCGTGCGTTTTGCAAGATCAATCTCGCCGACACAAGCCGGAATCCAGGGCGCAAGAATCGTATGAGAGCCGATCTTGACCTCAAGGCTTGTCACAGAAGGAAGATCTAGGACTGAAAGGACTTTCCCTACCACCTTGCCTTGATCATCAATCACATTCAAGCCTTCGAGCTCACTTGGGTAATAAAGGCCTTCGGGAGGGGCAATGCGCTCGGTGATGGGAATTTGGACTAAGGAATTGTTGAGGGCGATGGCTGCTTCTGGGGATTCAAAGCCCGCGAAGCGAAGGTGCCACAAATCTCCGTGCGCAGATGCAGCAATGAGCGTGTGCTCTTGTGGTTGTCCATTTTGCTGGGTAAGAAAAACTCTCTTGAGTTTTGCGAGACGACTAGGGTCGTGAGTCAGCGGTTCTGCTTTGATATCGCCGCGAACACCATGAGGTTTCAACAGTCTTGCAACAGTGATGAGTTCTTCCATGGATTTTCCCTTTTGCGTGGCCTCAAAAAAAAAGGAGCCCGCCATGGGGCTCCAAAAATTGCGTCATTTGCGTCGTGAGACGATTACTCCGCAGGCTTCTCTTCAGCAGCCTTCTTAGCAGCTTCGGCCTTAGCCTTAGCTTTTGGACCAATCTTCGCAGCCTTGACTTTCAATGCGCGAGGAACAGCAACCTTTCCTTCAACGGAACGGCCAGCCTTAGCAGCGTGGAAAATATCCATGATGCCGACTTTCTTCAGCAAGGAACGGACAGTGTCGGATGGTTGAGCACCAACGCCGAGCCACTTGAGAACCTTTTCTTGCTCGAAGCGAAGTTCTGGCTTTGATCCATTTGGATTGTAGAAACCAACTTGTTCGATGAATTGACCATCGCGTGCCTTGCGGCTATCGACAACGATTACACGGTAGATAGGGACGTGGCGTTTGCCGAAGCGGGTCAGACGGATTACAGCAGGCATAGGACTCCAATAATGGTTGATTTTAAGATTCGATTATTGTGCAGGCAATGATAACAAAAAAAGTTTATCTGTAAAGGACGGCTTTTTTCGGCGAACCGATTTATCCCAATTCCTTGCTTTTTTGACCCAAGAACAAGGCGCATCCGTTTTGTAACGGACCGGGCGCTATTTCGTAAGCAAGCAAGCTTGCAACGAAACGCAGCCACCTAGGTTGACTCAACCGAGTTGTCTGCGCCCTACGGGCTTAGGTATTATGTCATTATTTGCATAATTAAGCCACTTTATGACAGTTTATGACAAATATTGCTGTTGAACAAGTCAGAGTCCCATCCTCTGATTCACTCGCTTCCTCAGCTGCAAAGATTTGCTCGATGTGCCCTCATTCACCAGCTTCGAAATCGCCTCTTTGCTTATTTGCCAATTGCCCTGTGAGCCTCCAAGCTGGGAGGCTGGAAGCTTTCCAGAGCGGCACCACTGTCGCACAGTTTCGGGGTGGATATGGAGCAGCTCAGCGGCTTGCTCGGGAGTGAGAATTTCAGCTTTGTGTGCTTGCATTCTCCGCACAATCTTTTCTGCAATCAAATCCGCCAACTTCTCCAACTCACCCAAAGACAAGCCAGCAGGCGGTGTGGCCCAGGCTTGAGTTGCTGGTGAGTTAGGATAGGGCATATATCACATATACCCGCAGATACAGCGACTTTTAACAAGGCTCGGCACAATTATTGGAATGTCTGTTCATTGCTAATCCCAGAGCCATTTCAGCGAGAAGTGCAGACACAGCACGCTGAGCGTCTTCTTCCTCCTGAATCTCTGCAGCGCTCATCATTGCTAGGCGCTCAACTTTTGCCGCCTGCACATGTGCCAAGTAGCGTTCATGCTCTTGCTTACGCTTTTCCTCATCGGTTAAAATTTTAGGTGGTGGTGCGAACATTTTTTCGTAAAAGTCACGCCAACGCTTGTATTCAATTTCATTGTACTCGGCAGCATCATCCCATGTTTGCATACCGCACTCGATAACAGGGTCATTGTTAGCGTTTCTATACGCAAAATATTGAAGCAAATCAGATACGACAGCGACAGCTTTATCATTGCCCTTGGATTTGTACGCGCTGTATTTCCAGTGCAGATAGAATGTTCCGCATTGAGCGCCGCCCCACTCGCGGTGCCACAGCCTTCCAAGGCGCAGCAGAGCACGCTGTGCTTCTGATTTGATCTTTCCTTTTGCTTCCAACCCCTCAAGATCTTCTAGCACCCTACGCCCTTGTGCAATTGCTGGGTAAGCTTCTTTGAATGAACTACTAATTTTATCGGGTGTGATGAAATTAAGCATTGTCGTCGTCTCCCAGTGAATTGGCAACATCGTTGTCGATTGCACATTCGCTTACAGAAGGGAGTGCTGACTTAACCATCTGCAGGTCATTCTCTGATTCTTTGAAAGCGATGTCTGTCAAATTGTGCAACCACTTCTTGTGCTTTCCTAGCATCGAAGAAACAAACGCAGCCCCCGGCGAGTTATCCGAACTTGAAGCCGCAATGAACCTCAGTGTCTTTGAATCATTCGTGCCGATTGCAGTGAGCAAGTCACGACTCATGAGCTTCGATATAAGCTCTGCCCTTGCATTCTTAACGTCTAGGTCAAGAACCTTGCAGAGTGAAGCAAACGCGGGCTCTTTCTCAGATATGAAAAGAGACACGATGAACAGTGTGTCATCTTTGCCGACTTGAGAAAGTGCCAGTCTTATCCCATAAATTTCGTAAGGCTTGCCACCCTTCTTTGCGGACGAAGAAAGCTTTTTCCATGAAAGCAGATTCCTGAAATGAAAACTTGTTTTTTTGCTGAGTGAGTATGCGTCAACGACGACGCCTTGCTGTAGCTTCAGTGCCATTTGTTCTTCTCGTTGGTTTTTGCTGTCTCGTCAGAGCCCCGCAAAATCTCACCATAAGATTTTGCGGGGATGGTGCCAACGAGGTGGCAGTTCAAGCAGCAAGAACCCCGATTAATAGAGTATTCCCCGCTTTCACTTGTAGAGAGGGACTTGCTACATGGAAATACCAACCGATAAGCGGATTTTTAACAAAGAATTTCTTAGAGTTAGGCACGCTGAGGGGCTTCTAGCCCTGAGATAAGTAGGGAGGCAAGGCCTGCCGTGATGTCTGGGATATCCTCAAGTGGGATCTCAGCACCCATGTGGAGCCCGCCGTTACCACGCTTGGCCTGAAATCTGATGGTTGTACCACCTGTCCAGTCCTTGTCCTGGTTTGGTCTCTTCAATACAAGGGTCACTCTAGTGTGACAGGTTTCAATGTAAGGGTTCTGTAGATTGCCATCATGTTTTATTATCATAACTGTCCTTTTGTTATGTGGTTCTTTTTAGGAGACCGCCCAGAGGGGCGGTCGTGAAAGGCAAGTATCTTCCGCTTTGGTGTCGGAAAATTACTGGCTTTTCTGGGGGTAAGAGTTTCAGCCCTTGAAAAGGCCGGATTCACCATTTGCCCCCAATCTCTCTTGAATACCCTCTGAATCGTTCTCGAACTTCTATTGAAAAGCTTATCTAAGCCAAGTGAACGTTCAATGAAAATCCTTTAGAAGTATCCATGGAATTTCCATTGTATTTCTTCTTTAGTACCGTTGAAATTTCTTCAGAATCGCCAATTAAGTTCTTTTGAAGTCTCTTTTGAACGTTCACTTGGCCAGTGGCCTTTTTTCTTTTTTAGGTCGCTTCGCTCCCTGGGGGCTCCGCCCCCATACCCCCGCCCCGAAACCCAGAGCTCTGCCCAAAGCCTCCCATAAATGAGGATCAATACAAGAAAAGCCCCTGATTCGATGAATCAGGAGGCGTTGAGCATCAAGGACTTTCTCTTTCTTTAGCTCTTTGAGTTGAGGCTTGTGGGCGTCACTCTTGGGATCGGGTACACATAAGATATGGGTCTAGTACCCAAGTGACAAGTGCCCAGCGTGAAAAGATCCACAAAACACATAATCCACTAATACGAATGCCAACCCTCTAGAACACAACACTGGAGGTTCTGAAATGTTTTACGAAATCGCCCTTGTCATTCTTGCTGGCACAGCATGTGGTCTGGCACTCTCACTTCACTCTGACATCAAAAGGGTTGGGGGTGCAAAGTGAATAAAAATATTGCACTCCGCTGTGCCGACCTTATTGCACTCGCACACGCGAACCCTGGGCTTTCACGTGCTGACGCTATCGCGGCGGCGTGTGCAAAAGTTCTTGCGAAAGATGTTCTCTCCATTCACATCAGCCATCATGGCGGCGGTCGTCCGCGTGGCATCGCATCATGGCGTCGGGGGAAAGGACGCCGCATCCTCGAAAATAGTTGGGTACAAGTAAAGCTACCACCCGAAGTTTGGCAGCCTCTAGAGCGTATCGCTAGGGCTTTGGCAAGGCGGTACGGATTGACGCCTAGGCTTGAGCGCGTTTCTTATGCGATTGCTGCGGCATGGCTTGCACGTGATTCTTTTTTGCCAGGTTGCAAATGAGACAGCACGTAGACAGGCACACACAGGCACTACTCGGAGAGAGCAAGCAAGCGTATGAGCGGATAGGTAAAGATGAACTGCAGCGAATGGCAGAAGTGTACAGCCTTGCAGACGAAAGCAAGCACGCACTTGCTGAGCAAGTGATGTGGCGTTGCACACTTAACCTGCTTGATGCGTGGCACACAAAGCGCTGCACATCACCACGGCTAGAGTGTGAAGTGCTGCCGGGACTTGCGTTCATCGCAGTCAAGAGAGCACTGAAAACTTATGCGCCGTGGCGCTTGAACAAGAAAGGCAAGCGCCGCTTGTTTCGAAGTTGGCTGATAATGATTTGGGATCAACTCATCAGACAGACGCTTCGCTCAGAGGCACTTGTTAAAGTGCCACCCAAGCAGGGTGCATGGGAAGCTGTCAAGGCGCAATGCAAGGGGAACATGAGCATTGACCCACATGATCTTGACACAGTGATGAGCACCGACTCAGAAGATATGGAGGTGGCTGGCATTGGTTTTGCGAGGGGTCTAGAAGCCCTCAGAGATAAGCGAGGTACTCCACCTCATTTGATGGATTCTAGTGCGCTAGAATCCCCTTAAAAGGCCGTGGAGCTAGGTTCTTCTAGGGGTCGAAAGCGAGCGCTACACCCAGCGCTCGCCTTTTGTGAATTAGCATTTCACTGCATGCCCAAAGTCTACAGGCCATGTGCATATGCTCAGTGCATGGCGCAGCACTTAACTATTCCAGCAAAAACAAGGCCTCACAAGCGAAAGGCTCAGAAGCACCCCTTGCCACAAGTCCCACTTGATGCTGTGAGCGATGACACCAGCGATGTCTGGAACACGCGTTTAAAAAAAGCCAGAGCACTTGCAGCAGAGCGTGAGAATGATGTCGCAAATAGAACTCTGATTGAAGCAAGCACAGCGAGTGCAGCCTGCGCAGATGTTTGTCGCACTGTTTGGCTTTCCGCCCTAAATCTTTCACAAGTTATTCCTGCAAGATGCGCAGGCGCGAGCGCAGAGACGATACGCAAAGAAATCATCGCAGAACTCAATGCAGCGAAAGCAAAAATTGATGTGTATCTCGCGGAGATCGGGAAGTGAGTTTGTGTGTAAAGTGTGGCAAAGATGTGCCCAAACATCTAGCACGCGGGCGCTGCAGCAAGTGCTACCAAAAGGCTTATCGCAAGACGCGCCTGCACTCTGCTAAAGATGACTCAAACGACCTGCGAAGACCCGCCCGCAAAGCTTTTTTCGCGAGTCTTCGCAGTGGCATCTCTGCAATTCTAAAGCAAACAGAAAGCACTCTTTCCCCCGCTGAGTGGTGCGCAAAATCTATGCGCCTCCCAGCTTCAAAATCTGCTGGCAAGAACTCGCTAATTGATCTAAGTATCATGCCAGAGTCTGTGGAGATAATGAGCTTCCTGCAGCTTCCACAGCTCCGTCGTTTAAATCTTGCCTTCGGCACTCAGAGCAATAAAAGCCTTCTGCTGCAAATGATTCTTGCGTACCTCACACAGGTGAGGGGCGCGGATGCTATCTGGGGTTTACCCAGCGATGCAATGATTAAGAGCATACCCCTTGAGCGCATAAAACCGATCCTAGAACTTTCTGGAATCCCTTTTGAAGTCAAGCACTCCAGCTTTCTATTCGCAGCAAAAAACACTCTCGATTTTGTGAACTTAAAAGTGCGTTCACAGCTCGCGGAGCGCAGCAGTTCGCTAATCATAATCGACGAAATTGGGGAGCTGCCCGACAGCCTAGGCTTTAACCCCGTTGCAGACCTTGAACAGCGTCAACGTATCCACTCAAAAAGTGGTGCGCTGACCGTCATAGCAAGTACTCCAAGGCGTCCTGACGGCGACATTCTCGCGCTGTGCAAAGGCACACGAGTGTACAATGTTGCATGGACTTGCCCAGAGTGCAGCGGTGAGTTTGTGCCAACGCACGAAGACGTGCGCAGTCTCGTCGAGACTGAAAAAGACCCTGCCACAATCATCGATAAGCACCTTGGCTTTATTCCGTGTCCACATTGCGGCTCTGTGCTTGATGATTCAAAACATTTGCAGCTCATCAAAACACAAAAGCTCCACTGCACTACACCTGAAAAAAGTTTCCGTGAAATCTCAGTCCGCAAGTTCACGTTGCAAACAGCGTTCGTGAACTTCAGCGATTTCCTCGCGGAAAAAGTCAAAGCAGAAGGCGACCCAATTCTGTACCCGCAATACCGCTCCAATTTTTGTGCAGATCCGATTGAGCCTGAGATAATGACCTCGGACATCAACAACAATTTCACACGCGGCACATACCTGCGAGGCCAGCAGCCGCAAGGGTGCTTGGCATGGGCCATCGGCGTAGATTTCGGAGACAACGAGGCTTGGGTTTCGTGTATCGCAGTGAGTGCAAAGGGTGCGCACCAGTTCTGGAGTGAGCGTGTAGACCGCAACGCAGCAGACACCGGCAAGCTCACTCGCGCCTTGCTTCATTGCATCAATGATAACCCATGGAGCAAGAGCAGTCCATTTGTTGGCATCGCACTTGATGCAGGTGATAACCAGGCCGAAATCCTGAAACTCGCAGCGATGCTGCCACTTGCTGTGCCCACGAAGGGTGAAACTAGAATGCAGCAAGGGCTTGCATCTAAACTAAGCTCAAGCGGCCAACTCCATTTGATTAATCAGCCCTTCATGCAAGATATGCTTCAAGCAGCACTAAACAACGGGTCTCTACAGCTACCAGAAGATGCTCATGAGAGATTTCTCAGGCATCTTAAATCAGAGGTGAAAGTCACAGAGCAAGACCCAAAGACGGGTGCCGCGAGGCACGTTTGGAAAAAGCGTTCAAGCTCCGCACAAAATCATTTGCGAGACAGCACACTGCTTGCCTTTTGGCTACTGCACAGCAAGGGTTTGCTGAACATTCGCGTAGTGCCTAGCGCACAGGTGCAACAACCTGCACCACAACAGCGACAGCATGGCTTTGGGAAGATTCCGATTCGAGGTATAGGCCAGCGCCAACGCTGGTGAGCTCTGCGCATATGCTCAGGGTATGGATCTTCTGATTACAGCCTTGCGCAATCTGCTCAACACTTCCAACCCTGCTGACTACCGGGTGAAAAGTGTTACGGGCCCAGATGGCACTACCACCGTTTATTCGACTTACGACGATCTTCTGGGCGCGTACCTCAAGGCTGTGCAGGTAAACGCACAGACTGACGAAACAGCATACCGCCCTGTGCGCATCGGCCGTGGTGACCGAGGGGGCAACTGGTGAGCGCTGCACAATACGGTTTTAGCACAGTGCACCCTTTTGTAGCAGCTCGCAGGCCGAGCCGTTTTGGCTCGCGCTCTGAAGACTCGAAACTCCTTGGCGCACAAGGGCTCTACACGATCCACGGCGTTTGCAAAAATTTGCACAGGTCAAATTGGCTTGCCCGCGCAGTTGAAAATTGTTGCTGCACGTATATGGCTGCGCCGATGCCAATCGGCGGAGAAGCACAAGCGCAAAAGGTATGGCTTGATTGGTGGGATCATGCAGGCATTCGCGGCGAAAGCCTAGAAGACATCTACACACAATGGATCTCACAGCAAGTGCAGCTTGGTGATGTTCTGCTTCTGTTCGTAGAAGATCCCAACGCGAAAACCCTTGTGAAATCAAGGCTCCAAGTCATCGACTCCTCGCGCCTCCGCGTTCCTGACGACTTGCTAGAAGCAAAGACAAGCCGGGGAAATAGTGTAGTTCATGGCGTCGAAATCGATGCTCGCACAGGCGCTGAAGTCGGGTATTGGGTATGCAAAACAAAAGATGGAGCTTACCAACTTGGCGACTCAAGCAACTTTGTTTTCTACCCACGCGCTGACTCCGCAACAGGGCGGCCAATCGCTCGTTTGCTCAAGCGCCCAGACTCTCTGAGCCCAAGTAGCACAAGGGGACTTGGGGCACTGGCTCATGTGATACCTGAGGTGGAAGACTTGGGGGATTTGCAGGGCGCAGCAGTGCAAAGTGCATACACCCGTGCCATGCTTTCAGTGATTCTGACAAGTCCAAACCCCACCGCTTTGCAAGGTGGCCTTGGTGTGCAAGTTGATGATGCGGGCAACCCCATTCAAGCAAACCAAAGCTTCATTTCCGGTCTAGAAAGTGGCTCTGTAGTGATGGCACCGCCGGGCACTCTTGCACAACAAATTTCGAGCACAGGAAGCGTGGACGTTGTTGCGCTTCAAACAGAATCTCTGCGGCACGTGTGCGGTGCGCTAGGAATCCCACTTGAAATTTTGCTCTCGAATTTTGTGAACGTGAATTTTTCCAGCTCGAAAAATTCATTCGATAAATTTCTGCGGCTGCTCCAGCGTTGGACAGATTCAAACGTGATTTTCCTCAGTGAAATCTACCGCTGGGTCACGCTCCAAGGGCTACTCGCGCAAGGGATAACGCCCACCGAGGAACACCAGCAAGTTAGCTGGAGCCCGATAGCATTACCTGACCAAGACCAGGTGAAAACCGCGAGCGCTCAAGCGATGCAACTAGCGAGCGGCACAGAGACGCGCAGCAGCATCTTGGCGAAGCGTGGCATCTCTTACAAGGACTTTTTGACGGCAAAGAAACAAGAGGAAGCTCTTGAGCTTGAAATCTTGGGCCATACCCTGAACTTGCCTGCAGAGCCTCTGAACGTGAAGCAAGCAGACCAGCAGCAGGCCGCAGAGGAAGCCGCAGAGGAGGGTGCTGAAAGCACCAGCACTGCACCTATTAACGACACCGAGGGGAAATAATGGCGACCATCAAAATTGACGGCGACATCGGAAAAGATTTTTGGGGTTTAGGCATTGACGCAAGTGATGTGCAAGCGCAACTAGACCAAGTGCCAGAAGGTGAGCCAGTCACTGTGCTTTTAAATAGTTGCGGCGGTTCTGTCACAGACGGCGTGGCGATCTTTCACGCATTGCGGGACTGTGGCCATGAAGTCACGACAAGGGTTTGCGGTCTCGCGGCAAGTATCGCAAGCATCATTTTTCTTGCAGGTACTAAACGCCAAGTGTGCGCTGGTTCCTTCTTGTACCTGCACAACGCCTGGACGTCTGCACAAGGAAATGCCAGTGATTTGCAGAAGGCAGCAAGCGACCTGGGCATAGTCACAAATGGACTCATTGACATTTACGCACAAACTACAGGGCTGAGCCGCCCTGA